>OEQT01000316.1_pt1 | contig 12274 bp, 13 predicted proteins | sample 1539831 | NCBI WGS metagenome assembly OEQT01 (sample SAMEA3891243, study PRJEB23780) | metagenome | biome: terrestrial biome; feature: animal house; material: water of meat washing | place: Italy | collected 2015-05-12 | reverse complement strand
GGGCACCAGCATGGTGGTGTTTAAGGCCATGTACAGCCCCTGTGGCAGCGAGATGCTCTGCCCAACCCGATGTATTGATGTCGTGCTCAATCCACCGTATTGTGAGGTCTGCGAGCTCGTGGTAGTCGCTCTCGGTAGCCTCCTGACCTATGATGGCAGCAGAGATGCGGTCGATGGCAGCAATCAGCTGCGGCTCCCAGATAAAGGAGTCTTTATCGAACTGGATGTCGACTGGGGGAAAGAAAGGCTCACCACCGAGTACGTCTTCCCAGGTCTCTGATGCGGGATCTTCGAGACGCTCGGCGAGGTACTTGGTGGCCTGTTCTTTAGTTACGCCGTACTGAGTACCCAGCGTACGGTACTTGATGTCGTATGGGCCAGTCAACTTAAGGTTGATTATCCAGATACTCCCACACATTCTTTGAGCGGTCTGGTGGGAACCAGTTGCATAGCGGTGACCGAAATAAAAGTCGACGCCCTCTTTCAACACTTTAGAACCTTGTTTGATTTCAAAGTCTTTAGTGTAGAAGGGGGCATGGTATGGAAAGATTACCTTGAGTTTGGTTACGGGCTGCAACCGGTTCTCAGTAACGATGTTTTCATCATTAGACCCATAAGGGTCAAATTTGTAAGTTGACTGGGACATATACCCCCCGTTGTGAGAATTCTTGAATGTTAGCCGAAACTATTCATAGTATGGCTCATGGATCAAAGGAGATGTCATGGCTGAACCAACCACGATGTATGTGCTTTCTAAAGGACCTGCCGTGGTCCGTGAAAGGGCATCAAAAAAATGGGATCGGGCACTAATTAATAACGTGTCGTGTGACGATCTCTTTGCTAAATATAGCAAGATTGAATTTGCAGTAGTCGACGGTTACGGCGATTTGTTTACCGTAGATGCGTACGATTATGAGACAGAACTGCGCTACAGCGAACAGACGCTGGACGAGTGGGTGGCTGCGCTGGGTTCCAGAAGCCTCAAAGTTACCGAGGGTGGTCCAGAGCTAAATGTAGCGACAGCCAACTACTTCCCACTATGGCATCGTAATACCACGGCGGTGCTGGCTAAGCGTGGATGGCATCCAAGTCACTATACGACCGCAGACGATGCAGACGACGTGGTCATTACCATGCCCGGCGTTGAACACCAACACCTGCATGAGAACGTCCTGTGGTCCGTTAATGGCTTCTTTATGCCTACGTCCTACCACACGTATGGTTGTCGCATCTTTAATGGCGGTGACATCATTCGTAAGTCTGGGCGGATGTCTATCAGCGGTCTGAACTTTGAAAATCTGGCCAAAGTCTCATTCCAAGACATCACGGTAGACCACGTCTATAAGGTTGAGGAAGGACGGCGTTACTTCGACGGCGTACACATCAAAGTCGATGAGCCTATTGGAAACAAAACCGTTGGGCTAATCCTTGGTGGCTACCTCCATCTATTAGACGGCCTTATCCGACCTATTAGCGAACATGCCATTCGCTTTACTCCGGGTGACCTTAATATCGTCGAGCGCGTCCTGATGTCCAAAGACTATCTGGACCTTGACTTTATGGGGCTGGATGGGATTGAGAAAGGTGCGCTGGTAGCTAAGGTGATGGATGACGCCAACTGGCTGAAGTACCTCACCTGTAAGTACAGTCGCCTGGTCTTTATTGATACGCCTGATTTATGGCGTACGCACACCTACGTCGATACCGTCACTCGACCTGGTAGTTATTTGGCTGAAGAGTCAGATAACCTCAGTCAGCTCGTAGATAACCGTGGTCGGACTATCAACTACTGGCCTAAGTACGAGTGTGGTAAGGTCGCCCTGTGCAGTGAAGACTACTTAGAACCCACCCATGCACGCTACGATACCAACTGGTTTGAACAGACGGTATTTAACGATGCAATGGTAGGTCAAAAGCCCTACGTTCGTATCAATCCGAAGATGCTCCACTACCACATGCGCAAAAAGTAAGAGGAGGGCTTCGGCCCTCCTCCTTTTGTGTCAGTGTGCTTTATTACATGGACCATCAAAGCTCGGCGCTTTAACGGGTTTGGTGAACTCGGCACCACCACCGCCTTTCATATCACCACCAGACACAATGCCGCCAGTAACGTCGACATTACCACCCACTTTCAGCTCTTCGGTACATTCAACCTCAGGCGACTCAAATAGAATTTTCTCGCTCGCTCTAACGATGAATCGCTTGCAGACAAACTCTTGGTCGTTTTCTGCGGTGAAATGGATGTTGTTCTTTACGTTTACGAATGCATCAGGACCCTTGAGCTGTGCGACGCTATCGCTTGCGTTCATCAGCTCTACCAGCTCCTCGTTACTGTCAATGAGCACATGCTCACCGCCAGAGGACTCTACCGATGCACGACCACCCTTAGCATCAATCTGGAAGTCCCATGCAAATGGTTCTCCATTAGCAGTTGACGTGTGGATAGCAAAGAGTCCTTGGTGAGTTGACATCTCGACCACGTACGCGTTAGTCAAGTCGCCATTGATTGGGCCATTGGGGTCGGCTGAGTAAGCCCAGATAACGGTCTCTAACCGCTTTACGTTAGCGTTGCCTGTGTCTTCCCAATAGTAGTTATCACTGTCACCCATACGCCACACGATGACTTCATCATCTCGACGAACGTTGGGTGGCGTTACACGGTTACTGTTTCGTTTTAACCACGTGCAGGGGAATGAGGTGTCTGTGGTAGCAGCCGCTTTACGCTCACCCTCACTGGTCTGATAAGTAACTTCCTCCCGCTGCGGGTTAGCGATGACTTCCTCATCTTCCCCGATACGGTCCTCTGTAAAGTAGACTCGAACGACCTTACTGCCGAGTTCGATGTTCTCGGCAACGCGTCCCATGGAATGCAAATGAAAGACGGACGTTTTCATGAGACCCTCTTAATAATTATTGAGTTATATATCATACGAATGACTACGTTAATCTATTACATTGGAGCATTCGATGAGTACGAAAATTGAAGTTGGCCATATGAACGTTGATGCCTATCTGAAAGAGTTGGCTAATCATGGCTTTGAGGGTCAGATAGAACTGGTCCGCGAGTGGACCAGCTACCATTCCCCGAAGTTGGCCGCCGCCATCGCCCTGCTGGACGTTGAGGGTCAGGTGAAGTACGTGCAGGAAATCCTGCGTAAGAACGACGTATGGCTGCCCGAGCAGCTCAACGTGTTGCCACCGGATAACGAAGATCCTGAGTGGTCTCAGTCTCGTCTCATCGCATACACCCTGTTACTTAACAACATGGCACGGGACTACACGCAGGGACACGACCGTGTAGTAATGACCATCGAGTCAGATGCGGCAGACCCCGAGTCCGAGCTCTACAAAATGACGCAGGCCGCCTTTGGTCACGACGTTCCTGTAACGCCCGAGTTGGTCGTTCGGATGCTGCTGGCCGCAGTGCGCGACCCCAGCGAACACATCTATAAGATATTCGAAGAGCAGTTCAACTGCTTTGCGACTATCGTTATGGAATCGGAAGAGCACTCCGACGAGAACGGCGACCCCATCCTCGTTTATGACCATCATGGTAAGTTCTTTATCTCGATGTATGCAGACCGCATCGAAACCACCCATGAATCCGGCGATGTCTACATCGCTATCCGCGAGGCTACCGAAGTAACTCAGAGCGAGGAGGACGATGATGTCGAGGTCTAAGAATCGCATCGAACTCTACCACCTTGGTAAAGAAGATGCGCTGTCTCTGTTTCAAATACGGGGTGGCAAGTCGTGGTGGCCGGACAGTAGTCAGTACAAACGTGGGTTATACGACGGTATGCTGCTGCTTAAACAGCGCGGCGAGCACGGTAAGGTCGCCTTCCTCGTCTGTCGGGTTCCACCGTCGGTTCGCAAACGGTGGATTAAAGCCCACGGTAATCCTCACTATCCGAAACTTCACGGTATCGGTGCTGACTACGATTATGACATGCCTCTGACCATTCCAATTTCTTCTTTATGGAAGCGCATCTGCAGCTTCTTCAGTAAGCCTTGGAGATAATAATGACTGCTAAGAAATCCGCACCTGCAAACGTGGCTACCGAAGTCCTCATGAACCGTGGTTGGCTGTGTGGTAAGTTTGCCATGCCTCACATGGGTCATATCAACCATATCCACCAGGCGGCGACTCAAGTAAAGGAGTTGTACGTTGTTGTGTCTCAGGATGACGCTCGGTTCAAAGACCCTCGCCTGTCTTTGCGCAATCGCATGCTCTGGATGAAGACCATCTTCAAAGACATGCCGCATATCAAGATCGTCTCCGTAGACGAGACCGGTATTCCTGGCTATCCCAACGGCTGGCAGCAATGGTCTGACCTGGTTAAGGGCGCATTGCCGAACGTTGAGTTCGATGCAGTCTTTACTTCCGAGAATGCAGACGCCCCCAACTACGAGAAATACTTCGATGGCCATACCAAGCGCGTCGTCATGGTAGACCCTGAGCGTAAGGGGGTTCCTATCTCGGCTACTGAAATCCGTAACGACATGGTTAAGCATTGGGGCATGATGCCGACCATCGTTCGTAAGGACTTTGTCAGCAAGGTATGTATCGTTGGTACGGAGAGCACGGGCAAGACAAGTCTGACCAAGATGTTAGCGAAAGCCATGCAAACGTCCTGGGTAGAGGAGTACGGTCGCACTTACTGCGAGCAGAACCTGTGCATGGATGAGTCCCTGTTGACCTTCGAAGACTACGGTCATATCGCAGCCAAGCGTTACGAGATGGAACAGCAGGCCGTCCTGGCTGCTAACCGTGTTATGTTCGCAGACACCGCAGCGCTGTCGACCAACTTCTTCTGCCTGATGTATGAAGGTCGTGAAAACCCGTTGGTTACTGCCTATGCGGAGATGGAGCAGTACGACATGTTCATCTATCTCGAAGATGATGTCGAGTGGGTTGCTGATGGACTGCGCAAGAACACTGAGCGGGACTATACCCGTAAGTTGTTCCTGACGATGCTCAAGGCATACGCTGCACGTAAGGGTATTCCTATCGTTCGCGTGTCTGGTAACTACAACCAGCGCCTGAACAAATCCATCGAAGCCGTCCGGACTCTGCTGGCCCAGCCGCTGAGCCTGACCTAATAATAGCGAGGGGATTCGTCCCCTCTTTTTTTAACTACCATTGGAAAAAATCATGAGTATACTCTTTCAAGTATTCAACCCGCGGAACGTACTCCTCGAGCTGTTGACGTTGTCTAAATGGGGTCGCTGGTTTGCACCCATCACTTCAGTCCTCATCATCTACCTCTCCATCCAGTGGGGTTCTACTTGGTGGGAGATTCTCTCTGCTGTCTCTGGCGTGCTCTGTGTGGTGTTGGTTGCCGACCGTAAGCTGACCAACTTCTTCTGGGGTATCATCAACTGTAGCCTGTATGGCCTTTCCTCGTACAACAACAGTTTCTTTGGTGACATGTCGCTGAACTGGTTCATCTACATCCCCTTCCAGTTCATTGGTCTGTATATGTGGTATCGCAATACGGACAATGATAACTCAGTGGAAGCCGATAAGCTTGGCATGTTACAGCTCACTGCCTGTGCTGCGATTGTAGCTGGCTGTACGTTCATCGGTTACGTTATCCTCAAGAGCCTTAATGGCAGCCATCCAATAGCGGACTCGTCCAACGTTGTGCTGTCTCTGATGGCCACAGTGTTGATGGCCTTGCGCTTCCGTGAGCAGTGGGTGTGTTGGATCTTGGTTAATCTTACCGGCATCTGGCTGTGGCATGAGAGTATTGCTACGGACGGTATCTCCATCTCACCATTGCTGATGTGGTTGGCGTTCTTGGTTAACAGCTGCTACGGCTACTACAGCTGGTCTAAAGAACAGAAGAAGAAAGATGATTGGCGTGCGACAATCTCTGTCTGATAAAAGGGAGGGGCTTCGGCCTCTCCCCCCTTTATGCGCTAGGTTTGATTTAATTTTTTTTCAGTTATATATTACCTAGGTGAACTTGGAAACAAATCTGAGTTCTTTCTATCATCTAACTTGAGGATATGTATCATGGCTAATTCAATCAAAGTAAATGTTAAAGACCTGAACCCTGCGCAAGTTATTGCTGCTGTGGCGGAGCTTACCCCACGGGTCGAGTTTGACCCCGAGTGGGCAAACGGAACCGGCTATTACGATGGCGCGACAGGTGTCCCTTTTGAAGGAACTGCCGTCAGGCACTTCATCGACCAGGCTGATCGGGTTGGTTTGATACTGCCTACCAAGGCAGGTAACCTGATTATGTTCCAACGCTTTACCAACGGTGACAAAGGTGTGGTGGTTGCTAACTACCACCGGAATCTCAATGGCATCTGCCGCATGCTGGGCTTCGGCAGCAGTGTCAGTCGCGAGACTATGTGCGCAGTGCTGTCCTGGCTTGGTGGTCCAAACGAAAGCGTTTGGCACATCCACGAGAAATCATCGGAGTTGGCTGAATCCATCAGCACACTCTAACCAACCAGGGCGGGGCACGGTCCCCGCCTAATGCTGACAAAGCCCTTGGCGGTTCTGTTGGCGTAGGTCGCGTCATTGCAAAGCACGTACTGCAACAACGCTATCACTAATAATAAACATTGAGGGATAAATCATGGATGCTAAAAATATTATCACTCCTCCCATTGACCTGGCCATAGAGGCAGGCATTGTGGATAAAACCCGTCGTGTTGACGGACATGGGATAGTTCCCTCCTACGAGGGCAGTGTTGTATTCCAATGGAAGGGTCGTAAATGGCACGCCCTTGGATACAAGGCTATTGTAGTTGGTGGTCAGTTGATGTCAAACGGGTACATAGACATCGTGCCTTTGGCTCGCACCACCACCAGCAAGGAGACTTCCGGCATAGCCGGTTGGTTTCGCCAGCTGGTCGCAGCGTAAAATGCCTCGTAACTAGGGGCATCCCCTAAGCCAACCGCTTAGGTGCTGGTCTTACTCATCCATTAATAAGGATTACTATCATGTTCAATTATATCTTCAATGCAATCAAAGTTAAACTGGCTGTTCGCAATGCAGTTAAGAACCTGCGCAGTCACGGTCATGAGCTGAAGGTCGTTTCGGTCGACAACATTGTCGGTATCCCCGGTAAGAAAGTAGAAGACTGGGACGGCTATGTGCTTGAGAGCGGGAAGTACTCAATGGCCGTCATCGTCGATAGTGATAAGGTAACTGAGCTTATTCTACTGGCAACGTTAACCAGCAATAGCGTCGGCGTTCGTAGTGTACGCTTCTCCTTCTACAAAGGTGTGGGTGACTGCTACGATGGTAAGCCTGATGGCTGGGTTTCTACCCCGCGGTAATTAAATGAAAAGGAACCCTGCGGGGTTCTTTTTTTTGCTTTTATTTTTACTGGAGGGTGGATTCTATAGACCGCATTAAGGGGTGTGAACATGTTCTTAGAGATAGAAGAATTAGAATTAGATGGCTTTCGTGGCATGCAGCTCAATAACGTCCGGACTTTCAAAATGCGTCTGGACTCTCCTATCACTGTGCTACTGGGCCGTAACGGCTGTGGTAAATCTACACTCATTCGAGTGATGCCGCCGCTGTGTCCAAATAAGAAACTCTTTAAGGTTGGTGGTGGGCGTCGACTGGTCGTTAACTCAGACCGTGGTCGCTTTGAGCTCGTTAACAAACGTACCGCCTCCGGATGGAAGAACGACATCAAGAACCTCGATACTCAAGAGGATATTATCGTAGGGGCTAACCCAACCGTATTTGACGATATCGTTGCTGAGTACTTTGCTTACACGAAGGAACTCAACCAGTTGTTGATGGGTCACGTTCGCCTTACCAAGATGAACACCGCTGAGCGGAAGAAGTGGTTCAGTATTCTCTCTGAGAGCGACCTGACGTATGCATTGAAGTTCTACGGACAGGCACGTAAACGTCAGCGTTCGCTAAGTGGCGGCATTGACGTAATAAAAGAGGAGATTGGTGACCTTAAGCTTAAAGTCCTCAATAGTGAGGATGAGTTTGCTGCGGTAAATGACCGTCGCGATGCACTGGCTAAAGAACTCCAACTCATCGACAATGAGCTGCTGGGGGTTGAAAACAACTCTGAGGTAGACGAGCGTAGTCTTGAGCGGATGGTTAATGAGATAGAGGCAATTAACCGCAGGGTGATGGAATTGAACCCGTACATCCCAAGCGACCTCTACCATTTAAACGATGCTGAGATTGACGGGCATATCGTTGCCGTCACTACCAAGCTTGACATCTACACTACTCAGCTGGAAGAGAACGTTAAGAAGCTCGAAGAGCTATCGAAGCTGGACACCATTGACGTGGCACGTATTGAAGAGCGTCTACAGGAAGCCACCTCAGAGTGCGCTAGCCACCGTGAAGCCGTAGCGCTACTCAATATACTGCTAGACCGCCCGGAGCTCGAGGAAGACCTCATAGGGGCCTTGCAGTGGTATAGCATGTATGCAGCTAAACTTGCTGACCTCTTAAACAACTTCTCTATCGCCGGATTCCCCTATGAGAGTGAGATGTCGCTAAGCGACCTCAGTAACTCATGGGTTAAGTACAACACCGAGTACACCGAACTCGTGGCGAAACATAACTCGCTCAGTAACTACATCGTAATGGTAACTGACCGGTTAGACCACATTGACAGTTGTCAGGTTGTTGAGTGCGATAGCTGTGGGAATAAATTCAAGCCGGGGATTGGTAAGGACGACGAGGCGACCCTTCGTGAACAACTCGCTAAAGCTAAGGAAGTCCAGAAAGTACAGGCAGAGCACATGTCAAAGCTCTCTGCTATCGTAGCGAAATACAGCGAGCTGTTGAAGATATCCGAATCAATAGCAGACGTTACTCGACACTTCGATAACAACGAGGCGTTGATTGTTCTGCATGACCTGCTGCAAGCGGCTAAGATATTCGATGGCATGGGACATATGGCTCAGCCTTGGATTGACGGCTGGCATGAGGAAGTACTGGCATTGCTGCGTCACATTCGCGCAGTTCAGCATGTGGAGAAGATAAAGAATGACCGAGCTGTGATACTGGCGGCAAAAGGTCAAGATACGACCGAGCTTGCATTAAAGCAGGCCCAGTTGGATGAAGATATCCATAAGCTGACCAGAGAACTCAAACACCTCAAGAATACCAAAGAACGGATGATTGAGGTAGCGCGCGTTCAGAGCACGCTGGAGCTCCTCGGCGACGAACTGATAGTCAAGCACGGACATTACACCAAAGCGCTTTATACCAGCACTGAGAACATCAGATTTGAATTGCTGATGTCTCAACGGGCTGAGGTGTCTAACGTGCTTAATGAAGTGCAGGTTCGGATGGAGGAAATGGTAGCACAGCGTAAACGACTGGTTGATTTGGAAGGTCAGTTGGAACGCACTATCGTTAAACACGTCCATGCGGGAATGGTCGTTAAGGCGATGTCGCCTGACGAGGGGGCGCTGGCTAAGTACCTTTACAAATGCATCAACACTATCACTGAGCTGATGACTGCCTACATTAACTCGATGTGGGGCTACCAGCTTAAAATCCTGCCCTGTGAGATTAAGAATGGGGAATTGGATTACCAGTTCGCTATGTGGGCTGGTAGCGAGGATAACCGCGTAGATGATGTCAGTGAAGGTTCTTTGGCTCAGATGGAAGTCATTGACTACGTATTCATGCTTACTGTCTATAAGGCGTTGAAGCTTGAGCGATACCCACTGTGGTTGGATGAACTGGGCTCTGCGTTTGATGAGGGGCATGGGGATGAGATGATTAACTTCATCAAAGGGCTGCTGAATAAAGGTCAGCATAGCCAAGTAATAATGATTAGTCATGACGCGTCCACCCACTTCCAGCTTACCAATGCTGACATGGTGGTATTGGACCCGAAAGGCATTACATTACCATCTACCTACAACACTCACGTGAAGATAACCTAATGTTTGAAGCAATGGGCCGATACCATCTTAAGGATGGGTGTCTAACTAACGCTGAGCATCAGACCATCGTCTGTACGACGAACTGTGTGGGGGCTATGGGTAGGGGCATAGCCCTTACCTTTAAAGAGAAATATCCTCATGTTTATAATGAGTATCGTAAGCGGTACAAGGCCGGACTACTCGAGCCAAACTACCTGTTTACGGTGCCCCTTAGCGACACACAGCAAGTGCTGATGTTCCCAACTAAAATAGACTGGAAAAGGCCGTCGCCAGAGGGTTTAATCTACGATAATCTACGAGTTCTTGAAGAACAATTGGACGAGTTGCAGATTGATTCTATGGCGCTGCCACCACTCGGACTAGCTAATGGCTGGGTCCGAAATAGGGCTAAAGTATATCTTGCCATGTATGAGGTCCTTGGCAGACTGCCGATTCGTTGTACCCTTTACTATTAGAGGGTGCGTGTAGAGGCGAGGAGTCTGTCGTATGAATTCCTATTTAAACCATTTTGCCCATCGGACCATTGAGTTCTCAGAATTCAATCCCGATGCCGTACTTTTCGGCATACCTTGCTGGGACCGTAAGAAAAAACAATACGTCTATGCATTATGTCGTGGTACGTTATTAAGAGGAGATGGCCCATCACTACTTCAACGTGCTGGGGTCTACTATCGACACTACTTCGAACGTTATCCGAATGAGTGTTTTGATAACCCCATCAAGTCGGCTAAAATCATTCCGGTCTGTTCTGTGGTGCCTACACTACAGTTAATTAAGGAAGTGGCCGGATTACCAGAAGAGGAGTATTATAAAGACCCTAATCATCGGGCTTATATTCACGGGAGAATGGCGGTCTGTTATCTTACCATGATGCAGGCAGGTTCTGTTATTTACGACAGTAACTGGAGTCAATTCCCTCAGACACATATTCGGTACTTACCTCCCTATAGACTCACCGAGGTGGTGAAAGTCGTGGAGGACGACGGTGCTATCTTCAACCAGATATTTAGCAAAGAGTTCGTACCAGTACCCTATAAGTCAAAATAAGTTCAATTAGATATTATTGAAGTGATACGTAGCTACTCGTAGCGCCCGAGCTGTAAAGTCGCTGCCACCTGCTGCTGCCAACCCTGGGGTGCTGTTTACCCCAGGGCCATACAACACTGGAGGAATACCATGTTTAAGTTCGTTTCAACCATCCTGCTAGGCTTAGTGATGTCTGGCTTTGCCCACGCAGGAACTTGGACGAGGGCTGAACCGGCTATCGTTAAAGCGGCATACCAAACCAACTATCCCGTAGAGATGTTGGCAGGTATTGCCAGTATGGAGTCAGGGTTCAAGGCACGAGCAGTTAGCTCGAAGAAAGCCAAAGGACTCTTACAACAAGTCCCTTCAACCTTTCGTTACCTAGCGAAGAAGTACGGCAAGAAACATGGCATCAAGCATGCTAATCCCAACAACCCTCTGCACTCGGCAATCTTTGGTGCGGAATACTTAAAGGAAATCAGAGCTGACCTTTCTAAGCGCTTGAAAAGGACAGCGACCTATGAGGAGGCCTACCTTGGCTACTACCTTGGACCCAATCGCGCGGTGGCTGTTATCAGAGCACCGGGATGGAAAGATGCCGTTAAATTCATGCCATCCGTCGCAGCCGGCCATAAAAAGTTCTTTTACAATGGTAAGAGACACAAGTCCATCCGCGAGTTCAGACGCGCCGTGTATGCAGAGTACAACAGGCACGTCGACGAATACCGTGACGTTGCTCGGCTTGCGATGAAAAAGCACGTCAAGAAGAAGCGCCAAATTGCAAAAGTTGACTTTACTGCGAGCTGCCTCTCTGAGACTCCTACCGCACAGCCGCAGCCATTCCACACAACCATGGCGCTGGAGAACTGTATTGACCGCGCCGCGTTCGGACGCAACGTGTACGCCATCAATGATAGACGGCGTTATATCTAAATAACTGCACGGTTCTGGGGGACGCCCCAGGGCCATGCCATTTATGCTGCAAGAGGAAATTATGGTCCCACATCAAGGTCTCATTAATGTTCTTTCGGTTGCTAATAAACTCCATCCAAATAGTCGGGTTGAGGTAACTGTTGATGATACTCGCGACCGTGGGTACCATCTTCGTTGCTACTCTTTCATGATGGAGGAGGTGTTGTTCAAGGCGCTGGTAGCCACTCGAGATTACTTCGAAGATACCAAGTATATCGAGAGCGCACATCCCACAGTCGTACTTTGGCTTAGTACAATGCGTAGCCTGCCCAATCTCAAACATGTCGGTAAGGATGACTTAGAGGACGGTTTGGCGCGACGGTTGGCCAATGCCATCAATAAAAGACTCGCTGACTTTATCAAAGC
>OEQT01000308.1_pt1 | contig 12421 bp, 10 predicted proteins | sample 1539831 | NCBI WGS metagenome assembly OEQT01 (sample SAMEA3891243, study PRJEB23780) | metagenome | biome: terrestrial biome; feature: animal house; material: water of meat washing | place: Italy | collected 2015-05-12 | reverse complement strand
CTGCCTGATAGGCAAGCCATTCAGATTGTGAAAAAGGCACCCTTGGGTGCCTTTTTGCTATCTCGCAAAGCTGACGTTCCTGCGCACAAATCTTCCCTTTCAGCCCTACATCCGGATATCCGTCTCTAGCTATTCGGCACTCCTGACACACCCATTTGTGGATATATCCATCAACTAAATAAGGCTCTCACGGGCCACCACAAGGGATGCAGTTTGTTATTCGGTATGAAGCCGTATGACCACTCCCTTTTGTTGGCAACTGTCAGGTGAATACCATCTCCATACAAGTAATTTAAATCAAAGTGCCGACCAAGTTATCGGTACTTTTATCTCCCTATGTAAGTTAAAAATTCACTGCGGCGTTAAATCTAATATCCCAGAGGTCAAGGTCCTGACGCCCGATACTGTAATAACCGGTGATAACTTCAAAACGCTGATGACGCTGAGGGGCTACCGCCAGTGCAATCCGTGCAGATCCACTCCACGGGGTCGTACTTTCCATTGTCAGATTTTCATTCAGGATCTGACCATCATTGGGACGCTCAATATCATAACGAACCCCAAGACGCAGGGCCGGTATAATTTGAACACCATCGGTTGTGGTGAAAATACGACTGATATCCCCTGATGCTTCACTGGTGGCATATTCAAAAGAGTTTTCATTAACCCGCAATGTCACGTTATAAATCTGGTTTGCATAAGGCAATGAGCCTGTGTAATCAAACGCATCGGATTTATTGTGACTGTAAAAGAGGGCAAGCTTGGGCCGCAGCAGATATTCACCAACGTCGTAGCCACCGGTCAGGTTGGCTGAGATCAACCCGGTCGTTGTCTTGAAACTCCCTTTAAGTACATCGAGTTCGGTATCGTTATCAGTTCGTCCCCATGCAGCCCAGCCATCCAGCAGCCAGTGCGTATCTAGCCTATAGCCGCCATATGGCCCAACAAAGAAGCTGTCCCCCTCATTTCGTACCGAACTGCCAAACGTGCCAAGAGAGGTTTTGCTATTGGCAAATGCAATACCGCCCAGCCCGTCTTTACCAAGGGATCTGTGTATACCGATCAAAAAGCTGTTGGCATGTCCGGATGTGTCTATCTCGTTACGATCATCGGAGACTCCGGTATGGCGTACATCAGTCCATACCTGCCACAACCCCTTTTGACTGGCAATATCTTCAAATTGGTCAAGCCCGACAACGACACGATCTGAAATACTGAGGGAGCCGCTCAAATAGCCCATCAAGGCATCTGCACTGATACTGGTCACAATATTGCGGATCGGGTCACTCCCACCACCGGTGCCACCACCACTACCACCATTGCTGCTGCCATCCCCACCGCCGGTTCCGCCACCAGTGCCACCGTTACTGTCTCCCCCATCGATCGGGGGAATATTTGGAAATACCGGATTGGTCTGGTTTCTCGAATCGAGGAAGCAGTTGAAAGAACCATCCGCATTGAGGAGATCCAGTTTGTGAGTCCCGTTAAGGTCATCAAGTACTACAGGTGAGACACTCAAGTGCAACGACGCGCGGTTTGCATTCCAACTATCGATTTCAGATACCCCGGGAGCAGAGAGGCGAAAATTACCCCCGGAACCTGGACTTGAAAGCCATAGTGATACCGAATTGTCAGCCGAACGCCCAAGAAACTCTAGATGCTGCCCCGGTTGCCTGTTCGGGCAATCCGCCGCCCATGCTGTTGGCAAGCAGATACTGGTAAGGCAGCCAATTCCCAAAATACGTGAAATCATTATGTCCTCCTGACACTACGTTATCTCACTGACATCCTTGCATGACTTTTAGCATTACCCACAAACAGGTCACTCGATGCAATGGGTAAAGGAACAAATCAATCTGACAAGTTCAAATCGCAGACTATTTTAGTATCCACACTGTTTCTGGTCTCCTGTAATAAAATTCGTTTAGCGCCTGAATCGCGATGATTGATTAAATCAAACCACTTTAAAACCCATAAAAAATGCCGCCCATCGGGCGGCATTTTTATTAGAGATAACGGGCTAACAGGAATTACCAGCCGGTCACTTCGCGCAGGGCCTTGCCGATATCGGCCAGGGAGCGGACGGTTTTCACGCCAGCATCTTCCAGCGCGGCAAACTTCTCGGCGGCGGTACCCTTGCCACCGGAGATGATGGCGCCAGCGTGGCCCATCCGCTTGCCGGGAGGGGCAGTAACACCGGCGATATAGGAGACCACCGGCTTGGTGACGTGGGCCTTGATATAGGCGGCCGCGTCTTCCTCGGCGTTGCCGCCGATCTCGCCGATCATCACGATCGCTTCGGTCTGCGGGTCGTTCTGGAACATCTCCAGAATGTCGATAAAGTTGGAGCCCGGGATGGGGTCGCCACCGATACCGACGCAGGTGGACTGGCCAAAGCCCTCGTCAGTGGTCTGCTTGACCGCTTCGTAGGTCAGGGTGCCGGAGCGGGAGACGATGCCCACCTTGCCCGGCTTGTGAATGTGGCCCGGCATGATGCCGATCTTGCACTCACCCGGAGTGATCACACCCGGGCAGTTGGGGCCGATCATCCGCACGCCGGTCTCTTGCAGCTTCACTTTGACGTCCAGCATATCCAGCGTCGGGATGCCTTCGGTGATGGTGACGATGAGCTTGATGCCCGCGTCGATCGCTTCCAGGATGGCATCCTTGCAGAACGGCGCCGGCACATAGATGACGGAGGCGGTGGCGCCGGTCGCTTCGACCGCGTCACGGACGGTGTTGAACACCGGCAGGCCCAGATGGGTGGTGCCGCCCTTGCCCGGGGAGACGCCGCCCACCAGCTGGGTGCCGTAGGAGAGCGCCTGCTCGGAGTGGAAAGTACCCTGACCGCCGGTAAAGCCCTGGCAGATGACTCGGGTGTCCTTGTTGATCAGTACGCTCATCAGTTGGCCTCCGCTGCTTTGACGACTTGCTGCGCGGCATCGGTCAGACTCTTGGCCGCAATGATGTTGAGGCCGCTCTCGGCCAGCTTGATACCACCCAGCTCGGCGTTGTTGCCTTCCAGACGGACCACGACGGGCACCTTGACCCCCACTTCCTTGACCGCACCTATGATGCCTTCCGCGATCATGTCGCAGCGCACGATGCCGCCGAAGATGTTGACCAGCACCGCTTTGACGTTGCTGTCGGAGAGGATGATCTTGAACGCCTCGGTTACGCGCTCCTTGGTGGCGCCGCCGCCGACGTCAAGGAAGTTGGCCGGCTTGCCGCCGTGCAGGTTGACGATGTCCATGGTGCCCATGGCCAGACCCGCGCCGTTGACCATGCAGCCGATGTTGCCATCGAGGGCCACATAGTTGAGCTCCCACTGGGCGGCGTGCGCTTCGCGGGGGTCATCTTGTGACGGGTCGTGCATCTCGCGCAGCTTGGGCTGACGATACAGTGCGTTGGCGTCGATGTTGATCTTGCCATCCAGGCAGTGCAGGTTGCCCTGCGCGGTGATCACCAGCGGGTTGATCTCCAGCAGCGCGAAATCGCAATCCAGGAACATCTGGCCCAGACCCATGAAGATCTTGGTGAACTGTTTGATCTGATCGCCGACCAGACCCAGTTTGAAGGCCAGTTCGCGGGCCTGATAAGCCTGCGGACCCACCAGCGGATCGATGGCCGCCTTGTGGATCAGATGGGGGGTTTCGTGGGCGATCTTCTCGATATCCACGCCACCTTCGGTCGAGGCCATGAAGACCACGCGGCGCGAACCACGGTCAACCACGGCGCCCAGGTAGAGCTCTTTGGCGATGTCGGTGCAAGATTCCACCAGGATCTTGGTGACCGGCTGGCCGTTGGCGTCGGTCTGGTAGGTCACCAGATTTTTGCCAAGCCAGTTTTGGGCAAAAGCACGGATCTCATCCTTGCTCTTGGCCACTTTCACGCCGCCCGCTTTACCGCGGCCACCGGCGTGTACCTGGCATTTGACGACCCAGGTATTGCCGCCAATCTTGTCGGCCGCTTCGGCCGCTTCTTGTGGGGTAGCACAGGCATAACCTTCGGAGACCGGCAGGCCATACTCGGCAAACAGCTGTTTTGCCTGATATTCATGCAGATTCATAGATGCTCTATCCGTGTTGTAGGTATTTCCGTCCGGGGCTGGTGTTTCTCAATCCCCTGTGAATGGGGGCCTGGGCGGCCCCTCGTTATCTTTCAATCGCTCGGGTATTACTCAAACGTCCAGCAGCACATTCGGCTCGGGGCGCAAACCCCTTGCCCGGGTGCCACAGGCTTAGACGTCCAGCAACAGACGGGTCGGGTCTTCCAGCAGCTCCTTGACGGAGACCAGGAAGCCTACCGATTCGCGTCCGTCGATGAGACGGTGATCGTAGGAGAGCGCCAGATACATCATCGGCAGGATCTCGACCTTGCCGTCAACGGCCATCGGGCGATCCTGGATCTTGTGCATGCCCAGAATGGCGCTCTGGGGCGGGTTGATGATCGGGGTGGACATCAGGGAGCCGAACACGCCACCGTTGGTGATGGTGAAGTTGCCGCCAGTCAGTTCATCCACGGTCAGCTTGCCGTCACGGCCCTTGCCCGCCAGATCCTTGATGGCCTTCTCGATGTCCGCCAGGCTCATGTTGTCGCAGTCGCGCAGCACCGGCGTCACCAGACCACGGGGGGTAGAGACGGCGATGCTGACGTCGAAGTAGTTGTGGTAAACCACGTCATCACCATCGAGCGCCGCGTTCACTTCCGGATAGCGCTTGAGGGACTCCACCACCGCCTTCACGTAGAAGGACATAAAGCCGAGCTTGATGCCGTGCTTCTTCTCGAAGATCTCGCCGTACTGCTTGCGCAGATCCATGATGGGCTTCATGTTGACCTCGTTGAAGGTGGTCAGCATGGCGGTGGTGTTTTTCGCTTCCAGCAGACGCTCGGCAATGCGCTTGCGCAGACGGGTCATCGGTACCCGCTTGTCGGTGCGACCACCCAGCGGGGCAACCTTGGCTGCCGGGGCTGCAGTTGCGACCGGTGCGGCTGCCGCAGGCTGGCTCTTGGCCTTGATGAAGGCTTCCACATCATCCTTGGTGATGCGACCGCCCTTGCCGGTACCGGTCAGCTTGGTCACGTCGATGTCGTGCTCGCCAATCAGGCGGCGCACCGAGGGGCTCAAGCCATCGGCACCATCATCGGCCACCGCTTCAGCGGGTTTCTCTTTGGTCTCTTCACCGGCCACCGGAGCGGCGGTGAGGATGGCAATCAGTTGACGGGACAACACAGTCGCCCCTTCCCCTTGCAGAATATCCCCCAGCACACCGGCTTGCGGTGCCGGCACTTCCAGCACCACCTTGTCGGTCTCGATGTCGACCAGCACTTCGTCACGGGCGACCAGATCGCCCGGTTTTTTGTGCCAGGTGGCGATAGTGGCATCGGCCACTGATTCCGGCAGATCCGGTACCTTGATTTCGATAGTCATCCAATCAGTTCCTTTTTACTTCTATGCCAGAGGCTTTACAGGGTAAGGGCATCTTCCACCAAGGCTTTTTGCTGCTTGGCGTGGACAGACATGTAACCGACGGCCGGTGAGGCTGACGCGGGGCGACCGGCATAACGCAGGGTGGCTCCGGCTGGCAGCACGCCATCGTAGTGGTGACGGGTGCAGTACCAGGCGCCCTGGTTCTGCGGCTCTTCCTGACACCAGACAAAGTCGGTGACGTGGCTGTAATCGGCCAGAATGGCGCGCACTTCCTCTTCCGGGAAGGGGTAGAGCTGCTCAATTCGCACCAGTGCCACATCTTGCTGCTCGGCCTTGCGACGGGCATCGAGCAGGTCGTAGTAGACCTTGCCGGAGCAGAAGACCACGCGCTTGACCGCTTTCGGATCCAGCGCATCGATCTCGCCGATGGCGTTCTGGAAGGTACCTTCCGCCAGCTCTTCAAGCTTGCTCACCGCCAGCGGGTGGCGCAGCAGGGATTTGGGCGTCATCACGATGAGCGGACGGCGCATCGGGCGCACTACCTGACGACGCAGCATATGGAACACCTGCGCCGGGGTAGAGGGCACGCACACCTGCATGTTGTGCTGGGCGCACATCTGCAGATAACGCTCCAGACGGGCGGAGGAGTGCTCCGGGCCCTGCCCCTCGTAACCGTGCGGCAGCAACATGGTCAGGCCGCACATCCGGCCCCACTTCTGCTCACCGGAGGAGAGGAACTGATCCACCACTACCTGGGCACAGTTGGCGAAATCGCCGAACTGGGCTTCCCAGATGGTGAGGCCAGCCGGCTCGGCGCTGGCGTAACCATATTCAAAGGCCAGTACCGCGTTCTCGGTCAGCACAGAGTCATACACCTCGAACGGGCCTTGCTCGTCGTGCAGGTTGCACAGCGGGGTGTAGGTGCTGGCATCGGTCTGGCTGTGCAGCACGGCGTGGCGGTGGAAGAAGGTGCCACGGCCGGAGTCTTCACCGGTAAAGCGGATGCGGGACCCCTTGTCCACCAGAGTGGCGTAGGCCAGGGTCTCGGCAAAGCCCCAATCCACCAGCTTCTCGCCAGCGGCCATCAGACGGCGGTCTTCGTAAATCTTCTCGACCTGACGCTGCAGCACGTGGGTCGCCGGATACTGGCTCACCCGCTCGCCGAGGCTCTTGAGGTGATCCATCGGCACGGCACTCTCATAGGCCATGTTCCAGTCGTGGCCCAGATAAGGGGTCCAGTCGACGGAGTGCAGCTCCATCGGCCGCCACTCCTTGCTCACCCGCTCGCCGCGATCCAGCGCTTCGCGATACTCGTTGACCAGTTCGGTCGCCCGCTCCTGAGCGAGGCTCCCCTCGGCCACCAGCTGATCGGCGTAGATCTTGCGCGGGGTCGGGTGCTGCTTGATCTTCTGGTACATCAGCGGCTGGGTCGCGCTCGGCTCGTCCGCTTCGTTGTGACCGTGACGACGGTAGCAGACCAGCTCGATCACCACGTCGCGTTTGAAGGTGTTGCGGTAATCCAGTGCAATCTGGGTCACCAGCACCACGGCTTCCGGATCATCCCCGTTGACGTGCAGCACCGGCGCCTGCACCGCCTTGGCGATGTCGGTGCAATATTCGGTGGAGCGCAGGTCACGGATATAGGAGGTGGTGAAACCAACCTGGTTGTTGATGACGATGCGCACCGTCCCGCCGACACCATAGGCACGGGTCTGGGACATGTTGAAGGTCTCGGCCACCACGCCCTGACCGGCCATGGCCGAGTCACCGTGAATGGTGATGGGCAACACGCTGGAGCCATCCTTGTCACCGCGACGATCCATACGGGCACGGACCGAGCCGATGACCACAGGGTTGACGATCTCGAGGTGAGAGGGGTTGAACGCCAGCGCCAGGTGGACGTTGCCACCCGGGGTGGCGAAGTCGGAGGAGAAGCCCATGTGGTACTTCACATCACCGGTACCCCAGGATTCGCCATGCTTGCCGGCAAACTCGTCGAACAGATCCTGAGCGCGCTTGCCCAGCACGTTGATCAGCACGTTGAGACGACCGCGGTGGGCCATACCGATAACGGCCTCTTTGCAGCCCTGCTCACCGGCGCGACGGATCAGCTCCTTGAGCATGGGGATCATGGCGTCGCCACCTTCCAGCGAGAAGCGCTTGGCTCCCGGGAACTTGGCGCCCAGATATTTCTCCAGCCCTTCGGCGGCGGTCAGGCTCTCGAGGAAACGGGTCTTCTCTTCGAGGGTGTAGCTCCCCTTCCCTTCAATGGATTCGAGACGCTGTTGCAGCCAGCGCTTCTCTTCCGTGGAGGTGAGGTGCATGTAGTCGGCGCCGATGGAGCCGCAATAGGTCTTCTTCAGCGAGGCGTAGAGGTCGGAGAGCACCATGGTCTCGCGACCGATGGCGTAGGAGCCCACATTGAAGGTGGCCTCCATATCTGCGCCCTGCAGGTTGTGGAACGCAGGATCCAGTTCGGCAACGGTTTCACGCTGCCACAGGCCCAGCGGGTCCAGATTGGCATTCTGGTGACCACGGAAACGGAAGGCGTTGATCAGCTGCAATACCCGCACCTGCTTGGCATCCACTTGCGGATCGGAGACGGGGGCACTGTAGCGAGAGGGATCCTTGGCCAGACGACGGAAATAATCGCGGACCTGGGAGTGGGGTTGTTCAACCGCATGGCCATTGACCTGGGGCAGCTCGCTAAACAGGCTGCGCCACTCGTCGGACACGGAGTCAGGATTTTCCAGGAAGGATTCGTACAAATCCTCGATATAGCTTGCATTCGCACCAGCCAGGTGAGATGACTCCAACCAGGCCTTCATCACGCCGTTATGCATTTCTATCCCTTGTACTTCTTGTTACTGCTGCGCAGCTTGTAGGGGTCAAATAGCCATCCTGCCACGGGTGGGATGGCTATCCAGAGGTCGGGCCAGCACCTGGCCGGCCCTGATACTAAACAGCCCGATTGAGCAACATCGACTTGATCTGGCCAATCGCCTTGGTCGGGTTCAAGCCTTTCGGACAGACGTTCACGCAGTTCATGATGCCATGGCAGCGGAACACGCTGAATGCGTCGTCCAGATTCCCCAGTCGTTCGGTGGTCGCGGTGTCGCGGCTGTCAGCCAGCCAGCGGTAGGCGGCGAGCAGCCCGGCCGGACCGATGAACTTGTCGGGATTCCACCAGAAGGAGGGGCACGAAGTGGAGCAGCAGGCACAGAGAATGCACTCGTACAGGCCGTCAAGCTTGGCGCGCTCTTCGGGGGATTGCAGGTGCTCACGCACCGGCGGCAACTTGTCATCATTGATGAGGAAGGGTTTGACCTTCTCCCACTGGGTGTAGAACTGGGTCATGTCGATCACCAGATCACGGATCACCGGCAGGCCGGGCAAGGGGCGGATAACGACGTTATTGCCCTTCTTCAGCAGGTCGGAGAGCGGGGTGATACAGGCAAGACCGTTCTTGCCATTCATGTTGAGACCGTCTGATCCACAGACCCCTTCGCGGCAAGAGCGGCGGAAGGCGAGCGTGGGATCCAGCTCTTTCAACTGGATCAGTGCGTCGAGCACCATCATGTCGGAACCTTCAGGAATATCAAGACGATATTCCTTCATATGGGGGACGTTATCAACATCCGGATTGTATCTGTAGACAGAGAATGTGACGTTCATAGGGCTGGCTCCGCAATCAGTAAGTCCGGACCTTGGGCGGGAACGCCTCACGGGTCTTGGGTGACATGTTGACAGCGCGACGGGTCATGGACTCGGTGTCCGGATGATAGAGGCTGTGGCACAGCCAGTTCTCATCGTCGCGATCCGGGAAGTCGAAGCGGCAGTGAGCACCGCGACTCTCGGTACGGAAGTTGGCGGCAACCGCCGTGGCAAACGCCGTCTCCATCAGGTTGTCCAGCTCCAGGCACTCGATGCGCTGGGTGTTGAACTCTTTGGAGGTGTCATCCAGACGGGCTGACTTGAGGCGCTCGCGGATAACCTTGAGCTCGGCCAACCCTTCTGCCATCGCCGCACCTTCGCGGAATACGGAGAAGTTGTTCTGCATGCAGCGCTGCAGGTCTTTGCGGATCTGCACCGGGTCTTCCCCGTCACGGCAATTTTCCCAGCGGTTGAAGCGGGCCAGTGCGGCATCCAGATCCGACTCGGAAGCATCGCGGCCGTGATCCATCTCGCCCAGGGTGTTGACCAGATGCATGCCGGCAGCGCGGCCGAAGACCACCAGATCCAGCAGGGAGTTGCCACCCAGACGGTTGGCGCCGTGCACCGAGACGCAGGCAATCTCGCCCACCGCAAACAGACCGACTACCGGCACATCGTTGCCGTTCTTGTCCTGGGTCAGGCACTGGCCATTCACGTTGGTCGGCACGCCGCCCATCATGTAGTGGCAGGTCGGGATGATCGGGATCGGCTCTTTGACCGGATCCACGTGGGCGAAGGTGCGAGAGAGCTCGCAGATCCCCGGCAGACGGGATTCCAGCACCTCTTTGCCGAGGTGATCCAGCTTGAGCTTGATGTGCGGGCCCCAGGGACCGTCGCAGCCACGGCCTTCACGGATCTCGATCATGATGGAGCGGGCCACCACGTCGCGACCGGCCAAGTCCTTGGCGTTTGGCGCGTAACGCTCCATGAAGCGCTCGCCATCTTTATTGAGCAGATAGCCGCCTTCACCACGGCAGCCTTCGGTTACCAGCACCCCTGCCCCGGCGATGCCGGTCGGGTGGAACTGCCACATCTCCATGTCCTGCACGCCGACGCCGGCACGCAGCGCCATGCCGACACCGTCACCTGTGTTGATGTGGGCATTGGTGGTGGACTGGTAGATACGACCGGCACCGCCAGTCGCCAGCACGGTGGCCTTGGCCTTGAAGTAGACCACTTCACCGCTCTCCATATCGATGGCGGTACAACCCACCACATGGCCATCCTGGTTTTTCACCAGATCCAGCGCATACCACTCGGAGAAGACGGTGGTCTTGTTCTTGACGTTCTGTTGGTAAAGGGTGTGCAGCAGGGCGTGACCGGTACGGTCGGCGGCCGCTGCGGTACGAGCAGCCTGCTCGCCACCGAAATTCTTGGACTGACCACCAAACGGACGCTGGTAGACAGACCCGTTGTCGAAACGGGAGAAGGGCAGCCCCATGTTCTCCAGCTCATAGATAGCCTCGGGACCGGTTTTGCACATGTACTCGATGGCTTCCTGATCACCGATGTAATCGGAACCTTTTACCGTGTCATACATATGCCACTGCCAGTTGTCATCGTGGGCATTGCCCAGCGCAACCGTGATCCCGCCCTGGGCGGAGACAGTGTGAGAACGGGTTGGAAAAACCTTGGACAACAGAGCGCAGCTCTTGCCGGACTGGGCAATCTGCAGCGCGGCGCGCATACCGGCACCACCGGCACCAATCACCACCGCATCAAATTCACGAGTTGGAATAGTCACCTTACACACCCCACAGCACGACGAAACCCGTCATCAGATAGACAAACAGCACCACGACCAGGGCAAATTGCAGCGCCCCGCGCAGCCCTACCGGCTTGATATAGTCAGTCAGCACCTGCCACAGACCAATCCAGGCGTGGATCAGTACGCAGAGCAGGGTCAACAGGGTGAATACCTTGGTGAATGTTTTGGCGAAGAAGCCTGCCCACACCTCGTAGGTGATGTCGTTGAACGCGACAAAGCCCACCAGATAGAGGACATAACAGGTCATGATGAGGGCGGTGGCGCGGATCAGGATGTAATCGTGAACGCCGCTGCGCCCGAAGGTTGCAGAATTGGTTACCATACAAGCACTCCCGCCAATACAGCCAGGATCGCGGTGATCACGAAGGCCACGCGGGCGCTCTGATTGCCGGATTCCAGCTCTTCCCAATAGCCCATATCCATGACCAGATGACGCAAGCCGCCCACAATGTGGTATGCCAGCGCAGTCAGGATCCCCCACAGCACGAGTTTGACCAGGAAGTTGTCCATGATGGCAACCACGGTTGCAAACCCTTCGGGAGAGGCGAGTGAAGTACCAAGCATCCACAGCAAGATGCCCAGTGCAACAAAGGTAATGACCCCTGAAACACGGTGCAGGATGGATGCAATGGCAGTGACAGGAAAGCTGATCGTCTGTAGGTCGAGGTTGACCGGTCTCTGTTTGTTTTTCACGCTTGCCCACTCAGCTCCATTGAGCACGTTAGTTATTGTTTTAACTCACACTTGAGGGCACGGAATGGTGATTGTTGGTTTTTTGTTACCAAAACACTCTGAAAAAGCCAAAACGCGAGTTTTCGGTTTCACATCAGGCTTTGCCAAAGCGTTTCAAACACCCGCAGCCATGACCCACGTGGCGCAGTATATCGGCGGCCTTAACCGAAGACAATCAATTAGCTACAAAGAAAACACAAAACCGCAAACTCGATCGCATATTTAATTTAACATTTCATTAATGCCATTAATGGGGTTCCAGCAAAATTGACATTGATAAGGAACTCTGTTTCAAATAAGGCGCTCCAGCCACTTCGGTATGGGTAACAACCTTTGCCAGCGTCATAAAAGTCGTAATAGAGTAGGACTGGAACCAAATTATAAAGAGCAAAGGAGACGTGCTATGGCTGATAAGATAGCCACCCTACACCTGCCCGGAAAAGATCCGGTCGAACTGCCGATCCTCTCCGGCACCATCGGCCCGGATGTCATCGATGTCAGAAAATTGGGATCACAGGGGTATTTCACCTTTGACCCCGGTTTTATGGCCACCGGTTCTTGCAAATCTGCCATTACCTACATTGACGGGGATCAGGGTGTCTTGCTGCACCGTGGTTACCCCATCGCCCAGTTGGCCACCCAGGCCACCTATCTGGAAGTCTGCTATATCCTGCTGTACGGCGAAGCGCCGACCAAGGCCCAATATGCCGAATTCGAACGCCTGGTCACCCGCCACACCATGGTGCACGAGCAGATCGCCTTCTTCTTCCGCGGCT
>OEQT01000305.1_pt1 | contig 12514 bp, 16 predicted proteins | sample 1539831 | NCBI WGS metagenome assembly OEQT01 (sample SAMEA3891243, study PRJEB23780) | metagenome | biome: terrestrial biome; feature: animal house; material: water of meat washing | place: Italy | collected 2015-05-12 | reverse complement strand
AATAAACAAAATAAAACTAAATAAAACAAATTATGTCGAGTTAACTGATTTTAGCGAAATCAGCACTCTCGAAATATATAACAGCTTTGTAACTAATGGAGGGTTCAGTGGTTGTACAATTTCCAAGGCGACGATATACAACTCAAAGATGCGTTCTTTAGAGTCAGGACTACTTGACCAAACGACCATTGACAACCTTACGCTGGTATCATGTTCCTTGTTGGATATTAACTATGGTATTGCACGCGGACCTAAGTTTTCATGTACTGAGATTAGCATTTATAACTGTACATTTGCTGGGGTTATTATGGACGCCCCATTCACAAAAATGGTTGCGTCTGGGATTACTATTCTAAATTCCGCAGTGTGGGGGATTAGTCTTCGTCAATGTCAAGCAGTTGACGTGTCGATCAACAATCTGAAATTTGTTAAATATCCCTACAGTACACTTTTTATTTATTCGCCAGTTGATGTTGCTAATTCTAAGTTCTCTATTAAGGGGGTGAGCGCTGACGAGAGTCAAGGAATGGGCATTCCAACAGGAGCCATCGTGTCAGGTGGTTTGGTGGAATACCCTGGCGCGGTATGCCCGACAACCACGCCGTACAATCTAGGTACAGCAAGCATTAAGTTTAACGAGCTTTTCCTAACAAATGGCACAATCAACACCTCTGACGAGAGGCAGAAGACGTTCATCGAGATTGCTGATGTCGAGAAAGAAGCCGCTAGGGAGATCGCGAAGAACATCCGTGCATTTAAATGGAACGACGCGATTGAGTTAAAAGGCGAACATGACGCTCGTATCCATTACGGGGTGGGTGCCCAATCAGTCGTTAAAATCCTTGAGGATAAGGGGCTCGATGCTTTCAGCTACTCTTTTATTTGCAGGGATGAGTTGCCAAAAATGAGCGAGGATGAAGAAGCTGGGTTCGTGTACGGAGTCCGATATTCAGAGCTGGCTATGTTTATTTTAGCGGCCTTGATTTCGTGATAATAACAATCAACCCCGCTCCGGCGGGGTTTCTTTTAATCCTTTGCGAGCATCACAACCAGCACCTTATGGTAAAAGCCAACAAACCTCTATACCATCGGAGTATGCTAATCATCATATCCAGCTCACATATCAAGGCACTACCGCATGGCAAATGAAGAAACCCGCCAGATGTTATTTACACGGACTTATTTATTTAAGACTACTCGCCACTGTTTGTGGCGAGTAGTCTTATTTTTATTTCTTCATTACCACCGGAACTATAACGTCCCAGTCTTTTTCAAACCCATTCTCATTTGTTGTTAAAATAACTCTTAGTTGTGTATTACCTATTTTCCCGTTACTCAATACCGTAATAGAATAAACACCTTCTTCATTAACTTTTACGAGGTTCTTTACAGAAACAATATAAGTTGGATCAAATGTTACCTTCCCCAACTTAATTGCGTTCAATACACTGCCTTGTTCTAAGTATTTATCGAGTTTAACAGTAAAATCTATATCAGAGTTTACATTAAGAACAGCTATTCCATCAGATACTTCCGAAACCTTAGGAATAACTGGATTAACTTCTATACCAACTCTACTAGAACTTACTGTCATACCACCTAAGTTTACACTAATAATAAACCCACCATTACCACCCAAATGACTTAACATTAAATGCGATTGATAAATACCATTATCAGGATCAATAAGTTCAATGAAACTATCAGTACCAATAATAGTTGGTAAATCTGGTTTATCGTTAAAGTACCCAACCCCTGCTGTTTTAGCGTTGTAAATATAGGAATCAGTTTGATCTTTGAGTTTATAAGTTAATGCTTGTTTAGTACTAGCTGCAAATGTCTTAGTTAACAGTTCAACAGTTATACTAGTGATAACCTTCCTTGTTACTTGCACTAAACCACCAACTTCCTTCCTATATAAACTTGTACCATCTAATAGTCTAACTTCCAAATCTATTTCTGAAATATCAATTTCACCCATAGGAACAGATTTAGTTGTTTCTAAAATTATTCCGTTAGGTTCAATTGATTTAACATAAACTTCATTAGAAGATAACTTTACATTTACACTAACTCTTGGGTCATTAAGAGAAACACTAACCCCATTGTAAACAACAGAAACATTAAGTTTATTACTTAAATAAGACTCAATACTCACCATCCCATCCATGTTAACTTTTAATGGATAACTTGGTGAGATACCAGTTATTACGTTTAGTTCTCCCGATAATTCTGGTTCATTAGGATCTGCGTACTTCAGGATAGAAGTCACTAATCCTTGTTCTATTAAACTATATCCAATTGTAATGGACTGATCAGTTACTTTCTTTAATCCATTAAAGGTTACATTGGGATGTAAAGTAGAAAGTTCTGGTTTATACAAAACCCGATTATTTATCCGCTCACGTTTATTGTACACACAAACATCAAACTCCCCGTTTTCTAACTCCCTTCCTTCTATATCTTTAGTTCCAGGAATTAAAGCTAATTCAGGTCCCGTGTAACCTAAGATTTCAAATTCCTGTTCCCAAGAGAAGTCCTTCTCAATTCCATCTACCAAAACCTTAAACTTAAAGTTAACAGTTTGAAGACTAGTCTGAGTACTACCGTCAACCACGATCCAAGTTTCTTTTATAGTCCAAGGATCAAAGTTAATTATCACTGGAGAAGTTTCACTATTCTCAACAGTAACAGATCTAACTTTATCACTAGATTCATTACCATTAATGTAAACTTGGAATGGCAATGGTCCTTTTTGATATTTAGTTACTGTTTTATTAAAGCTAGTTCTAGGGGTAATATCAACAGTAGAGACCTTAATGACTTCAACATCTAGTTTATCACTTCTAGTATACAACTCCCCATTGCTGGATGGGTATTTTAATCCAAGATTAATGACATCAGTAATAACCATTCCAGGTGAATTAGAATCTTGAACTATTTCGTATCCAAAGCTCTCTGTATCGATCTCTGTTACATTTACAAGTTGTCTTTGACCAACCAGTCCTGTATTAAGTCCACATTGATTTAAAGCTAATACAGACCCTTTTAAAGTAACTTGGTAATTGACATTACCAATATCACCTTTCTCCCCTTTAATTAAAACTGGTTCTAAATTAACCAATTCTAATTGTTCTTGTTCACCCAAGGGTTTGGTAACTTCCAACTCAACAAACAAATTACCTTTATTACCTTGGTAACTAAACTCTCCAGTAATCAAATCTTTAAAACTAGAATTGTAATCAGGGAGGATAGTTGTTGGAACACCTATATAAAGTAAACCATCTTTCCAAGTTTTGTCTAAAGTGTATTTGTCATTAGTGAGTTTACAAGTTAGCCAGTTAGGATAAACATCAGGGATTACTTCAACCCCGTTAGCTTGGCACTTAACAACAATGCCTAATTTGTATAAAGTAGAAGTTCTAATAGAACTAGTTTGAGCTGAAACAACTAGATTACCAACTTCATCTTGATTGATCACAAAACCTACTGTAACGACTTTAGAGAAGATGTAATCATCATGGGTTACATTGATACCGATTTCTACTTCATCGTTTAATACAGAGGTTACAGATCCTTTAATGAAAGTAAAAATACTTTCCAGTTTATTAGGTGATTGTTTACCAGAAATATAACCATTTTTACTTATGTAGGTTAACTCTGTTTTAGCAGTTACGTCAATACCATTAACAGTAAAGAGATTAGTGAATCTAACTTCCTCACCTCGTTTACCAGATAAAGAACTAGGGAAGTTATCAGTTACTGTATTGAGATCAAGTTGTTCTTGAACTAACTCCTCTACAAACAAGTGTACTGGTTCTGTACCAACAGAATCGTCAGTAATCAAAACTCCACCAGAAGTAAAATCTTTCTTATCAATAAAAGTTTCACTCTCACGATAGAACTCTGATTTCTCAAAGAAAATATCCCCCATTAATTCATTAAACTTGGTTAAGCTTAATGCTTCTTCGTTCTTAACACAAAACCCTAAAGCATTTCTCCAAACCAAATGAAGTAACTTACCTTGTACTTCTTTCCTATTAAACTTATTTTTGAAATCAGTTAAAGTGTTGCAAACCACAACTTCTCTATTAAAGTCTTTAGCTATTGTAACTACACTAACAGTAGAAACAGGAATATCGACTCTAGCAAACGACTTATCTCGTTTCACTAAACAGATCTTCTTACTACCATCATCGTCAGTATAAACTGATTCAATCATAAAGTCTTCAGGTTTCAAATCAGAGTAACGTACATCAGCTAAATAACGCTCTACTAGATTACCTTGTTCATTTACTATTTCGTGTCTTTGTTTAAAGAACTGTTTCACAATAGAAAATAATGGATCATTAATTTTCTTTGGAAATACTTTATGTTCATTAGCTACCATATTCTATTTCCTTTGTTAGTTAAGGATAGTCAAAACATCTTTTATTTTCAATTGACTTTACTATATTATAACTGACTAGGAAACCCCGGTTAGCCCGGTAGGGCATTTGACTGTTATAATAGCGGAATGAACGTAGTGAATGACTTCTTTATTTGTTTAATCTTTATCTTTAAGTTTTCTAGTTCCAAATATTTTCAAACATATATTATTATACTGAATAAGTAACAGTGTTTATCAATCTAGGAGAGAATACCATGTTTTCAAGAAATAAAGATATTTTTGTACGTTCCAGTTACTGGGGCACTTGGTCACGTGTTCTGTTAAGAATGGGTGGTAACTTCAGATATCAGCTGGAAGTTGACGTTACTCCTGTTAATCCCCTATTTAATGATTCTTGGCGGAACACTAAGAATATTAGGATTCGTAAACATTGTACAGTCCACGGTCCAAAAGACATTTATACTCACGATCTTCCGGATGACGTTGTGGAACAAATGAAAGAACACGTCTCTCAAGAAACTATCGACGTCATCATTCATTCTGATCTCTACAATCTGATTGATTGGGAACGTTTTGATGACGCTTACAACGCAGGGGGCGGTGGAGTACACCTTCTCGATTGTATTAAGACTATTACCCCTATCTTTAGACTGGGTTATGTTAATAATCAAGGCGGTGATATACTCTACTGTGGCGTCGATTCCTTTATCAATAAACTCAAGGAAGATTTTGGTAAAGAAATCAATATTGAGGAATATCTGGTAACCGGGTGGATTGAAATTCAATCTCAAGGAACCGTTTGTATTTACATCACTCGGGATAAAGAAACTGAGGTTTCTACAACTCACTTCATAGTCAAGGATGGTAACACTCAGCATTACGTAAACGGTTTCATGGTAAAGTTCCCCAGTGACTGGTATTATGAAATTAAAGGTCTTGTTGACCAGTTGCTTGGTGAGTATATTGACAAACTTGAAATTAGGGGTGAGATCGAAAGTTATATCGATCAAGTTAAATTGGTTTTGGAATACGACATGTTGCGGAGATTAGTGTAGAAAAATGAGCGAATTAGAACAGGAATTGGAAATGATCCTATCTGAAGAGTTGGGTTTAAAAGACCCAACCTTTTCCGATCTTGTCACCTCTCCTCCACAATTGGTAAAACAAAAAGAGGATTTTAATATGCATTTAGTAGAAAAATCGTTCAAAGAGTTAATGACCGATATCCAAAGTTTTGCAGACATTCATGTTCGTGATATTATTATTGAAACTTTGAAAAACATCACTCATCAAAGTTTTGGCGATAAGAATATCTTTGAAAGTTCTTTGGTGAATTTTAAAGAACGTGTTAAGTATAAGTACGACTCGTTTCCTAATCATCTCACCGAAGTACAATATGGTGAAATGACTGATTACCAAGGTTTTTATTCAGAGTTTATTTCTGGACTCTCTATCCCTCTGGTTTCACCCAAGTGGTCTGTTGGTAGTCGAGCAAGGTTGGTTATTGCTATTCCTAACAATCTTCCTATTCCGCAAATCTCAGTTCAGTTTTATGTTGACAATGTGGATAAATGGGTTTCTGTTCCCTGTCGCACAAATACAGTAAAAGAAACCATCATGAATTTGTTTCCTCAAGAATAAAGGATAAAGTAATGGAAAAGTTTGATAGTGTAGTCCCTGTAGATCAACCTCAATTTGCTAAGAATTTTCAATTTCAAGAACCAATAATCGATGGGGTTGGTCAAAATAAAGAACTTGATTTGGAAAAGGATTTTACCCTCTACCAGTTGTCTTTTAAGAACATCATCTTTGGTTTGGTTGCTGTCAACAATAAGACCAGTGATGATCTTGCAGAACTACAAAAGCAAGTTTGTGGTATTAAGAAGTACAAACATCCTTTCCATGATGCTGTGCGAATCAGTCCTGTTTCTGACCGTTATGGATATAAGTGGTTGGGTCAAGCAATAGCCAATTACGTTGGTCAATCTCCTATCCAGGTTCACTCCTACATTAACCCTGATCAAAGTGTTGGGATGTTGATGTGTTGTCCTCGTAAAGCTTTACGTAAGGGTTTTGTTAATGCTGTTGTATGGCAAGGTGTAAACGATCTTGATGGTGTAAAGTTTGGTAAATACATCTATCCTATTTTGGAAGCGGGTGGGTTTACTAGTGTAGAAAAAGTTTAACTATTATAACTGTTCTCTCTAGCCGAACATTCGGCTAGAGAGTTTATTTAAATCTAGGAGAAGAATTATGTTACAACAAGTATGTGTTCACCAAGGTAAACGTCATCGTTATTTCATTATGGAACACCAAAATGTTCCTACGTTTGTTAAAGCAGTTAAAGAGTGTAAGGGTGACGACATTTATGTTACTGGAGCTGTCGAACGTCCCGACCTACATAAACGGTTTACTTCTCCACATCACAAACTTTGTTTTAGTGTTGAGTTAGGATTTGGGATTCTAGCTTACGGCTTAAAAGAAGCTGACGGAATAGGTATTCCAGGGTTTCTTAATAAACACACCGATTGTCGTGAGGGTGTTAACAAACTAGGAATCGCTGAGTTTATTCGACAAGGTGAAATGAAATTCCTTTTGGGGACTGAAGATCAATCAACATTTGATTTCAGTGAAGTAACTGACGATAAGTTTCTTGACAAAGTAATCATTGATAAAATCGATGAAACTTTGCGCAAAGAAGGGCTTCAGTTGACACCTTCTCAAATTCTGGTACTTAATAAATATAATAAGGATTGAACTATGAATGAGAAAGAAAAAGGAATCTTAATTTTAGGTGTTGATCCAAGTAAAAATGATTTAAGTATGAGTTTAATACAACATACTAGATTAGATGCGTTAATTGAAAGTGTTCCAATTATCCACTTTGATCAATTAAATAGTGAAGAAGCTGCCTCGTTAGGTCTGGTAATTGAACCTAGTGATCAGATTAAAGTTAAACAACAGGCTTTCTTACCGTCCATAGGAACTGTTGCAACAATGGGGAATATAATAACTGCACAGTTAAGAATGATTAATGATGTTTGTAAATCTGTAACTCAGCTATTTAAAGAGAGTGGATATGAGGGTTGTCGAACCCCAGCTCCTTTTCGTAATGACAAAGCTATTTACAGGCAACATAAACGTCAAAGGAAACATAAATGAGAATAAGAGAATATATTATCTTGTTCTGTGGCTCAGTAATGTTATTTGGGTTATTACCAAACCTTATAAATAAAACTGGTGAAGAGTTTAAAGTCACTTTGTTTATATTTGGAATGGTTGCTTTTTGTCTAATGTTAACTTGTGTCACTTACTATATAGAGTGGTTAATCAGAAAAGACAATAGAAAGAGATTAAGAAAAGATCGTAAAGATTACAATGAGAATCTTAATATATTGAATGATTTTTGTAACAAAGATTAAGATCCAAATAGTTTTAGAACTTTATCATTTAAGTGTTATTCAACCATAATGTTTAAGGAATCTAGGATATGATGAACGAACTGAAAACTCAAATCTTCAAAAAGAAACTCTTTGGTCTGAAACACAAACTTCGTTTCCTCAAAGATGATGAAGTTATCCAAGAAGGTGATCTTCACTTCAAGGTTAGCGGGCATGGAGTTTTTGAGTTCAAATCTCAAGACGCTCTGATGGGTTATTTGGAACATCGGATCAAAGAAGCCGAAGTTGGCAATTGGGAAGGTAAAGTTCTCAAATACCTTTCCGAAAATCTGGATAAGTATCAAGAAGGTTACAAACTTATCCTGGTGGCAAGACTGCTTGATAGTCCCGAGCATACTGGCCTTTGGACTGCGGCTAGTTATGGTGAACCTGTAACAGATTTCCCCATGCGGGTATTTGTGCGTAAAATCTAGATAAGGAATATCAAAATGAAACTGCTTAACGTATTATTCGTAACACTGGTAATGTTCTGTTCTTCAGCCTTTGCTAACGACACCCCGTTCAAGATTCGTAGTGCGATGAGCGAAGACCATTTCGGTGGCGTCCTATTGGACATCATTGTAACGTCTCTGGCTGACAACATCTTTGTAAAGAACGTAGAAGTTAACCGTGGCGCTTGTAAAGAAGGTCCAAGTAATTACAGGATGAAAAACAAGTCACTCAAGTTCGGACAATCGATCACTTATCAGTGGCGCTTATTCAACGGTATAGACAACTCCCGTTATGAGTGCGAAGTGATCGAAGTAAAGGTTTACAGCAGTGCTGGTGATTTCACCTATTACCCTAATTAATAAAACCCCACCAAAAAAGGAATAGAAGATGATTAAAGGTATCAAACAAGGTCAGGTTGTAGTTGGTAAAGTTAAGCATCCTAAAGTAGGTATGCTTCCCACCAATCTCATTCTGTTTGCAGTAGAAGGTGAAGTGGAAGACCTTGGTCTGGATTTAGAGTGGGTTCAAGAACCTGTAGTGTTTGAAACCACCGTCGATCTTGGTCATAAAGAAGGTTACGTGAAAGCTATTAAAGGTTTTGCTCGTACTCTGGAAAAAGAGTCCGGTCGTAAACTGGAATGTTTGGCTGATTCTATCCATGGATCTTCTTCCAGTTACTACTTTGACATACATGATTCTTCCCACTGCATCTGCTTGCTGTTGAGCAAAAACCACGGTGTGCAACTGGATGAACGCTGGAAATAAGTATAGGAGAAAGAAATGATGAAATATCTTTATGGTAAACTTCCAGTGGCAAATAAGCTGAATGGTGGTTTTGAAGAACAAGCAGGGCGTGTTAATGCCCTGCTTTTCTCTGTCCGTCGTGACGCATACCAGCATAAGGAAATGGCGTCTGATGCTTGTTTTATTGCCTTCAATGGAGGGTTTGGTGTTCTTTCACCTAATTTGAGGGACCGGCATTTTTACGGGGAAAGTATTTCCTGTCGTGTTGAAACAGATGAGTCAATTATTGATAAGTTGATTGAGTTGAAACATACCGGGCGAGTATTCTACACCAATGCGGTAAATAACAAACAAAAACTGTTTGCTATTATTGAAGGTGATAATATTTATCCTCGTAAAACTGAACGTACTGGTAATTGGATTCCATGTTCTTTGCAAGAGATGGAAAAACTCTGCAATGAAGAACGGTCCACACTACCTTATTAAGTCTAGGAGAGAATACATGTTTAAATATCTTGCTGGCGCAATAGACATTAATGAAGAAGAAGGATTATCTACAGCGCTTTTCTTAACTGTCAAACGTGATAGTTACCAACACCGTGACATGGCTAAAGATTTCCGCTTCGATCCTATCCATGGTGGGTTTGCTGCTTTGCAAAAAGATACTCCCAATGAAATGTTCTTTGGGAAATCAGTTTCTTGCAATGTCTCAACTTGTCAAGAACTAAATCAAACTCTTTTTGATTTAGTTCAAAACGGTAATGTCTACCACTGTTCAAAAGAAAAAGTTAAAGACGTCTGGATGTTTCTGGAAAAGAATTTTACACCAGACACTTGGTTAACAACTGGTTGTGAATTTAAACAGATAACAATGGAAGAGTTCAAAGCTAGAACTGACGAACTCATCAAAGACCCATATTACTTTTGAGGTGTGAAAATGGCTGAGCCAGTAGCAAGATTTAACATCTATACTGTAAACGATTTGATCACTTATCTGTCAGCTTGTATCAATGGCGATCAGCCTATATCAGGAATGTATATAGTCAATGCCGATCCTGTTGTTCAGGAAGAGTACTCAACGGAGTTTGGGTTGGTATTATCGCAAGTTCCGGTCAAATATCAACCTTATGAACTTGACCTGGACTGTATCATTTCTGAAAACGTCACTATAGATCAAGTAATCGGTATCTTGAAGAAAGTCAAAGATCCGTTTACTGTAATCAAACGCATCCGTCTCAAAGGTGCTAGTAATAAGATTTACGCTTGCGTCGATGAGAATGGTTTTCTGATGCACGATTAATAAAGTATTCCCAACCTAACCCAATTGGGTTAGGTTGGGTTCTTTTACATGTTTATTTTATTCTTGAACGTGAGGTTTATAATAAATAGGAACTACTTTATCATCCATGTTTAATGATTTAATTAAAACCTCACCAGAACGCTCTGTAACTGGATCTTTACTATCAGGTATAGTAAGTGTCATCTCGTACCAATGGATCTTCCCAAGAAGCTGGTAAACCGCATCTATGGTTTTATTACCTGGATCTAGAACAAGTACCTGTTCTACCGTGTCAGTTAGCTGGTATAGTCCAGCGGAAACATCTTGGGTTTTGATCGCGTCTCTTAATTCGCTCTCTGTGTATTCCGCTAATGGCTTAACATTAAAATCAGTTAAGATATCATTGAACGTTACTTTCCCAATAATTGCATCAGCGTGAAAGAACCCTCTAGTTCTTGATACAAAACAAGCTCTAATCTTACCATTATCAAACTTAACACCAGGTTCTATTTGTACGTCAGTATGACGAAGATCTTCATATCTCTGTTTAGCAACTTTGATCTTTTCTTCATTACCTTCCGCAATAATGAGTGTTAATTGATTTTCTAAATATTTCTTTATTGAACTAAATAATGGATCATAAATCTTCTTACGTTTAATAGATTCTTCATAAATCATGTTAATTCCTTACTTAGTGTACTATTCTAAGAAGAATGTTAAAAGTCATTCAAACGATCTTAAATTGATAACTCTATATTTTTTCAAGTAGATATTATTAAAATGAGTAAGTATAGAGTATTAAGGAATATACATGTCGAACACCGCGTTCATAAGCGATTTACATTTAGATCACTTAAAGGCTTTACAAGTAAGAGGGTGGTTTCCTACCCTAAAAGAATACCAAGAATATGTTTGTGACATTTGGATTGATAAAGTTACTCCAAGAACCACTATATATCTTTTAGGTGATATTGCTTTCACTTGGGAAGGTTTAAGTATTCTAAAGAAGCTACCTGGAAAGAAGGTCTTGATATGTGGAAACCACGATCATACACGTAATTCAACTAGAGATCTATTAGAAGTCTACGATGAAATTTACGGACTTCACAGACATCGTTCTGGTCTGTGGTTAAGTCACGCACCTATCCATCATTCTGAACTACGTGGTAAATTGAATGTCCATGGACATACACATGAAAAGGTCATACAAGATCCTCGCTATATCAACGTCGCGATAGATCATTTAAGAAATGGTCCAGTTGATTTGGAATTAATTAGATCTGGTGAATATAGAACATGGAGAGATAATAAATGAGCGAAGACTCTACAAAGAGAATAGAACTTGAGTTCAGAACAAGGGTCAGATACCTTAAGTTCCAATTGGAAGAAGATTACAATACCTTCTATCAGAAAACTCCTGATTCAGATAGAATTGATCTTTGTGTAAAGATGCTAGGAATTGTCCCTACACATAAAGAAGCTGGAAGGTATATTGTTCCTAAACTACTCAAAGTGCTCGACTCTATTAATAATGGTAAACTCAGTACTCTTCTTTCTAATGAGAGGGATTACCGTGAAACCAACATGTTGTTACAGACAGAATTTTGTAGGTCTGTTTTAACAACATTTAATAAGAGAAGGTTAGTTTTCTCTGTTAAAATGGATATAAAAATTCCTGAAACCAGAACAGTATTAAAAGACACGTTTGATTTAACGGTCTTTGTAGAAGCCATTAATCAATTTGTTAAAATCGAATATGTTAAACCAATCTTTGCTGGAGAATAATAATGTCTGAAGCTTCTGTAATGAAAATGAATATAGATCCCTCTAAATGTCCATTTTGTAATTCACCTGAAGTGGAGTACCCCAGTCCTCGCACCGTTTATTCTTGCGGAACTAGTGATTATGATGGTCGACCTGAATCGGCAATGCAATCTGAAACGTGTAAAGAACGTGTGTTAGTTAAACCTGTTTACACTACCCAGTTTGAAAAGAAGTTTGGTATTAAAGAAGAAGATTGCAAAAACCAGTATGAACTGTGGTATTTCAAAACACTTCTTTCTCTACTGGAAGATGGTACAGTTAAAGACGATCGCACTAATACAGGAACACGCTCTATTCCGTTCCATACTTATCAACACGATCTTCGTGAATCTTATCCGCTGATGAAGTCTCGTTATTTGAACCCTCTAAATCCAATCAAAGAAA
>OEQT01000303.1_pt1 | contig 12597 bp, 10 predicted proteins | sample 1539831 | NCBI WGS metagenome assembly OEQT01 (sample SAMEA3891243, study PRJEB23780) | metagenome | biome: terrestrial biome; feature: animal house; material: water of meat washing | place: Italy | collected 2015-05-12 | reverse complement strand
GCAAGGTTCATCAATTTGTCGCGAGTCAAAGGCTCACGTGGATGTTGTACCAAGGCTTTCAGTACCGCAAACTCACCTGTAGTTAGGGTTACGACTTGACCTTCACGCGTGAGAGTGCGTGTTGATAAATCAAGTGACCATGGCCCAAAGCTGACCACTTCCATTTGTTGGCTTGGTGCGCCTGGAACTTCACGCACTTGGCGGCGCAGTACGGCGCGAATACGTGCTAACAACTCATTTGGATTAAATGGTTTCGGTAAATAGTCATCTGCACCCGCTTCTAGACCTGCAATACGGTCTGAGTCACTGCCACGTGCGGTGAGCATAATAATAGGCGTATCAATATTGGATTGGCGTAGACGACGGCAGATACTTAAACCATCTTCAACAGGGAGCATGAAGTCGAGCACAATCAGTGAAAACAGTTCGCGCTGTAACAGACGATCCATTTGGGTTGCGTCATGCGCTGTTTTTACCACAAAGCCTTTATCTTCTAAAAAGCGTTGGAGTAGCGTACGTAAACGCACATCGTCATCTACCACTAAAATGCGTTCAACGCGATCTGCGTCGCTATGTACAGCATCTGTTTTTTCAGCAGGTACAACTAAACTCATTGAAGTGCTCCTTTATTCTTTATTGTCATCGTAAACAAAAGTCGGGATAGTCTTGAGTATACGACTCATTTGTATGTCTTTACTATGCTCTAAAGCAACAAATATTGCAGGTAAAATCAAGACATAGATACCAAATGTATACATCTTAGCCCATAGAAAAAAATGGCAAAGAATACCTAAAAATAAGATTTAACACTGAAAATGAGATGGATTTATGAAATTTGCCTGAAATATGTCACATTTAAGCCATTAAATTAATAAAAACAGTTGTGGATTTTATAGTCTTGGTCTTTATAATCATGGCTTTTAGTACATATCCTTGTGGGATCACATACGATGACTGACTTAGTTCAGCAGTTGGCAAAAGAAATTGCCGTACGTCCAAATCAAATCGAGGCTGCCATCAAGTTGATTGATGAAGGTGCTAGCGTTCCATTTATTGCGCGTTACCGTAAAGAAGTCACGCAAGGCTTAGATGATGCGCAGTTACGTCAGCTCGATACACGTTTGGCTTATTTACGTGACTTATTTGAACGTCGCGACAAGGTAATCGAATCATTAAAAGAACAAGACAAATTGTCTGATGATTTATTGGCACGTGTAAATGCTGCTGAAACTAAAAATGCCTTAGAAGAAATTTACGCACCGTACCGTCCAAAACGGACCAGTAAATCATTTAAAGCCAAAGAAGCAGGCTTAGGCCCGATTGCAGAGAAAATCTTTGCAGAAGCGGTTGATCCAGCTGAAGCATTGGCAGGCTTTAGCCATGAAGATTATCCAGATCTAGAAAGTCAGTTGGATGCGATTCAACATATTTTAATTGATGACTGGGCGCAGAACATTGCACTGACCACTGAACTTAAGGCCACGTTTGCAAAAACGGCCACTTTAAAAAGTTTAGTGGCAAGTGATGAGAAAAAAGAAGTTGGCAAAAAATTCCGCGATTACTTCGACTTTTCTGAAAATTTAAATAAAGTCCCGTCACACCGTTTATTGGCTATGTTACGTGGTCGTCAAGAAAACGTTTTAGGTTTAAAAGTTGATGGCGAAGATGATGCACCATTGGCGCGTATTGAAACAGAATACAGCCTTGAAACTGCACAGCCGCAAGCACGTCAAGACTATTTAAAACAAACGGCTAAATTGTTCTGGTTAGGCAAGGTTCGTCCAAGTATCGAACATTCGTTGCTCACCGAAAAACGTCTTGCAGCCGAATCTGAAGCAATGGATGTTTTTGCTGAAAACTTACGTCATTTGTTGTTGTCTGCACCCGCGGGCGCACGTACAACATTAGGTGTGGACCCTGGCATCCGTACAGGGGTGAAATTGGCTGTGGTGAATGCATCGGGTGATGTACTTGCACATAGCACGATTTATCCATTTGCACCTAAAGATGATAAAGCGGGTTCAATTGCAGAACTTGCCCGTTTATGCCGCGAGTTCAATGTTGACCTGATTGCCATTGGCAATGGTACAGCAAGCCGTGAAACAGAAAGCGTTGTGGCTGAAATGATGGCTGCAAACAGTGATTTAAAACTGACCCGTGTTTCTGTATCAGAAGCGGGTGCATCGGTTTATTCAGCATCTGAATTGGCTTCTGCGGAGTTACCAGAGTTAGATGTGTCGATTCGTGGTGCAGTGTCGATTGCACGTCGTTTACAAGACCCATTGGCTGAACTGGTGAAAATCGATCCAAAATCGATTGGTGTAGGTCAGTACCAGCATGATGTGAACCAAACTGGTTTAGCGAAAACCCTTGAAGCAGTCGTTGAAGACTGTGTGAACTCAGTGGGTGTGGATGTTAATACTGCATCATCTGCTATCTTGGGTTATATCGCAGGTTTGAATAAGTCGATTGCGCAGCAAATTGTCGATTTTCGTAAAGAAAATGGCCGTTTTGACAACCGCCAAGATTTGAAAAAAGTGCCACGTTTAGGCGAGCGTACTTTTGAACAAGCGGCAGGTTTCTTACGTATTCAAGATGGTTCAGAGCCACTGGATGCTTCTGCTGTTCACCCAGAGTCTTATGCGCTGGTCGGTAAAATTGTTGAAGCGAAAGCGACGACGGTGAAAGATATCATTGGTAACTCTGAAATCATTCGCCAAGTGAATGCTGAAGAATTTGCAGATGAGAAATTTGGTTTACCAACCATTCAAGATGTACTGTCTGAACTGGAAAAACCAGGTCGTGATCCGCGTCCAGAGTTCCGTACAGCAAAATTCCGTGAAGATATTACCGAAGTTGCGCAACTGACTGAAGGCATGCAGCTTGAAGGTGTCGTGACCAATGTGACGAACTTCGGTGCTTTTGTGGATGTGGGTGTACACCAAGATGGTTTAGTTCATATTTCAGAGTTGGCCAATGAATTCGTTGCAGATCCGCATAAAGTGGTGAAGCCGGGGCAAATTGTGCAAGTACGTGTACTCACTGTAGATGCTGAGCGTAATCGTGTGAATTTGTCGATGCGCCCTGAAGGTGCTGAAGCGGCTAAAGCTCCGCGTCAACCACGTCGTGAAAATACAGAGCGTAGTGAACGTAAACCACAAGGTAAACGTCCACAACAAGCACGTCCGCAAGGCGAGCGTGCTCAAACAAACAAGAAGCCGCAAACGGCTAAACCTCAAGAAAATAAAATTGGTGGTTTAGGTGCATTGTTACTTCAAGCAGGGATTAAAGGTTCGAAATAATCTTTAAGATTTGAATAAAAAAACCTCCCAAGTGGGAGGTTTTTTTTATGGTTACTTTTATCCGTTGATGATGGGCACGATCCAACTGGTGATAATCAGCATAATGCCAAAGTGCCCAAGCTTTCGGCAAACTTTGACAAAAGTTGGAGCGGGTTGTTCCAGTCGAGTGGCATAATCTTTGAGGCTTATGGCTTGGGTGCTGCGGCTATGCCACAGGAAAACAGCAAGGTCGATACAGATCAGAATCGTGCCGACATTGGCCACGATATCCATCAATACATAATCTTGTAAATACAGGCTACTGCCTACTCGGTAGCAGAGATAAATCGCAAAAGCGATACACACATATTGCAGTACGAAAGTAAAAGCGCGCATAAATTCACAAAATAAAAAAAGACGGCTGTTTATAACACAAAAAGTAGAAGGGTCACGTCGTCTTTATTTTTTGTCCACAAAAAAAGGTATGAGTCTTAACTGATTAGGCTTTGTGCAATCAGGCTGGAAAAAATGGAGACTAAACCTATTTTTGAAAAAATATTGCTATACATGCTTGGGGGTTGTGAAGTTGGCCCAGTTTCTGTTTCTAGTGAGCGTATTTCACTCGTTAGTGGGGTAGTCTGTTGTGGTGCGCGTTGGCTCTTAAAGCCAAATTCGAGCAAGATCATCAGCAAACCGCCATGAATCAGCACTTGCCAGATTGAAATATGAGAGAGGGTAAGTTCTGTATATAGATTAAAAGCAGTGGTTGCAGCAAAGATGAAGCAAAAAAGCTTGAATAAATAAAATGTCTGCATTTCTTTTCCCCTTTTATAATTGCTTTTATGATGAGCTTTTTTTCTTAAGCGAATATTAAGAACTATAAAAGAGTTTCGAAAAATTTAGCTACCCAACCTTTGATCAAAGGTTGGGTAAATTGTAAGAAAACTTACCAGTGTTCACCTGGGAATAAGCGTGCATACGCTTTTTGTACCCAGTTGAGTTTTTGCTGTTCGCCTACAGACGCGGTAGAACTTGGGAATAAGTTATAACCAATCGACATGAGCTTATTGTTGATGTCTGGTGCAATTGAATAAGTAATCGATGCCAAACGACCTAAGTTAGTTGCGACCTTCTTCGGACGCTTCACAATCGCATAAGCAACCAAATCTGCTGCTTGTTCAGGCGAAAGAGTCGGGACGTATTTATAAATTTTTGTTGGCGCAATCATCGGGGTGCGTACCAAAGGCATATAAACCGAAGTAATCGCAATTTTATGTGAATGCACTTCGGCAGAAAGACAACGACTGAATGCATCTAGTGCGGCTTTAGACGCCACATAAGCCGAGAAACGAGTGGCATTTGCCAATACGCCAATCGAGCTAATGTTAATAATATGCCCATCACGACGAATCATCATTTGTGGCAGGATGTTCATGACTAAACGTACCGCACCAAAGTAGTTGAGCTGCATGGTGCGTTCAAAGTCGTGGAAGCGTTCCGCTGACTCATGTACAGCACGGCGGATCGAACGACCTGCGTTATTAATTAAAATATCAATATGATCGACTGAAGCTAAAATCTGCTTAGAGACTTCATCAATCGAGTCTAAATCATTTAGGTCACATGGAAAAACAGAGGCTGAACCACCTTTGGCTTCGATTTCTGCTTTAACTTCTTCTAATGTTTCTTTGGTGCGCGAAACTAAAAGGACGTGTGCTCCTGCGTCAGCCAGTTTGTGTGCAACGGTTAAACCAATACCACTTGAAGCGCCTGTAATTAAGACGGTTTTTCCATTTACACGTTCTTTAAAAAGTCTATCCATTCTTGAATTCACGTTATCATTCCTGATCTAAGTCAAATATTTGAGGGTTATGGCTATTTTTATATTCGATTATTAAGGCTACATTTTCTGAGAAATGTAGCGGCTTTCCTTCACGGTATAATACCTAAACTGCTTAAAAATATCACTGCATAAGTTATTGAAATAATAAATAAAATTAGAGTAAAAGCTCTATTTTATTGGTTCTAATTACTTGTTTTTACCACGAATTCAAGCGAAGTGAAAGGGCTATAAATATAAAAGACAAGCGTATAAAAAACCTCAATCATGTGATTGAGGTTTTAAGTTTAGCAGTCTGTTTTTTAGACTTGAGCCAAGGCCTGCTCTAAATCTGCAATCAAATCATCAATATGTTCAATACCTACAGATAAACGCACCATATCAAGACTTACTCCAGCAGACTTTAATTCTGCTTCATTCAGTTGGCGATGTGTGGTGGTGGCGGGGTGGCAGGCCAGACTTTTGGCATCGCCAATATTGACCAAGCGAGTGAAGAGTTGCAGAGCATCAATAAAGCGGGTGCCACCTTCACGGCCATCTTGTACCCCAAAGGATAAAATTGCCGAAGGTTTTCCTTTGACATATTTTTGCGCTAAGCCATGCTGAGGGTGATCTTTCAGGCCGGCATAGTTGACCCATTTCACTTTGGGATGGGCTTGTAAATATTCTGCGACTTTCTGCGCATTTTCAGTATGACGTTCCATACGCAGGTTTAGGGTTTCTAAGCCTTGTAGAATCAAGAACACGCTTAAAGGGCTAATCGCAGCGCCGGTATTACGTAGTGGTACCACGCGGGCACGCGCGATATAAGCTGCTTCGCCTAAAGCTTCGACATAGTTCACGCCGTGATAGCTTGGGTCTGGCGTATTCAGCACTTTAAAGCGCTCAGGATACTTGCCCCAAGGAAATTTACCGCTATCGACAATCGCTCCACCAATCGAGTTACCATGCCCGCCAATATATTTGGTCAAGGAATGCACCACAATATCTGCCCCGTATTCAAAGGGTTTCAGCAGCGCAGGAGTTGCGACGGTATTATCGACTACCACAGGCACGCCATATTCATGTGCAATTTTGGCAATCGCTTCTAGGTCAATGATGTTGCCGAGTGGATTGCCAATCGATTCAACAAAGACCAACTTGGTTTTTTCATCAATTAAACCGCGTAGGGCTTCTGGATCTTGATAATCAAAGAAACGGACTTCAATGCCTTGTTTCGGTAGAGTGTGGGCAAACAGGTTATAGGTGCCACCGTACAAGGTCGAAACAGAAGCAATGTTGTCCCCTGCTTCGGTAATGGTTTGAATGGCGTAAGTAATGGCTGCCATGCCAGAGGCTAAGGCCAACGCGCCAATACCGCCTTCGAGTGCGGCTAAACGTTGTTCTAGCACCGCAGTGGTCGGGTTCATAATTCGGGTATAAATATTGCCTTGGACTTTTAGGTCAAATAAATCCGCACCATGTTGCGTATTATCAAAGGCATAAGACGTGGTTTGATAAATCGGTACGGCCACTGCTTTGGTGGTGGCTTCGGGGCTATAACCAGCATGGATAGCCAAAGTTTCATCTTTATAGGTCATGGGACTTCATCTGCGTGAGTTAAATATTGCACAGTCTACCATCAATGAATATGAGTGAAAGTGTGAAAATAATGAATATTTATCTAAAAAATTCATAAAGATGAGCTAAGAATAGCTTCTTGTCTGTGGAAAAGTGAGATAAAGAGTATGTTTAAAAAATAACCGCACTGAAAGTTGTAACATTGCATTGAAGATCGGTTTCATGCCTTATTTTTTCAACGTATTCATCGTATAATGCCCGCAAATATTTTTTCGCTTCTTGCGATTTTTTGGTTTTTCTATTGAGGAGTCCTACGTGGCCCAATATATTTATACGATGAACCGAGTGTCTAAAATGGTTCCGCCTAAGCGCGAAATCTTAAAAGACATCTCTTTGTCATTTTTCCCGGGTGCAAAAATTGGTGTACTTGGTTTAAACGGTGCAGGTAAATCGACCTTGCTTCGTATTATGGCGGGCGTAGACAAAGATTTCTCTGGTGAAGCGCGTGCGCAACCGGGTATCAAAATTGGTTACCTAGAACAAGAACCGCCACTTGATCCAAATAAAGATGTCCGTGGAAACGTAGAAGATGGTTTACGTGAACCATTGGATGCTTTGGCGCGTTTGGACGAAGTATTTGCTGAATATGCAGCAGAAGATGCAGACTTTGATGCATTGGCAAAAGAGCAAGAAAAACTTGAAGCGATTATCCATTCATGGGATGCGCATAACCTGAGCAACCAAATGGATCAAGCTGCAGCTGCCTTGAACCTACCTGCTTGGGATGCAGATGTAAGCTTGCTTTCAGGTGGTGAGCGTCGTCGTGTTGCATTGTGTCGTTTGCTTTTATCTAAGCCAGACATGTTACTTCTAGACGAACCGACGAACCACTTGGATGCAGAATCTGTGTCTTGGTTAGAGCGTTTCTTGAAAGACTTTGCCGGCACGATTGTGGCGATTACGCACGACCGTTATTTCTTGGATAACGTGGCGGAATGGATTCTTGAGCTTGACCGCGGTATGGGTATTCCATATCAAGGCAACTATTCTTCTTGGTTAGAGCAAAAGAATGCGCGTCTAGAGCAAGAGAACAAGCAAGAAGAATCTTTTGCTAAAGCATTGAAGAAAGAACTTGAATGGGTTCGTTCAAATGCCAAAGGTCAGCAAAAGAAAAACAAAGCGCGTATGGAGCGTTTTGAAGAGCTTAACTCACGCGAATTCCAACAGCGTAACGAAACTTCTGAAATCTATATTCCACCTGGCCCACGTCTAGGCAATAAAGTCGTAGAAGTGGAAGGCATCAGCAAATCATTTGATGGTCGCGTACTGTACGAAAACCTAAGCTTTACCGTACCGCCTACAGCAATTGTGGGTATCGTGGGTCCAAACGGTGCGGGTAAAACCACACTGTTCCGTATGATGACTGGTGAACAACAGCCAGATACAGGTACGGTGACTTTGGGTGAGTCGGTTAAAGTAGCGTATGTGGGTCAGATTCGTGACACCTTAGATAACAACAAAACCGTTTGGGAAGAAGTTTCTGGCGGTTTGGATATCTTAAGAATTGGCGATTATGAAATTGCATCACGTGCTTATATCGGTCGCTTTAACTTTAAAGGTCAAGACCAGCAGAAGCGTGTAGGTGAGTTGTCAGGTGGTGAGCGTAACCGTTTACAACTTGCGAAAATCCTGCAAATGGGCGCAAACGTGATCTTACTGGATGAGCCATCGAACGACTTGGATATCGAAACCTTACGTGCACTTGAGGATGCAATTCTTGTATTCCCAGGTACGGTAATGGTGGTGTCGCACGACCGTTGGTTCCTTGACCGTATTGCAACGCACATCTTGTCATTTGAGAACGAACAGCCTGAATTCTACGAAGGTAACTATGCTGAGTATGAAGCCTATCGTTTAGCGCGTTTAGGTGATGCTGCGGTTCAGAAGCGTACCAAATACAAGAAAATTGGCGGTTAATACTTCCGTTAATTCAATTAAAAAACCAGCCTTCGGGCTGGTTTTTTTATGCTTAGCAATTGCCGCTTAAGGCGTTTTAGGGGCATTCACTTGTAAGCTGATAATGGTGTAATACTGATTTTTAGGTTTTGCTTTGGCATCGACTTTTTCGCTCACTTCAATCAGGTATTGCCCAGCTTGTGCAAACGTGAGTGTGGCATGGCCTTGTGCATCGACAGGTGTGCTTTTCGCTTGTTGCTCAAGCTCACCTTGAGCACGAACCATGAGTTCTGCATGTGCAAGGGCTTTGCCTGCTTGAGTAATTTGCAGTTGTACAGGCTGTTGCACCGTGATTTGGTTTGGATGGGTTTTGAAGTTGACTTGAATTGGGGCTGGCGTTACAGCAACAGGTGAGGTGCTGTCTTTGCTCACATAGCTTTGAATGCTCCATTCGCGAACCGTAGAGACCTTGCTTGGTACTTTGCCTTTAAAGTCACTTGGAATGACATAGTCACGCTCGCTTAAGGCAGGGACTTTGTCTGCTGCGACATCAGCAAAGATTTTCCATTGACGATTATGTTGTACATATTCAATTGGATATGAGGTCTTGGCAAAAATGGTATAGGTGCCTTTTTCCGGTAGCTTAAGATCAAATGCAGTTGCAGATTCTAAGTGCTTCTGTGCTTGAATCGTAGTCTGTGTTTGGTTTGGTTGGAAAACGCTGAATGAAATATCTTTTAGGGCATATTCAGGATGAAAGGCTTGTTCCGCATAGGCGCTCAATACAGGGACTTGGGTATTTTCAGTGTGATACGCCAGTGGAGCGACATAGGGTTCATGCGCTTGAGCCACTGAACAGAACAAGAGTGTGCAGAGTAGAGCGTTTTTCATAGAGACTAGGCCTAAAAATATTTCGTAAGATGAGGTTTTTGATTATATCGAGAAAAACTAACAGGTGATAATAATTATTATTTATTCTTTGGGTAGATAAAAAGGGAGTGCATAGACTCCCCCTTTTGGATGCAGGTTCTAAGTTAAGGCTTAGATTTCCCACTCATGGTCGCACTCGCGACATTTCCATTTTTTCTGAGACTGCATGAAGCCTTGCATTGAAATCTTAAAATCAGGAAGGTCGCGGTAAAATAAGAAGCCTGCAATCACACACACGATGAAAACCACAACCGTTGCAATTTGTAGTGTTGAGCCAGCGCCATCCCCAAATAGCCACATTGCGATGCTAATGAGCACCAAAAGTAATAATACAAAAATGGCTGGAACCAAAAAAACCAGACTTTTAGGCACAACAGGGCGCGTTGCTGGAACCCCTGCTTGAGCAACTGGCATAATTTTTGGGCTTTGACATTGAGGACAACGATATTGCATTACAACTCCAAAATTCGAATCTATGCCGTATTCTAATCGGATTGGAGCAGAAAGCCAAAAAAGCGTGGTAATGAAGTGCTGATAATTTTGAGGCAATAAAAAACCCAAGTCATAATGCTTGGGTTTTTTACCAGATGTTGCCATCTTAAATATGGCGTCCCTACGGGGATTCGAACCCCGGTTACCGCCGTGAAAGGGCGATGTCCTAGGCCTCTAGACGATAGGGACTTATTGAGGCATCACGTTGAGTGGTTAACACCGTCTCTCTGTGTGAGCGCTATATTAGGGATATAACGCCCATGCGTCAACTAAAAAATCAATTAAGCTTCATCAACTGCGTCATTTTTCGGCAATTTTAGACTTTCATTGAGTTTTTCCCAAACTTTTGCTTCTTTTTTGCTTGGACCACCCACAATTTCAAGGGCATGACGTAAGCGCGCGAAGGTTAAGTCAGGGCCAATGGTGACCATGGTTTGCATCACTGGAGTCGAAGCGGTTGAACCGGCAATCGCAATAAAGAACGCTGGCATAAAGTCACGGAGCTTAATTTCCATTTGGCTGGCTAAGTCCATCAAGGTTTGACTTACGGTGTCATTGTTCCATGTGAACATGCTTTCCAAACGCCAAATCGCAAATTGCAGACTTTGACGAACTTGTTCTTCGCTCAGTTTCTTGCTTTCAAACTGTTCTTTGGTCAAGCTTGGGAACTGGTTAAAGTAATGCGCAGACCAGTTCACCGCTTCTGAAAGCAAGTTGATACGAGGTTGAATCGCTGCGGCGATGTCTTCGAGCATCTTACGATCTGCTTTCCATGCCAATAAAGTATCTAACAGTTCAGCAGGGCTTAAGCCTTTGATCCATTGACCATTGAGCCAATTCAGTTTTTCCACATCAAAAATTGGACCACCGAGGGATACACGTTGAATATCAAAGTGTTCAATCATCTCCGCCAATGTGAATTTTTCGCGTTCATCTGGCATCGACCAGCCCATGCGGCCTAAGTAGTTCAACAAGGCTTCAGGCAAGACACCAATATTTTTGTAGTAGTTAATAGAGGTTGGGTTCTTACGTTTCGACAGTTTTGATTTGTCTGGGTTACGTAGTAATGGCATATGACCCAGTACAGGCATTTCCCAACCAAAGTATTGATACAGCAACTGATGTTTAGGTGCAGAAGGCAACCATTCTTCGCCACGGAAAACGTGGGTGATTTGCATCAAATGGTCATCGACCACATTGGCAAGGTGATATGTCGGTAAACCATCGGTTTTAAGCAAGACTTGCATGTCCACTTGTGCCCAAGGGATTTCTACTTCCCCGCGCAGTAAGTCATTGACTGTACAAATGCCTTCTTCGGGCACTTTCATACGAATCACGTGTGGCTCACCTGCAGCAAGGCGACTTTGAACTTCTTCAGCAGATAATTTTAAACCACGACCATCGTACTTTGGTGTTTCACCACGGGCCTGTTGTTCTGCACGCATTTGATCCAACTCTTCGCTCGTAGCAAAGCAGTAGAACGCATGACCTTTTTCAACCAAATCCAGTGCATATTGTTTATAAATATGCATGCGTTCAGACTGGCGATACGGTGCATATGGCCCGCCAATGTCCGGACCTTCAGACCAATTCAATCCTAACCAACGCAATGAATCTAAAATCATTTTTTCCGATTCAGGAGTCGAACGAAGTTGGTCGGTATCTTCGATACGCAGAATAAATTCACCACCATGTTGCTTGGCATAGCATAAGTTAAATAACGCAATATACGCTGTGCCCACATGCGGGAAGCCAGTTGGAGAGGGTGCAATACGAGTACGAACAGTCATAGCCAATTATGATTCAGAATGTAAATTGAGGTCTATTATAACGAAAAAGCCCGACCACTTAATGCTTAATTCAACATTCAGTGATCAGGCTTTTGTGCGCAAATGTCATAACTTGAGAGAGGTTACGACACTGTGGCTTATTTTTAGTTTAGAGGAACAATGATTGCACAAAACGGCTAAAGCGCTGGTTTTGTGTAGCAAAGAAATTTTGTGTCGGTGCAACTTTGATTGAGGTCATGATTTTTAAATCATTATCCATCATCGTGGTTCGGTCACTGCCTTTTTGTTGGCTGAGCGCTTTTTCAATCAACGATGTTTTCTCAGTTGGCATCGTCGCTTTATCATTGCTTTGAATGGCTGCACTATGTCCCAGTTGGCTAAAACAAGCCAAGCCGATACTCAACGTAACGGTATGTAAAAATGTTGATTTCATGTCCTTTTCCCCCTCTCAACATGGTATTGGAACAGATTTTTATTAAAGTCATTGGTAATCTAGTTTCAATTTAACCGATTTCACAAATAAAAAAGTAGAACTGTGTCACACAATTTACAAAATTATAAACAAATTTGGGCTAAATTGACATTTAAACATCAAATATAAATCATTTGGCTTTTTGTACCAAATAACTGTGGAGATAGCATGGAGATTTTGAGCTTGATCTGTGGAGGGTGGATATGGGTTATCCTTAAAAGTGCACAAAATAGTCCTTTTAGAGATATCTTTTTATCAGTATAGCCGTAAAACCTC
>OEQT01000301.1_pt1 | contig 12697 bp, 12 predicted proteins | sample 1539831 | NCBI WGS metagenome assembly OEQT01 (sample SAMEA3891243, study PRJEB23780) | metagenome | biome: terrestrial biome; feature: animal house; material: water of meat washing | place: Italy | collected 2015-05-12 | reverse complement strand
GTCCGAGCATGAACCAACCCCAGAATGAGCGCCCGTTGCCAGAGGCAACAATACCTAGCAGTAGAGCAAGTCCGATCCATAGCAGTGGGATTAACATGTTTGTTCTCCATTTCATGATTTTTGGCAATAGGAACCTATCCGACGAGATGGTCGGTTGGTTGAGCGTGATAAACGTGTTGTCAGCAGGCGTGCTGGCAGATGACCAAAGCCATCGTGGGAGAGTCATGTGTTAGATCGTAGGGAGAGCTCCATTCAATTCAGGTCCATGTATTTCAATGAAAAAGATCTAATAGGTTGACATTCAACCCTAAAGGTCCTTCATGTCAATGGGTCTCCATTCAACCATATGGGTTGATTGGAGGACTTATGACGAACATCAAAGTTGAGTTGCTGGCTAAAAGCGTGGGTAAGGCGATTGGGCGGCAGCGCCAGCAGGCAGGACTGACCCAGGAACAGGTGGCAGAGCACCTAAAGATCGGGATGGAAGCCGTCTCTCGGATGGAGCGCGGTATCGTGGTGCCGACCATTGCCCGGCTGGCTGAACTGGCTCAGCTGTTTGGGTGCGAGCTGGCCGATTTCTTGCGCGAAACCAGCCCGCGCCCAACTGAGCAGGGTATCGTCTTGGGGCAGAAACTCGCCCGGCTGGACAGCGATGACCGGGCATTGCTGCTGGAGACGTTTGAGCGGTTGGTCGAGCGCCTGGCCAAATCCTGAGTTAGGGCGCACCGGGTATCGGTGTAGCACCTTTACCCAATTTATTGGTTAACGGGGATGCCCGTGCTCGCGTTCCCCGTGGTTGGGCCACTGTTTGCGGTGCCGGTTCGGCAGTCGAATGTTCCCCTTCCTCCACCTGGGGGTAAAACTCTTCCAGTAGCATTGGCACCTCTTCATCCACATCCTCGAACTGACCATTACGCAGCAAGGCTCGGGCCACCGTTTCCATCTCGCTAATCGTCAGCCCGGCCTCATCGTCCTGCATCGATTCCTGCCGTGCTTGGCCGACTGCCTCCGTCAGAGTCAGCTCGTCCCGCAGAGTCAAATCCACGTAGTAGACCGGGGTGCGGTAGGACTGGGTGGTGCTCTTGGCCCGTAGCCGTAAGGTCAGCGGCAGATAACGGGTCAGGCCGCCACTCACCGCCTCGAAGTACTTGAGGCGTGCCGCCAGGGTCCGTACCGAGTTATAGCCTGTGGTACGAAAGATAAAGCTGCCGAGCTCATCCCCCTGTCCCTCCACAAACAGGTTGAGTCGTCCGTACAACTTGCAGCCCTGCTGCTGGCCGTAGGGACAGCGCTCCGGACCGGGGCAACTGACTTCCTCCATCCCTTGCGCCCCCACCCGTTTTGCCACCTCTCCATTGCCGACACAAAGCGGCCGTCCGGTTTGGCGGTCAAAGGCGCTGTACTCTGCCCGCAGGTTCAGATCGCTGTCATTGAACAGCACCCGTACCGGAATGGCGCGGATCTTGGCCTGCTCATGCCCTTGAGCGAACTGTTGATGCAAGGGATGGAGCAACCATCCCCCTTTCTGCTGTACCTGGGTGGTGAGGGTGAAACTGTCGTCCTTCTCCGGTACCCATTTCCCCTCTTTCTGTACCAGCTTGCCAATACAGATCCGCCCAATCACGGGCGGGGTAATCGCCAGTCCTTTGATCATGGTGTGTGTCTCCTGACAGCGTGAACTGCTTGAATGGTGAAACGGCGTGAGCCGGGCACTGGTTTGACATAGTGGCTGAGCAGGTCGGGATGATCCTGCCCGAGCCGTTCCAAGTCCGGGGCCAGCCGATCCTTGCTGCGTTTCCAAGTGATCTTGCCATCGGCAAAGAGTCCTGCCGTAGCCGCTCCCAGCGTGGCCTGTAGCTGCTGCTTGATTTGTGATTCGCGTAGTTCCACTTCCTCTTTGTGTTCGCGCAGATGCAGCAACTCCCCGAACAGCTGATTGAACTCGGGCGAATCGGAGAGATCGACGGTCTCCCCATCATCACGAGGAAATAGCCAGGCCAGCGCCGAGCCAGCATCCTCGGAGCCATCGGGCTCGGGCTGTAGGCCACTGGTGACCTGATGCCAGAACTGCACTTCCCGTTCGGTGAGATCCCGGATCTTCTCCTCATCACGCTCGATGCGATAAATCCGAAAATCCTGACCACCGATCAGCACCGCGACTTCCGCCCAGGCATGGCCGGTGACCGCGAGTTGATGCAGTACCTGGCACTGGTAGGCGACCGGCACGCCTTCTTCCCACTGCGGGGCACTGTGATAGCTAGCGGTCTTGATTTCGAGGATGCCGGGGCCGTCGGGGTGGCCCACCACCTCCCGGTCGAGATTGGCGAGCATAAACAGGTGCTCGGGGTGCTGTAGTACCGCATTGACCCGGCGCACCCGATAACCGGTGCGCTTGGCGTAGACCTGCGCCAACACCGGTTCGAGCTCGATACCCCACAGCACAGCTTCTTTGTGGGAGATATCTTCCGGCTCCTTACGCCCGGTCTTTTCCAGCCACAGTGACAGCGGGCATTTATAGGGTGAGAGGCCCACCGCAACGGCGGCATCGGATGAACCTAGCCCAAGCTTGCGGATCGCCAACCACTGCTTGCGAGAGAGGTCGGTGGTGGAGGCTAAGCGAATAGCCTGACCGTATTTGGCTTTTGCTTTCATCATTACTCCTTGTCAGCGGCATAAACGTCCCCGCCCGGCCTGATGGCTGGGTAGGGGTCTATGACGGGTAAATGAAATAAATCGGTAGAGCGGGGATTACTGCAGCAGAGTAAGGGCCTGATTGAGGGCCTGAGACTTTAGCTGAGCACCCTGACCAAACCAGGCAGAGTCCAGGCGATAGTCCTGACTTCGGGCACGGCGATGATGGTCCACATATTCCGTCACCGCATTGACCAGCCCCCAGGCGGTATTCTGGGAGCTGGCCAACTCCGAGCCCATACCGGCGCCTTGATATAGCTCGTGGAGCTGTTGGACTGGTCGGGTGAGGATAATTTGATTGTCGGCATCCAATGGCTGGTCCAGCAGGACGCTAAAGAAACGTAGCGCCTCTTCTGGGGCAACAGGACGGGCAGCCAATGCTTTGGTCTGGGTTTTGAATTCATCCCAATGAGCAAGTCCCAACCCTAATTCCTCTTTGACAATAGCCGGGTCAAATGTCGTCGAGTGAGAGACTTTGACTGCCCCAGTGCTATTACGCAACGCCATCTGCAGGGTGTTATTACAGACCACTCGCAATGAGGTAAATTGCGCCGTGGTGCAGAGCGTGCCGTCGCAGCTGGTTGCCAGCAGCAGATAGGACTTCACCAAGTCATTGCCTTTGAGTTTCAAGTCTTGGCCGGTACTGGCCAGCGCCCACAACTTTCGACCGCCTTTAAGTGAGCCTGCGGTTTCTAATTCAAAGCCACCGGCCTCCACTAAATCCTGATAGAAGTGCAGCACCTCATGGGGCTGTACCACGTTATAACGCTGGGAGACCACCGAGAGCGGTGCCAGGGTATCGGAACGATAGAGTACCTTACTATCGCCATAGGAGCGGAAATGTAGTGCATCGGAGGCAACGTTAAACATGACATCGCTCTGCTCGATGGTCCAGTCCATACCGGCAGCTTTAAGCCAGATCTCCAAGGATTGTTGTGGGGGCAAGATATTGCCAAGGCCATGCCAAGGGGTATGGCCGGTGTAGGCCATAGTGTCGATGAGGTGTGCCATATATCAATCTCCAATGAAAATGGGACTGCATAGAACAGTCCCAAGGTAGGTTCACAGAGAGAATATATATCTGAAATTTATTTAAATGTCGTAATGAGAATGTCCGATAACCGCAATGCACCATGCATAGAGATTAAAGTTCAAGCAACCTTATATGAGGTTTTGTGGCGGCAGCCACTAGCACACATGAGACTCGTTTGTGCGTGATACATTTGACATTTTAGATATTTTTGATATTTGTATCAAAGAGTATCCGGAGCTTTCTTTTTTTTAGATTGCTGGCATCTCACGGATAAGGGAAGGAAGTATAACCATACACCAGAGTAGATGCTGCCGGATTGGGTCGCTGTCATGTCATCAGAGCATAAATCCATGGTTTGTAACATCCTCGCCTAGTGAAAATATACCTAATAATAAAAACATGTTAAAGTTATTATTCATAGATGTGTTTGGCAGTGACATACATCAAAAGGTGTTCTTGCTCTTAGTTAACTGAAGTTACGTACCCAGTTGTTATCCGTATAATTCCGGTATGAACCAAGAACACCTCGACCTTTACCCTGACTCCTGTACATGAACCTCAGTTAGTTAAAGAATGCTGATACCTGAACAATAGTTCAACAACTTTAGTATTTTTACCCAATGCTATAATGTTCTCAACATCATCCCCAGGAACAGATAAAAACAATATAATCGATAAATGGTCTAGTAGACAGACACCGAGTGAAGAACCACCTATACAGTGGATCAGGTTGTCAGTTAAATCTTCAGGTAAGATAACGTGTGTACTTATTAGGTCACTTACAAATAATTCAGGTGTTGACTCCGTGTTCACTTTATCTAACCCAGCGAGTATTTTTCCTGATATCGAATTAAACCGTTCTAGTAAATCGTGACAGATCATCGAGGAGGCGTAATTTATATCAAGAAGGTTTACTCTCAAAAATTTGGAGTTGTTCGCATCAATTAGATTATTGTCCGTAGAGGTGTGCCGTGCAACAGTGAAGTTATAACTGTATATGGCCTGCAATATGATTGCGTTATAAGTATTATCTCCGGTGATTATAGAATATTTGATATAATCATCTTCGGAAAGCCAAGAAATATTGGTGGATGTAGTTACATGAGACGGTCTAATTACAGGGATGAAAACAATCCCTTGGTGATTTATAATGTCATTTACTTGTTGCATTAACGATTGATGTTTTATTTTTCTTCTCTCTAGCTTATACATGAGTCCAACGTAAAGCACTGCGAGTGAATACTTAATGAAGCCAAACAGTGGGTAACTTTTCTTCACTGCATTCTCAACTATCTTTAAAGCCGCATCTGGATTATTTAGTTTAATACAGTTCAGAGCATCGATTAATGGCGTGTATTGAGCATAATGCATTTCAACTCGATTTTTAGTTTTATGCTTTAGTTCTGCAATAGCGAATATGGATTTTTTATCAAACACTATAATGTTCATATCAATAGCGGCGGTTTTATATTTTGAATAAATGGCATCTTCACTGATTACCATAGGTATATCGAATTGAGGTGGAAGAGACACCATCTTTGACAAATATGATTCCTGTGTTGGGAATGGAGCTAGCATATCCAAGTAATTAGATGGTAACCCTGTTTCACACAATTCAATGGCGTGACAAATAATGTTGTCTAAGTTGTTTTTCTTCTTGATGCTTAAGAGTCTTTTGGGCTCATAGCTGAGATATTTACATGCCAAAAACTCATTTATATCAATGTTATTGTAATTCTCATTAAGAGCTGCGTGCAGGCTTGATTGTAAAGCATCTTCATCACCCTCTATGGACATTGCATTGTAAATTTGACAGAAATACCCAAACATATTTGTTTTGGTATCGATATCTTGAAGGATGATAATCGCGGTGTAAGCTGCGGCAATTGGTTGAATGCTAAAATTTTCAATGTTTTTATTGAGGATCAACTTGTTACACACATCAATTTTTTGATTTAATGTCACACATGTTTGATTGCCTTTCTTAGGTAGTTCATCTAAGTATTCTAGTAGTTCAAATATTAACGAAGCAGGTTTTTCATAATTGACTTTAAGCACCTCGCGATTTGCAGTGAAATAGTTATCTATATAGTCAATCATATATTTTCGTGCTGTTCTTTTTCTGAGTTTACCCTGCTCGCCATCGAGTGTGACCAGTCCTTCTATTGCTAGGATCTGGTTAAGATGATAGTAGATGGAGTTTTCATCAGCCTTCTCTTTGAAAATCAATATGTCTGCGCATATTAGAGGGATTAATAAGGTGGCAATATAAAACCGGTTGATATCATCTGCGAATGCTTCAACAACATTGGGTTGCCGAGCCAGACCAATGTACACACTCTCCAATATGTCAACATGATTGGAAAGAAGGTCAGGTGACAAATGACTGCCGACATGTAGCCGTCTACATATTTTTTCTAGTCTTGGTCGGTATTCATCTCTATCAGATTTTGCTGGATCAACACTTTGAAAGTGTTCACGGTGCGCATCGAAAGGGCGTTTACTTGTTTGCTCAGTTTTCCGAGCCTTATGCCAAAGACCAAGGGTGTCTTCTACAGAGTAGATAAATTCAGCAAAGGGATGTGTTTTCATGATTTACCTGTTGGGTTCGTTGCAGGGTGGTCGAGCGTATGTGCGGATTGTGAACACTCAAGATCTGTTTCGATGAAAGCATCGTTGGATATACACGATTGAGTTGATGTTGGTAAGTGTTGATTGCTCAATTTATGCTCACGAAATATGGCTTTCGCTCAATAAATGTTCGTATGTTTGCCCAAGGTTGGGTCCGTAATTTGTCCCCCTGACACGCTACCCCCAGGTCCACCATAATGCGAGCTCATCCAATCAGACGTTAGAAGGACATCACATAATGCAAGAAGCAATAGACCGCATCATTAGGATGCCTGAGCTTACAAAGATGATTAGCCTCGCTAGATCAACAATTTATGACAAGCTAAACGCCAAGTCTGCTCGGCATGACCCCAGCTTTCCCAGGGCGATAAAACTTGGCAAGTCAGCGATCGGCTGGCGTCAGAGCGAGGTCAATCAATGGATCGCAACCAGGTCACAAAGTAGTCAAACAATGGAGGTCAAAAATGAATCAACACAGAGCCATTGAAACTGTCATTGAGCGGTTAGATCAGTGCCTTTGGGATCCACTGGATGTCGTCGCCTATAGAACAAAGGCCCCGAGATTTATGATCTTGACTCAAATGTTGTCTGTTATAGCTATCGCATCGCAGCAGTTGGTAGATATTAGCCCCAAAAGTGAGATGAAAATACCGGCATCACTTTACACTCTAATTCTAGCTGCTTCTGGCGAGAGAAAAAGCACGGTCGATAAGCTACTGATGAAACCAGTTCGTGAATTTGAAAAATGCTTAGCTGAGCAGGTAGATGCTGCACAGCAGAAATATCAGATCGAACTGGAATTGTGGAATATAAAGAAAAAAGTGTTAAGGAAGGAATTAGATGAGATGCATAAAAAAGGTGATGAGCAGCCCATTATAATAGAGGCATGGCACACTCATCATTCAAATATGCCTATAGCTCCGGTAGTTAAGAGGATTTTAGCTGAGGATATAACAGTCGCAAAACTGAAGTCGATGTTAGCTGAGAAGAATACGTCATTAGCTCTGGTGTCCGATGAAGCTGGGACACTACTGTCGAGTGACTTGATGAAAGATAATGCATTGTTTAACTCACTATGGTCAGGTCAAACTATACGTGTTGACAGAGCCAATGCCCCTGAAGTTCATATTGAAGGTGCTCGTTTGACTTTGAGCATGCAAATCCAGCCTGATATATATAGAACATTCAGAGATAGTAATGGTGATGCGATGAGAAGCTCTGGATTAGACGCTCGAATTCTACTGTGTGAGCCTGAGTCAGAGATTGGCTATCGTCAAGAAGATAGGGATGATAGCGCATCACTAGATGATAAAATTAAATTAGGTAGATTTAGCTCAAGGATTGATGCATTACTGCAAGAAGGGCTCGAGATGAGAGCACAAGGCAAGGAGCGTCATTGCCTGAATTTAACAGAAAGTGCTAAGAAAATTTGGAATGACAAGTTTAATGACATTGAATACGCAATGAGGCGTGGGGAATATTTGGAGCACTATAAAGATTTTGGTTCAAAGTTTATGGAGCAGGCGTCAAGAATTGCGGCGGCACTTCATGTGTTTAAAAACATAAACTACAGAGCCACGCTTGTGACTCATGAAACTATGCAGACTGCTATTGAACTAGCTGAAATATACTTACATCAAGCATTGATAATATTTAGATCGCCCGAGGCTAGGGAGTTCGTGGACGAGACACATGTTAATAAGCTACTGGAGTGGATTATTCATAACTGGAATAATGAGCTGTTTTTGAAAGGTGACATTAGACGAAGTGGCCCACATTGTGTTCGTAATTCGAATAAGCTAGAAGATGCAATAGAAGTTCTTATTGCTCGAGGAGATATCATTTGCTTTAAAAAGAAACAGTCAATCTATATTTCTTTATCTTGGAAGAAATACCCTAGGCTTGTTAGGCGCTCTTTAGTCCGCACCCGTGATAGAATTTATGTTAGCGAGCTAGTCGAATATCAAGGAAGACGCCATTCAGGAATACCATCAGTTGAACTTTTTGAGAGACCGTTGATTGACATGAGAAATAAGCTCCGACACTAATGGTTGCACCATACCCATACATTAAGGTTCAGTATTAACTGATTGCAGTACTCCGCTTAAGTAACTTAAGAGTGTTGTTATATAGGGCGGTATCATAACTGCATCTGAATTAGGAACCCTATGTCTATATTTTAGTATATATGTTCATTTGATTGAGTAGTGTATGGGCTTATTTAGATAGGCCATGATGCGGTATATGTATTATATATAGCAATACATATAACAATACATACTCTCTTGTATACATCCATAGCAATGCACACTACTAACAATACATGCATCTATAGCTTGCAATCTAACGATGAGGGTAACTGCCTCTAAGCATGTACCACTATGGTAGCAACTGAGGCATAGGGGCCTATTTGCATCAGCAAATTATATATCTATTTAGTTCAATAGAACTATGCCCCTGTGTCTATTAACCAAGGTAGGGATTCCTATGTTGAATCACTTAAAAAATTCTGTATTGAAGATGAAAGCGCTTACTCGCTTATACGAATACAGTTATGGCCCTATGAATAGTACTTATTTGAGGCGTAGCTTAGATGTTGTTTCTGGTACCCTAGCTAGGTATCCTCGTGTTTATGCTCTGCGTGTGGATCTGCGCTTTGCTAGTGAGTCGCCTGAAGATGATACGGATACGCTGACTTGTTTACAGCGTTCAGATTCATCAGTGATCACTCGCTTTATGGAGTCACTAAAAAGCCAATTACGTGCAGACCATTATCGTCAGAAACGGCGTGGGTCTCCGTCATTACCAACCGTTATCTGGTGTCGGGAGCAGGAGTCATCGGCATCACCTCATTACCACCTGATGCTGCTGTTTAACAAAGATGTTTATGCCTTCTTGGGAGATTATCGGGATTATGATTCCAACAACATGGGGACTCGGATCCAGAAGGCGTGGTGCAGCGCGTTGGGCCTCCCATACCCAGATAATGCAACGCTGGTTAACTTCCCTGTAAATCCACAATACAAGTTTGACCGTAATTCAGCGCGAAACTTAGATGAAAATTTCAGTGCATTTTTATTTCGTATGGCTTATCTGAGTAAACAAAGAACGAAGGTTGCTGATGGACAACGCAACTTCGGTTGCAGTCAAGTACGATAAGACGCTTGAGCACGTCAGTGCTCATTAGTATGCTATAGAACAATCCCTGCGTATTTAATTTAAGGATATCTATGAGTGAATTTCTGAAAGTGCTGTTGAACATCCGTAGTCTACGTGCAGCAATGCGTGAGTTGTCTCTGGAACAACTCCAAGAAGCCCACGAGAAGATTGAATCGATTTATCTGGAGCGTCTGGAGCACGCAGAGAAAGAGCAAGCAGCCAATGCAGAACGTCAGCAAAAGCTGGCTGAGTTCCAAGCGATGTTGGCTCAGGCTGGTATTGACCCGACTGAGTTGGTAGGCTGTGCCCCAGCAGCAGCGACTGCGGCTAAAGCTAAACGAGCACCTCGGCCCCCGAAATACCGTTATGTTGAAAATGGCGTAGAGAAAACCTGGACCGGTCAGGGCCGTACACCCAAGTTCTTGGCTGAGCAACTCGAGCAAGGTCGTCAGCTGGATGACTTCCTCATCTAAATAGACAAGGCCATGCCCTCACGGTGTGGCCTTTCTTTTTACGTGCTTCGTGGCTAATTAGTGCCAGCTCTCGTTGTGACGAACCAGGAATATTCGGTAATGATCTGTCGCATGACAGAGGCCAGCTCTAATGACATTATTCAAAACATCCTTTAGCATGCGCATGATGCTGGCTTAGCTCAGTAGGTCACCAGTTCAATTCCTCTCGTCAGCACTACGATAACCACCGAGTTCCTCATAGCCGATCCTGATGCCAGCCATAAAAGACTTAGACGCAGAGCGTACCGATTTGGATGCGCGATTACGCGAAGCCATTGATAGTTGGGATCCACGTTGCCCCAGGCGCTGGCTAGCTAAATATGGCGGTTGGCGAGTTGAAAAACGATCACTCCTCACACAGCGATATTGTGCGATACGCGACGAAGCCCAAGCCTTGCTGACAAGTAGTTAGCCAGGAAGTTTATTGTGATTACCTGAACAAATTGCTCCATGGGTAGTCCAATGTGCCTACCCATCACCCAGCGTAATGACGGAATTACATGTCTATCAATCCGAATCCACCTTTGCCGCGTTACTTGCAAGTAAGCACATTGGCTGCACGAACAGCCGCGAGCAATCAGCGCCCGTGAAGCCGCAGACGTGTTTGGCGTCTCGCCTTGGTCCATAGAGCGAGATTTTGCCAGGGTTCGAGCGTTGTCCGGGATCGTTGTGTTCGATGAGCAACGAGTACCCAGCAAGGGTGGGCAGCAGTATCTACTGCGGGTGCTGCAGGTAGACCGGAAACAGCAGATCTATTGGTTAGGGAAGGCTGCTGACGGTGGCGTACCCAAGGCGTTGTTCGAGCTGGTGGATTTACAGCATAAATAAGGTGAACTGGCGCAGGCCAGAGCCAGTTATGCCAAGGCCGCCCAACAAGGACACATTCTCGCCCAGTACACCTACGGTGAAATGCTGCGTCTGGGACAAGGGGGAAAAGAGGATTACGCGCTTGCTCTCAAGCAGTATCGCCTAGCGGCCCAGCAGGGCGACCGCCAAGCCCAATACCGAATGGGGACATTGCGTGAGGAAGGCTTGGGGGCTCCTCGTAACCGGGTGCATGCTTATGCTTGGCTGTCACTGGCGGCGACAGAAGGAATGCCTGAGGCTGTACGGGCCCGTGATGAACTCGAGGCCGCGATGACCAAGCCGGAAGTCAAACAAGCGCAGAAACTCTCTGAGCACTGGTTTGGCAAGATGTCATCAACGGCTAAGAAAAGCTAAAAAAAAGAACATAGAAGGAAGCGGCCTTGGTGGGCCGCTTCCTTCTTATTCAGTTGGTGAATTACCGGATACAAACTCAGCCCACGCATCCATCATTGGACGCCGCTGATCCAGCAAGTCCGTGCGGTGGTAGGCGGCTTCTACCTTGTTCTGCACTGTGTGAGCTAATGCTCGTTCAGCGAGATCCCGCGCATAGCCCTGCTCGCTGCACCAGTCTCGAAAGCTAGAACGAAAGCCATGAGCAGTGGCCATTCGGCCAGGTGTGCAACTCCCTGCTTTGGCTCTTCTCAGAAACATCGTCAGCACTGTGTCTGAGAGCGGTACCTGATCTCTGGGGGATGGGAATACCAACTCGTCATGTAATCCCCTTAACCCTTTCAGGATTTCGACGGCACGAAGAGATAACGGAACACGATGTTGTTGTTTGGCTTTCATACGCTCGGCAGGCAAAGTCCAGACCCTTGCCTCCAAATCGACTTCTGACCACTTCATGGCTCTGACTTCACCTGAACGGCAAGCAGCCAGGATCAAGAACTCCAGCATGGAGCGGGTTACATCGTACTGTTGCGTTGTTCTCAGATGTTTTTGCACAAATGCAGGGATATCACGCCAAGGCATTGCAGGCTGGTGTTCTACACGCACAGATTTGCTGGGTTGAGCCGGTAATAGGTGGCTTACCACATCCACTGGGTTTGCAGAGGTATAGCCATGGGCCCATGCCCAAGCCATGACTGCGTGTAGCCTCTGTTTAACACGGCTTGCCGTTTCCGGGATCGTCAGCCATATCGGTTGCAAAACGGAAGCGATATGAGCTGGGGTGATGGTATCAATGGAGATAGTGCCAATTGCAGGAAAGGCATACTGTTCCAATGTGGTGATCCATTGCTTGCCGTGTTTTGGGTTCTTCCAACCAGGTAACAAGCTTTCGTAGACGAGTCTGGCGGATGCTTCCAACGTCGGGATCTTCGGCTTGTTCTGCTCCTGCAGCCGGATCTCTAGTGGGTCCAGATTATTCGCCAGCTGTTCCCGCATTGCCTGGGCGTCTCGAGCAGCGTCAGCGATAGAGATCTCGGGGTAAGTCCCGAGGCCAGCGTTACGTCGTTTCTTCGTCAGTGGGCTGACATAGCGGAACACCCACTTTCCTCTGCCCTTGATGGTAGAGGGGTGTAGCGTCAACCCGGTGACGCCACCATGAGCAAGGGGCTTATCTTCAGGCTTGATGTTGCGGGCTTTGGTATCGGTGAGGATTGCCATCAGGTAACCTCCTTGAGAATTGAATATGCCACTCAGTATGCCACCAAGCATGCGCAGTGGTAATATGTGATTGGGGTGGATTGGACAGCATGTGCGTCTAATGCACTGATAGTAAAGGGCTTGATGGATGGGCGTGGAGTTGGTTGGACTTGATTGCGGCGGGCACCTCCTCCGCCATTCATACCGAGCCCATGCA
>OEQT01000297.1_pt1 | contig 12841 bp, 14 predicted proteins | sample 1539831 | NCBI WGS metagenome assembly OEQT01 (sample SAMEA3891243, study PRJEB23780) | metagenome | biome: terrestrial biome; feature: animal house; material: water of meat washing | place: Italy | collected 2015-05-12 | reverse complement strand
AAAGACATCAAGACATCTCTCCGTATTCGGAACAAACTCGTCGTATGTGAATAAATAAAGCTGGCTGCGGCCCCGCCGCCCATGATGGTCATGGTGCAACCAGTTACACACAAAAGGGCCTTCTGTTTCAGAAGGCCCTTTGTCATTTATGCAAACAGCAGTTGGGTCAGGTAGCCCATCATGACGGCCATCCCCAGTATGACGGTCAGGAACGCCACAATCATCGGGGTTCTGAACATCGACTTGAGCAGGATCACCTCGGTCAGGCTGGCTCCTGCACTACCGATAATCAGTGCCATCACCGCCCCCATGCCCATTCCTTTGCCCAGCAATACCGATGCCAGAGGGATAACGGCTTCTGCCCGGATATAGAGCGGAATACCCACAACTGCGCTGAACGGGATCGCCAGCGGGTTGTCTGCCCCGGCGTGGGCCGCTATCCATTCGGCGGGGATAAAACCGTAGATAAATGACCCTATCAGCACCCCCAGCAACAAGTAAGGCAGTACCTCTTTGAATTGTTGCCAGGCATCGATACGCGCTTTGGCGAAGGCCGTGGGAATGACCGGGGCCTGGGTCAGTGCCGCAGTGCCATCTGCGCAACAAGAGAGAGTGGGTGCGGTCTCATCGGGCTGCGCAGTACGGCAGGATGCCTGAGCCTTTAGCGGTTTGACGGACTTGATAGCATTGCTTGCGCAGCAGGCGGTTGCACTCACACTGGCAGGTTCACTTGTTGGGGTGCCACAACCGGTGCCACAGCTACTTTGCTTGGCCTCTTTGGGGTCAATGACATGGCGCTCAAACCCCAGCATGTCCAGCAGCATACTCGCCAGCACCGAAACGCCGGCTGCAATCACGGCATACAGCACCGTCACTTTCCAGCCGAAGGTGGCCCACATCAGGCCGACGATGATCGGGTTGAGCAGCGGCGAGACAAACAGGAAGGTCAGGGTTGGCCCAAAACCGGCTTTGGCAGACAAGAGTCCGCGCAGCATCGGAATGGTTGAGCAACTGCAAAAGGGCGTCAATGCCCCCAGTGCCGCAGAGATTAAATAGCCCCTTCCTTTTCGTGCTCCCAGCATGGCCTGGATTTTGGCATCGGGGATCTTCTGGCGGATCAAGCTGACCCCGGCACTGATCACCAGAAACAGCACAGAGAGCTCGAAGGCCAGGAACAAAAACATCTGAGATGCATCTGTCAGCATGGTTAACCAGTCATTCATTTTCATATCCTCTTTGATTTACTATATTTCTAAAATAGTCGAATCATTGGGGTGGTCAAGATATTTCTGGTATTATCGAAATATGTTCCATCAAGGAGAGTGAGCTATGGAGTTGGAAGAAGTTGCCAAGGCACTGAAAGAGCTGGGTCATCCGACTCGGTTGCTCATTTTCAAGCATTTGGTCAAGGCGGGAGAGCAGGGCCTGCCTGTCGGAGAGTTGCAAAAGCAGCTCGCCATTCCCGCATCGACCCTGAGCCACCACATTGCCGCGCTGGTCTCGGTTGGTCTGGTCAAGCAGAACCGGGAGAGCCGTACCCTGCTGTGCGTCTCTCAATACGAAGTGCTGGAAGAGATCATCGCGTTTTTCCGTGAAGAGTGTTGTGTAAACAGCAACTGTACCTAAATACATCAATAGCAAGGTTTGGGTGGGTTGATCATTTCAACTATTCTTGTATAGTTGTAATCATGAAGTGAATGAGGAGGTTCAAATGAATAAAGATACAGCCACTAAAGTCTTCGAGTCTCTCGCATCCGGTATCCGCCTCGATGTATGGCGTCTGCTGGTCAAGGCAGGGCTGGAGGGGATGGTCGCTGGCCAGCTTGCCAGTGAACTGGATATCGCCCCGAACACTCTTTCATTCCATCTGAAAGCCATGCTGCATGCAGGCCTTGTCTCGGTGGAGCAAGAGGGCCGTTTCTTGCGTTACCGCGCCAATATTCCCCTGATGCTCGACTTGATCGGTTACCTCACCGAGGAGTGCTGCGCCGGTCATCCGGAAGCCTGCGGGGTGATGAGGGCGGAGTCTGGCTGCTCACCCCATGTATTACCTGCGCAGCCATGCTGCAATAAGGAGTAGACCATGAGACTGATACAAGTATTCGACCCGGCCCTGTGCTGCTCCAGCGGCGTCTGTGGCACAGATATTGACCAAAATCTGGTGATCTTCGCTGGCGATGCCGAGTGGCTCAAGCAGCAGGGGGCTTCACTGTTTCGGTTCAATCTGGCTCAGCAACCTCTGGTATTCGCCGAGACCCCGGCAGTGGCTTCCTTCCTGGAACTGTCCGGGGAAGAAGGATTACCTGTGACCCTGGTCGATGGCCAGGTGGTACTCACCGGTCGCTATCCCAGCCGCGCTGAACTGATCCGCTATGCAGGACTGGCGCTACCGAAAGCACCAGAAAGTGAGGGTGCCGAAGGTGAACAGCCAGCAGCCGAGCCCAACAAAGCCGGTGCCATCAAAGGGATCGTCAAGAGTGGATGCTGCTCCGGCAGCAGTGGTTGCTGCTAAGCGTCATCGCCTGGCTGGCAAGTTCTCTGTTCGGTCAATTGCCTCGTTCTTCCTGATAGGAGTCTCTCATGTCCCCGTTGCTGAACTACTCGTTTCTCAATGATGCGCCCCCGTTTCTCTTTTTCACCGGCAAGGGCGGGGTGGGTAAAACCTCGCTGGCCTGTGCCAGTGCGGTTGCCTTGTGTGACAGTGGCAAACGGGTACTGCTGGTCAGCACGGATCCGGCATCAAACGTAGGCCAGGTGTTCGACATCCAAATAGGCAACAGCATTACCGCCATCGCGGCAGTCAGTGGGTTGTCAGCACTGGAGATTGACCCGCAAGCCGCCGCACAAGCCTATCGCGAACGTATCGTTGGCCCGGTGCGCGGCAAGTTGCCCGAGAGCGTGGTGCGCAGCATTGAAGAGCAGCTCTCCGGTGCCTGCACCACAGAGATCGCCGCCTTTGACGAATTTACCGCCCTGTTGACCGACAGCAGCCTGGTGGGGGAATACGACCACATCGTGTTCGATACGGCACCGACCGGTCACACCATCCGTCTGTTGCAACTGCCGGGGGCATGGAGCGAGTTTCTGGAGCAGGGCAAGGGCGATGCTTCCTGTCTGGGGCCGCTGGCGGGACTGGAAAAACAGCGTAGCCAATACGCAGAGGCTGTTGCGGCCCTCTCAGATGCTGGGAAAACCCGGCTGATCCTGGTCGCCCGGGCGCAAGCCTCAACCTTGCGAGAGGTGGCGCGTACCCATGATGAGCTGGCGACCATTGGTCTTGCCAATCAGCAGTTGGTCATCAATGGCATCTTCCCGCAAAGCGAGCTGGCGGATGACCCCCTGGCGACAGCCGTATGGCAACGTGAGCAGCAGGCGATGGCTGATATGCCAGCGCTGCTGGCAAGGCTGCCACAAGACAAAGTGCCGCTGTTGGCGACCAACCTGGTGGGGGTCGATAGCCTGCGCCAGCTACTGGGTGCAGCACCGGTCACTGGGACTGATGAGGTTGAGAGCACAACTACTGAGCCACATCCTGGCTTGAAGCAACTGGTCGATGAATTGGCCAGCGATGGCCACGGGCTCATCATGCTGATGGGCAAGGGCGGTGTGGGTAAAACCACCCTGGCGGCAGCGGTGGCGGTGGAGCTTGCCAGTCGGGGCCTGCCGGTTCATCTGACCACCTCGGATCCCGCAGCCCATCTGGGAGAGACCCTGGCTGGCGCCTTGCCCAGCCTGGAGGTCAGCCGTATCGATCCCCACGCCGAGACCGAGCGTTACCGTGCTCAGGTGCTGGCCACCAAGGGGGCGAGTCTGGATGCCCAGGGGCGCGCTCTGCTGGAAGAAGATTTGCGTTCCCCCTGTACCGAAGAGATCGCCGTGTTTCAGGCCTTCTCGCGGATCATTCGCGAGGCGGGCAAGCGCTTCGTGGTGATGGATACCGCGCCCACCGGTCACACTCTCTTGCTGCTCGATGCGACCGGTGCCTATCACCGGGAGATTGCCCGTCAGATGGGGGGTAAGGGGATGCACTTCACCACCCCCATGATGCAGTTGCAAGACCCGAAACAGACCAAGGTGATGATCGTCACCCTGCCCGAACCCACTCCGGTACAGGAGGCGGCCAACCTGCAAGCCGACCTGCGCCGCGCCGGTATCGAGCCATGGGCCTGGGTGGTCAATCACATGCTGGCCCCAGCCAGCGTCACCTCGCCACTGCTGGCCCAGCGAGCGTATCGCCAGCAGCCCCATATCGACGCGGTCAAGCAGGAGCATGCCAAGCGTTATGCCGTGGTGCCCTTGCAAGCTGTCGAACCGGTGGGCGTGAAAGCGCTGCAAGCGCTGTGTCACCCTGTCCACAGGGCGGGGTGACATGCACCCGCGCGAGTTTACTGCCAAGGCGCAACCAACAGGGGCATTTGCCCGGGTTGAGTCCTTTGTTTCATCCAACCCTCATGGAGTCTCTTGATGAGTACCAACGCCTGCTGCGATCTGCCCGTCAGCAAAAAAATGAGTTTTCTCGACCGCAATCTCACCCTCTGGATCTTTGTCGCCATGGCCATAGGGGTCGGGATTGGCTATCTGTTCCCTCAGGTGGCCCAGTGGAACGAGGCGATGTCGGTCGGCACCACCAATGTGCCGCTCGCCATCGGCCTTATCCTGATGATGTATCCGCCGCTGGCCAAGGTGAACTACGGCACCATGGGCGCCATGACCCGCGACCGTCAGGCGATAACCCTCTCACTGGTAATGAACTGGTTGGTTGGCCCCATTCTGATGTTTGTCATCGCCCTGACATTCCTGCATGACTACCCGGACTACATGGTGGGCCTGATCCTGATCGGTCTGGCACGCTGCATCGCCATGGTGCTGGTGTGGAACGATCTCGGCGGTGGCAGCAAGGAGTACGGTGCGGGCCTGGTGGCGCTCAACAGCGGTTTTCAGATCCTCACCTACAGCTTCATGGCCTGGTTGTTTATTACCGTACTGCCGCCGCTGTTTGGTTTGCAGGGCTTCGCAGTGGATATCACCATGCTGGATATCGCCGAAAGTGTGCTGATCTATCTTGGCATTCCCTTCCTGGCAGGCTTCCTGAGCCGTCACTATCTGGTCAAGGCGAAAGGGGAGAAGTGGTACACCGAGCGTTTTATTCCGGCTATTTCTCCCATCACGTTGATCGCCTTGCTGGCCACTATCGTGCTGATGTTCAGCCTCAAGGGCGAGATGATCGTCGAGTTGCCGATGGATGTGCTGCGGGTTGCCGTGCCTCTGGTGGTCTATTTCGTACTGATGTTCTTCACCAGCTTCCTGGTTGGCAAGAAGCTGGGTATTCCCTATGACAAGAACGCCTCCATCGCCTTCACTGCCACCGGCAATAACTTCGAGCTGGCCATTGCGGTTTCCATTGCCGTGTTCGGGTTGAACTCGGATCAGGCATTCGCCGGTGTGATAGGCCCGCTGGTGGAGGTGCCGGTCTTGATCGCTCTGGTCAATGTGGCGCTTAGAATGAAACGCAACTATCTCAACGCAGAGGCTTAATCATGAATAACACCCAGATCACCATTTACCACAACCCGGCCTGTGGCACCTCCCGCAATACGCTGGAGCTTATCCGTAACTCAGGCGTTGAGCCGACCGTTATCCACTATCTGGAGACACCGCCAAACCGTGAGGTCCTGGTTGCATTGATTGCCGCCATGGGCATGCCGGTGCGCGACTTGCTGCGCAAAAACGTGCCGCCTTTTGAAGCGTTAGGGCTGGCCGAGGAGCGATTCAGCGATGACGAGTTGATTGACGCCATGCTGGCGCATCCCATTCTGATCAACCGCCCCATCGTGGTGACGCCGCTTGGCACCAAGCTGTGCCGTCCATCAGAAGTGGTGCTCGATATCCTGCCGAACCCTCAGCAAGGGGCCTTCACCAAGGAGGATGGCGAGCAGGTGGTGGATGCACAGGGAAAACGCATCAAGTGACCGAGCCAACCGGTGCGCCACCTTGCCTGATGACGGCATGGCAGCAGCATGAACATGAGCTCTATGGGTGGCTGCTCAAGCAATCTGGCAGCCCGATGGATGCCGATGACCTGTTGCAAGAGACCTTCTTGCGGGCAATCCGCCAGCAGGGCAAGTTCTGCGCCATCGAGAATGCCAGGGCTTGGCTGTTTGAAGTCGCCAGACATCTGGTGATTGATAGAAGCCGAAGATTACGCCCGTTGCTGCCACTATCTGACGAGTTGGCCATGCAGCAGGGGGAGATCGATGCGGTCGACTCTTTGGCGGGCTGTTTACCCAGAGTGCTGGAGAAGCTTGCTCAGGCTGATCGGGATATTCTCAGACACTGTGATTTGGAGGGCATGAAGCAGGCGGATTATGCCGCCCGATACGGTTTGACCCTTGCCGCCGTCAAGTCTCGTCTGTTGCGAGCCAGGGAGCGCTTGCGTCAGCAGCTCTCTCTGGACTGTCAGGTCAGGTTGGATAGCTCGGGGCGGGTCTGCTGCTTCACCCCGGCGGTGAAGTAAGCCATGAACGCTATTCAGCAAAAAGGCCAAGGTGTTCTCCTTGGCCTTTTCTTTATTTTTTCTTGGCTTCGGCCAGGTACTCATCCAGGGTTTCTTGGCTGCCTTGACCGTCATGCCATTGGGGCCAGCCCGATATGGCTGAACTGGTTTGCCATGTTGGCGTCTCAGGGGGAGATGAGTACCGGGCAACCCGATGTTGCGGTTCGTGAGTCAATATTCAGGAGTGAATGATGAGTTCTCTTGGCATTCAGAAAATCAGGGATGATGCAGTCGAGTGGGCATTAACCCACGGTGTCGCCTTTAAAGAGTCGCTCTATTCTGCCGTGCATACCCCGTTTACCCTGACACCTACCCCGATCAGCAGAGCGGGCTACCAGCATTTGAAAAGTGCGGCTCAGACCTTGAGCAAACTGATCTATGCCGTCTCTGAGGATCATGGTTTTTTATACGATGCCATTCACCCCATCACGGCAGGCGACCCCTTCTTCTCAGCGCTGCTTGGCATGCATCAACAGATCCACTCATCAGCCACCAAGGCACCCCGGCTGCCACTGCTTATCATGCGCAGCGACTTTATGGACGATCAGCGCGATGGCCACAAGCTGGTCGAGTTCAATGGCATCGCCGCGGGTATGGGGCCATTTGGTCAGCGAATACATGAACTGCACCACTATCTGCAACGGCAATGGCCTGCTGAATATGGGCAGTTGTCACCCGAGGCGATGGGTGAACTTGTCGGCAATGACGCCATTGAAGGGTTGTCAGCTGGCATTGCCGAGGCCACTTTCAAGATCAAGCAGGAGTTTGGCGACCTTGGCCCGGCAAGGTTTCTGATGATTGTGCAGGAGCATGAAAACAATGTGTTTGATCAACACCTGCTTGAGCTGGCTCTCCAGCGCAAAGGAATTGAGACCCGGCGCAGAACCTTTCGTGAACTGCATAATCAGCTGAGCACGGGCGCCAACAACAGGTTGATCCTCGATGGTGTCGGCCCCCTCGATACCGTCTATCTGCGGGCCGGATACCAATATTCGGATTATGAGGCAGCCGATCTCAACGAGCAGAGATGCTGTCAGGCGCTGATGGCGACCCGTGTGTTGATTGAGCGACACAGAGTCGCCGTCAATGCCACGGTCGCCCAGCAATTGGCGACCAGCAAGCGAGTACAAATGCTGCTGTCGCGTTTGGGAGAAGAGGGATTCGCTGCATTTGGCCTGACCTCGCAAGAGGCTGATACCGTAAGAGGCGTGTTGGGTGAGATGCATCCTGTGACCCCTGATAGCACACGCTTTATCAAAGCGGCGCCCTCCGATAGCTGGGTACTTAAAAACCAAGGGGAAGGGGGTGGGCATTGTCTGTTTGGGGCGGACATCCCGGCAAAATTGGCAACGCTTGACCCACTCCAATATCAGGCCTGGTCACTGATGCGCCGCTTACATCCTGTTCCCAGAGCCATGCCCGCCTGGATAGTACGCAGAGGAGAGCTGCATCGGGTGACGGATTTGATCAGTGAGCTGGGGATATTCACTGTTCAGAGCGATGGCCATCCTGCCAGCGCGGCGCAGAGCTTTGCTGGCTATCTTCTCCGTAGCAAATCAGCCAAATCGACAGAAGGCGGCGTTCATAGCGGGCAAGGAGTCCTGGACTCGCTGGTATTCAGTGATTGATGGCGCGAATAGCTGGGTGAAAACCGAGAGAACGCGGCACTGGTAAAAAAAACGGAAAATATGAGCATCCTTTGCGGACATGCAACGTCTTCTGGATAACACCGATGTTGATGGAGCCATTATGTTTCAGATTTTCACCGATCTCGCCAGCTGGCTGGTCTATCAGCAGTTGGGCCTGAGCCCACAAACCAAGCTGGGGGATGCGCTGCATTTCTTCGTGGAGGATGTGAGCAAGATCTTTGCCCTGCTGCTGGTGATGATCTACATCGTGGCCATGCTGCGGGCCTCCCTGAATGTCGAACGGGTGAGGGACTATCTGGCGGGCAAGCATAGAGGGTTGGGCTATCTTCTCGGCTCCGGCTTTGGAGCCATCACTCCCTTCTGCTCCTGTTCCAGTATCCCGGTGTTCCTCGGCTTCACCTCAGCCGGTATCCCGCTCGGGATCACCATGGCCTTTCTCATTACCTCACCGCTTATCAACGAAGTGGCCGTCCTGTTGCTGGTCAGTCTGCTGGGCTGGAAGTTCACCCTGATTTACGTGGTGGTCGGCATGGCGGTTGGCATGCTGGGTGGGGCCTTTCTGGACAAGATCAAGGCCGAGCGCTGGCTGGCCGATTTTGCCGCCGAGGCCCTCAAGCAGGGGCAGCATCAGCAAGGTGATATCGTCCAGCCGCATGCCGATGCCCCGCGCCTCTCGCTGGCCAAGCGCCATGCCTTTGCCAAAGAGGAAACCCTCACCATCTTCAAACGGGTGTGGCTCTGGGTCATTGTCGGTGTGGGACTCGGCGCCGCGCTTCATGGCTTTGTCCCTGATGGCTGGCTTGCGGCTCACCTGGGGGCAGGCCAATGGTGGTCAGTTCCGGCTGCCGTGCTGATCGGCATTCCCCTCTATTCCAATGCGACCGGGGTGATCCCGGTGATGGAAAGCCTGATCGTCAACGGGCTACCCATCGGCACCACACTGGCATTTTGCATGAGCACGGTGGCGGCCAGTTTTCCTGAATTTATTCTGCTCAAACAAGTGATGAAGTGGCCATTGCTGGGCACCTTGCTGCTGGTGCTGCTGGTCTCCTTCACGCTGGTTGGGTGGGTATTTAACTTCGTATCGCCGTTAATTTCCTGATGAGGAGTATGAGATGAAACAGGTAAAAGTGTTGGGCATGGGCTGCGCTAACTGCAAGAACACCGTTCAACTGATCCAGCAGGTGGTGGATGAGCTGGGGGTCGAGATCCAGCTTGAGAAAGTCGAGTCATTGCCCGAGATCATGAAGTACAAGGTGATGTCTACGCCAGCTGTCGTCATCGATGACAAGGTGGTACATGCAGGTGGGATCCCGGCCAGAGAGGCAGTGCAAAGCTGGTTTTAAATCGATAAGAAACAGGTGTTCAGGGAGGCAGTATGGCCTCCCGTTTTTTTAAATAAATTGTTTTTAATCATGTCGTTATAAACACCATAGCGGTGTCTTTGGATGATGTCTCTTGGCTGCACCTTGCTATGCGTTTTCACAAGCACGAGGGACGCTAGGGGCGGTGCGCTTTTCATTGATCCCCATCGAATTCAGGTACTCATACATACATTAAGGTTTTCGCGCATTTCTTTGATCATACCCACATCATCATCATTGGTATGGGCCTATGGTTTTTGGATAACTCACCGAGATGAAGGAGTATCCGTATCATGATGCAAACTCATGAAATTGAGCAGATGTGTGTCGTTGCCAAAGGTCCCAATCATGGGCCTGCCCCGATCCCTCAGGAGGGGCAGTGGATCAAGGTCAAAGAGGTGACCGATGTGTCCGGCCTCACTCATGGGGTGGGTTGGTGTGCCCCTCAGCAGGGGGCATGCAAGCTCACGTTAAATGTCAAAAACGGCATTATCGAAGAGGCGCTCATTGAAACAATTGGCTGCACCGGAATGACGCACTCCGCAGCCATGGCTGCCGAGATCCTTCCTGGCAAGACCATTCTGGAAGCCATGAACACGGACCTGGTTTGTGATGCCATCAACGTCTCGATGCGGGAGCTGTTTTTACAAATCATCTATGGGCGCAGCCAGACTGCCTTCTCTGAAGGGGGGCTCCCTATTGGTGCGGGTCTGGAAGATCTCGGCAAAGGGCTGCGCAGTGTGACCAGCACCATGTACGGCACAAATCTGAAAGGCGCTCGCTATCTGGAGATGGCGGAGGGATATGTCACTGAATTGGCGCTTGATAGCGACAATGAAATCATCGGGTACAAGTTTGTTCAGCTTGGCGTGATGATGGATCACATATCGAAAGGCATGGGGGCTGAGGATGCACTACGGAAGGCAACGGGCACTTATGGCCGGTTTGCCGAGGCAGTTAAAACTATCAACCCGCGCAAAGAATAAGGACAAGACCATGGCACTCTTTGAAGGATACGAGAGACGTATTGCACAGATCACCCCATTCCTTGCCAGTTATGATATCGCCTCGCTGGAGGCAGCCGAACAGATTTGTCTGAAGCAAGGCGTCGATGTCAGGGCAATCGTCAAATCAATCCAACCCATTTCGTTTGAAAATGCTGGCTGGGCCTATCTGATTGGCGCCGCCGCGGCACTGAAAAAAGGTCAGGTATCGGCAGCTGACATCGCACAGACCCTGGGCGAAGGTTTGCAGGCTTTCTGTATCCCGGGCTCTGTCGCCGACGATCGCCAGGTGGGGATTGGGCACGGCAACCTGGCGTCAATGCTACTGCGTGAAGACACCGACTGCTTCGCCTTTTGTGCGGGCCATGAATCATTTGCCGCGGCAGAAGGGGCGATCGGTCTGGCTCGTTCAGCAAATAATGCCCGGACAAATCCGCTACGCGTCATTCTGAATGGCTTGGGAAAAGATGCGGCCCAGATTATTTCCCGGGTCAATGGTTTCACCTACGTTCAGACCGAGTTTGATTACTCCACCGGCAAGCTCAAGATTGTCCGAGAGAAGGCCTATTCGGCAGGGGAGAGAGCGGCGGTTCGCTGTTATGGCGCGGATAATGTGCGTGAAGGTGTGGCTATCATGCACCATGAGCAAGTCGATGTCGCCATCACGGGCAACTCCACCAACCCCACGCGCTTCCAACATCCGGTGATGGGTGTCTACAAAAAAGAGCGTCTGCTTGAGGGCAAGAAATTCTTCTCTGTGGCATCAGGTGGCGGCACAGGTCGGACACTTCACCCGGACAATATGGGGGCTGGGCCAGCTTCTTATGGCATGACCGACACGATGGGACGTATGCACTCGGACGCCCAGTTTGCCGGTTCATCCTCGGTTCCTGCCCATGTGGAGATGATGGGGTTGATCGGTATGGGGAATAATCCCATGGTGGGCGCCTCTGTCGCGGTTGCCGTTGCGCTGGAACAGGCAATGAAAGCATAAAACATGATGGTTGATTGATGCCGCCACTGATCAGATATTGATGAGTGGCGGCATATTAAACTTATGTAGAATAATTTGGTTGCATCTAATTATCAGAGTCTCGTTCGCCAGACATGCCAAATTCTATCGGTATTAATGTATAGAATACGCTGGTATTATTATTTTTAAGTGCATCAAACATAAGGTTGACTTCGCTCTCCGTTACTGCGAGTGTTACTTCCAATGGTTGGTCAGACAGTTCGAAAAAATGAGCAGAGTGTAACCGGCGATCATGTCCCAACCCTTCATTAGCCGCTAATAATGTCGCACCCTGGATACCGAGGTTTTTCGCTTGTTCAACCAACCATTGTGCTAATGGTTGACCCTGTATTGAACGATCTTGTCGAGTGTAAAATGTTAATTGATAACCTTTCATAAATCCTCCAGTCATAGACGCTGCAATATAGACATCGACCACATTCCTGCAATTGTCATCACCAGTGAGCCGATTACATGAACACCAATGGCGGCCCCGGCCCAGACGAATCGTCCTGCTTGCAGTAATGAACTCACTTCGGCAGAAAATGTGGAGAAGGTGGTTAATCCACCGAGAAAGCCGGTGATCACCAGCAGGCGCCATTCAGGGGAGAGGGCCGGATTTGCCGAAAAGAACGCGATAGCGATTCCAATCAGATAGCCTCCCAGCAAGTTTGCAATGAGAGTCCCCGGGGGAATAGTGGGAAAGAGTGCATTGAGCGCTGTTCCCAATAACCACCTTGATATGGCGCCGAGTGAGGCACCACAACTGATGGCCAGAATCGAATTAAGCATATCATTTCGTCCTTTAGTGCTGAGACTCCAGGACAGTGGTGCATATAGCTACGCAGCCCTGACCTGGACTGAAACGTAGGCATCATTAGCCACAGTGGCGGTTTGTGTGCTTATGCATATGGAGGAATGCCATCTCCAAGCACATTGTATCTCGCATTCAAAGAAAGTCCATCTTGCCTATCTGGCGATGAATATCGAATCTAGTTATATTTATCTAACGGATAGACAAGTACAGGGGTACGAAGTGTTTTGATAAGCTGAGTCGCTAGTGAATAGTCGATCAAGTGTTGATGGTGGCCAATAACCAATAAATTTATTTTGCGTTGTTCTAACAGAGTTTGAAGGTCATTGCTGATATTATCGGTCAATAGCGTTTCTATCTCGGGCATTATATCTGTGCTTAATCTCCATTCATTTATCTTTTGCCTTATCGCTCGTTCTCGGTCACTGATTGAACTGCGTATATC
>OEQT01000296.1_pt1 | contig 12860 bp, 16 predicted proteins | sample 1539831 | NCBI WGS metagenome assembly OEQT01 (sample SAMEA3891243, study PRJEB23780) | metagenome | biome: terrestrial biome; feature: animal house; material: water of meat washing | place: Italy | collected 2015-05-12 | reverse complement strand
TCAAGTTGTTCTTGAATGTAATCATATCTCTTTTGAACACGATCTTCATAATCTTTCAGTTCAAGAGAAAGTCCAAGTATTTCAGTTAGTGTTTTAATAGACATTTTAATTTACCTTTTATTTAAGTGATTTAGCAAATTCAATTACAGTTTCAGTTACACCTATTCCAATTTCTTCTAACTCCTCTTTAGTCGGTATTCTCCATTTACATACATAAGCACTTGGTAAAATACCGGATAGATGTCTAGATAAATTACCTCTACTCCAACCTACTTCTTTAAACATCCCCACACCGGCTAAAATAAACTTAGTTCCTAAGTACTTACCAGGAATAGTTACTTCAGCTAACAAAGGTTTAATAGAAGTAGATTCGATACCTTTTGTTTCTAGATCATTTTTGAATTTAAGATTATTCACATCACTTGCAGAACACCATTGAGTTGTTTGAAAAGTTGGTATAGTGACTTGATCTTTATCAAACATCACTTTAATCATGGAGAAGTTCAGTTCAAGTATCTCGTTCGACATTGGTATGAAAGTAGAAGCTATTGCCCTAGTTAAAGAGAAAGCTGTTTTAGCTGTTCCTAACTTCACAGTTATAATAACAGATCCGCCTTTATGTTTAGGTATTAAAGTTCTCCAATTTCCGTATCTATCTTGCGAATAGAAAGATCCATCAGTTCCTACTATGTATTTGTATTGAGTTATTGAGTCAGCTTTCGATCCTACGTACTTTAGAACGTCATATGCGACGAAGTTGGGATCAATAGCTAGCTGAGCTTGAATATAATCAAAACGTTGTTGTACGCGATTGTGGTAGTTGTTAAGGTCGTCATCCAAATTAAGGATTTCTGTGAGTGTAATCGGTTTCATGATAGTTTCCTTATGGTATAAAGATATTAACTCACTTCCCCAATTAAGGAGAAGTGAGTTAGGTTGTGTTATTAAGAGAGTTCTTCTATCTTAAGTTTAAGACTTGTAATCTCTGCTGATAGCTCATCAATGACGTTATGAAGAAGAGTATTCTCTTGTTCAGGTGTTAGGGTCAAACCGACCTTGGTCATCTTCTCAGAGAGTTCTAGGAACTGTTTTAGGGTTTCGCTTTCTGGGTGAAGATCTCTATGACTAAAGAATGCACTTTCTTCTTTACCGATGTTTTCGCAATAATGAATAATAGCTTTAACTGGATTACCGAATACGTATTCTTCTTTAAAGTGTTTCCAAGTTGGTGAGAATACAGCCATTTGGTTATAAGAAACCCAGCGATTAGATTTATCTTCATCTTTTATTTCAAGGTAAGGGTTTAGTATTTCGGAAATCATTTCAATCCCCTGGAAGTTGTTCTTTGTTTTTACCAATGCAATAGAGTGACTTCCAAATTTTTCTAGTACTATTTCGTGGTTTTGCAACAGTTTGCACATGTAAACAAAATCTTCATTATTGTAGGTATTGCGATTATTATTCATGTTACTTTCCTTATTTACTAATACGGTTAATAAAACGATTAAAGAGTTGATTGGTAGACTCTACCATTTCTTTCTTAAACTCTTCTAATAGTTCTTGAACTTCTTGATTAGTATAACTTTCTTTATGTAAAGACCACTTTGGTAATTCAATTATAGGGTCTTTTACTTGAACTGTTTCAAAGTCAATAGCTCCGGTTGGAGTAAAACTATTTCTGATAACATTAAGTGCAGTAAACAGATCTTTGGAGAGATAATTGGCTTTATAATCTACACAGTCTGGAATAGAAATATCAGAAACTTTAAATAGGTATTTGGTAACAAGTTCCTTTTTGTTAGGAATGTAAATAATAAGAAATCTAAAGGTCAATGTTTCCCCAAAACCAAATTCGATATATTCTTTATCTACTAAAGACTGAAGGTAATTAAATCTTGCAGTTGAATAAGGAGAAGGAGTACCAGACGCTTCTAATGGATTAATGTTTTTATCCCAGGTAAGTAGAATTCCACCTGCGGTAAAGAAAACTTTGGTGAAAGCACCATTTGCAAAACGAGTTAACATTTCTTTTATTTCTAGTTTCATAAATAAAAAATCCTTTATAGTAAAAGAAACTTCCTTCCCTGATGAAGAGAAGGAAGTCAATAATTAACCCAGAACTTTGACCAGTTCCTCAAGGAACTTACACTTCTGTTCAGCAGTTAGTTTAAGTTCATATTTAGCAAGAATCTTCTCAACAGTTTTGAGATCTTCTTCTACATCAACAATTGGTTCGGGTTTTACTGTTATTGTGTTTAGCTTAACATTACCGGAAAGTTCATCCAGCAGTTTCCTTACACTACCGATGGTCGGTACATTTACCGTATTTATTTCCAGGGGGAAAGGTGGTGTGGCGCTATGGTTGGTTATAAAAATCGCTGGGTTATTTACACAACGATGAGTAAATACTCCTTGATCTGGTGCTAGTTCATAAGTGGATAAAACTAGAGGTTCACTAACTAGCACTCTATCACCACTGTACATTTTAAGCTTTGATTCATAATGTTCTTTACTGTGTTCAAAACACCAAAGGGTTCCAATGATATCGTTGGCGTGAGAGAACATATTAAGTTCTACTAGCTTTTCTTTTGGATTTATTGTCACGTCTTCAATGATCATTTTGTCGGGCTGGAAGTTGATCTCGTGTTCCACAAGTTCACCTTTTAATTGCAAAGCTGTCATCGTGTCAAATTCAACATTGATGAACAGTTCTTTTGCTTTAGTGAGATTCTTGATATTGGGATATTCGGAACTTTGTAACTTTCTTATGAATTCCCAACTAGTTTCATTGAAAACAAATGGGATAAACATAAAACACACATCACTTTTTACACTAGTGATAGGTTTAGATTTTTGAAGATACTCGTCAAAGTTTGACTCGTGATTTAACTCAACCAAATCGAACTTGTCACCAATCAACTTGTTAACGTTTGATTTGAAACGTTCTACAGATTCTTTACGCAGATAAATAACACCCAGTACTTCTTCTTTGGGTTCTAAGTAAGACAAACGTAAAATAACGACTGGGTTCAACTCGGGGTAATTGTAATCCATGATTAGATTCCTTGTAGTTTGTTTATAACTGTTTGTTGTTCTTCAACAATTTTGCGTAGTAATTTTACTTCTTGTTCTGGGGAAAGTTGAAGATCTGCTTCTTTAAGAAGTTTTTCGATTCTTTCCATCTCTGAAATAGCTTTTACTTTATAACTATATACTGGTTCTTGAAGTAACTTACTTGTAAAGAACCCGTTATATTTAGTTAATAACTCGTAAATATCCCCACCTTCATAGATTGTCTCATGAACCTCACCTAACATTCTCAAATCTAAATGGTCGTCGCTTTTTACCCCATTTGAAAATCTGTAGATGAACTGTAAATCTTGAGTTTTGCAAAACTCTAAAGGTCCGGGAAGTAGCATAGGTAGGTGAATAACTTCAGGATTAAAACATTCGCCAAAATGGTTCTTAGCTAACAAGTTATCTAATTTGTTAAGATCTTCAGCTAAGAAATAAACATCACCTACGTGATACCTTCCATTGTTATAACAAGTCCCAAATACAAAAAGCTTACCTTTACAAACTTTACTTTCCATCTCTATACTCCTTTAAATACATATGTTGTTTATATCAGTAAAATAATATCGGTTTGAAAACTTATAGAAAGAACAAAAATTTAAAGATGTATTAGCTCCCTACTCCAGTTGGAGTAGGGAGCTTTACGTTATACAAATGCAGACACGACCATGGTGATCAACATACCTACAATGTAGATAACGATCAACCACAAACCCACCTTGACGTGGATTTGTTTGGTTACACCTGATTCGTTCAGGTACTCCGGAAGTTTCAAGTTAATCAGTTTGATCAGATGGTAAACACCGATGATCAGATAAACCGCAACTACGATAGTGACAACCCAGATCAGCATTTCAAAGATAGACATAATAATCTCCTAGGATTAATTAACCGACGTACTCTTGCGCTTCTTCAGATTTATTGGGTGCTACAGCACCAACGATACGAGCCGCCACTTGAGTCAGTCCCAATAGACCCAGACCCCCAACCACTGAAGCAGGACCGTTTTGGAAACCCATGATAGCTTCACGGTTAGCGAAGATCAATGCACCACCAACACCACCCGCTACACTAGCGGTAGCAACACTACCACCTTCACGGGTGAGTTCAATAGCTACAGAAGCAGCTACACCAGCAAGTGCACCTGCCAGATTGGTATACTTACCAAGACAAGCGGTGTCTTGGGAAACGGCGACAACTTCGTCCCAGTTATTGCAGGCGGCGTAACGAAGGATGGAAGAATCACCCAATTGGGAATTCAATTGTTGGAAAGACTGATCAACCATTTGTTGATGCATGGAAACAGCTTGGTTGTGCAGATCTTGAGCTTGATTAATCATGATTATGTTCCTTCTCTATACTTAAAGGTTGAAGAAGTTGAATAACTTCTTATCTTAAACAGGTGAATGATAAATCATTCATGTTTATACACTATGGTAATATAGGTCTGAAAAAATATGGATCTTAAAATAAACAAACATAAACCTACTCTTCCAATTAAGGAAGAGTAGGTTATTTATGTATTAACGGAAACAGTATTCTTGCAGATTGTCAGCAGCTTCTTTGGGGAAGTAAGACAGCAATTTGCGCATATCTACGTTCGCTACAAAACGCTTGCGGTTCTGTGCATTCTTGGCAAGGTTGATCATGAAAGTCATGAATTGCTTATAACGAAGAAGTTCGTCAGCAGATTTCATCTTCTCTTTCTCAACTACATACAGTGGTGCAAAGATTTCACTCTGACTAAACTGTACCGGGTTTTCGAGAATGGTGACGACGAAATGATCAAGAACTTTGCTTACTTCGCTAGAGTCCATAGAGAGCATCTGAACGATAGTTCCCATAAACTCACATTGATAGTTAGCTCGCTCTTGCAAACTACTTGATTTAAATTCACCTTTAATGAATTTAACAAAGTTGTTAATACCGTTTTGATAGATAGTAGCAGGAGTAGTAGGAACCTTTTCGGTCGGAACCTTAGTACTAGTATCCATCTGTTCAACAACTGCTTGTTGTTGTGCTACAGCTGTTTTAGTCTGTTCCACTACAGGTGGTACATGTTGCTTAGACATTGATTAACCCTTTTTCTCTAGTTGATTAAGGAGAGCTTCTGCGTCAGGAATAGCTTTTGATTTCTTGGTCATACGGTCAGCTACTTCTTTAGCTTTACGTTTACCAACTGCCACAGAATCGACGATATCCTCAACAACGTTACATGGTAATGTTAAGTAATCTTTAAGAGGAATAATTTCCCCATACTCTCTGAACCCGAACATCTCTCCGATTGCTGCCGCGCTAAACTGATGATTGGATTCACGTCTATTGCGGTTATACTTGATTGTATTTGACAAAGGTTCCCTATCAGCAACCCAGCCAAATTTCATCATATATGCTCGACGTTCAGTAATCAGCAATTCCAACTTACTTTTAGGGATATCAGAGTAAGTTTCAAAGAGCAGTTTATCACTCTGCTCTTTGAATTGCGGTCTTAACTCACCGGATTGATCTGTACTTAAGAAAGAATTTCCTCTTGCAAAGTCACGAGATCTCGCCGCATCGCTATCAACATTCGGGTATGGTCGAAAAAATTCAGGATTGGATCAATAGGAGTGAAACCTCCATTGATTTCCCTTACGACATCATTAGCTTTGGTTTTACACTTAGGACAATGGTCATCAGGAATACCGATATAGACATATGTCATTTTCGGCACACTCTTGATCACACGGTCAAGTGCGTCACGAAGCAAGGTGTCGTCACTGTTAAACATGTCGAGAAGACCTTGGTCAAAACCCTTCGGATCTTCATGACGATGAATAACTTCTGGCTCACCTTCTTCACCAGGCTCTGGAAGGGTAACAGCTTTATCAAACCACTGAAGATACTCAGCCATGCGAATAGAACCCATAACTTCAGCTCGCTTGGTAGCATAAACTTTCTGGTTAGGGAACTGAACAGCAAGTTCACGAAGTTCAGGGTTGATCTGTTCCGCCATGTTATCAAAGCAGGTGAAGTAGTCGGACAAGTAAGGAGACTTAATATGGAGCTCTCCAGCACCATTGTCATGTTTGACTACTGTATCAATCAGATTGCCTTCAAAGTCGGTGTACGGGACGTCTGAAGCTTTCAGTTCATCGATAGTGAACTTCTTACCAGTGTTCAAGATTTCACTGATCTGATCTTTATAAACCTGTGGTAGACGAATATCGTCATAAACAACAAGGTTAGCTGGATCAATCAGATTAGTCTCATTGTAGTCACACTTGTCCGCCAAACAAGAAACAGTGTAACTAACGCCCTTAGGAGCCGCATTAGCAAGCAGAGTAGTTGCAATGATCCCAACGTCTTCAAACTTAATGATGTTAAAAAGTTCTTCAGCATCAAGTATATCTGCAACTGACCAGTACGTAGCACGTTCCAGCATAAAGCTTACTAGGATACGAGTAATGAGAGCTCGTTCCAGATGCATGGAAGAAACGCGATAACGTTCGCCATAGCCTTTAAGCTCAAGAGTAATCTTGTTAATGAGAAGAACCATATCCAAAGGAGTAGGAACTTTCATCTTCAAGAAGATACGAGAGTTTACCAGCATCACAGAGAAGGTATCTGGCTCATTAGCAAGTTTGAGTTTGCTACGACGCATCCGATCACGCACAGAGTCTTTGGCTTTAACCTGAGGTTTAATCGGGTTAATAATACCAATACGAGATTCGCGGTGAGGGATAGTATTAACAAGAGCAGTCGGATCGATAAACTCCTGATTATCCTCTCGGGAAAGAACACGATCCAAACCACGTTGATAGAACTGGAAATAGCTAATCAACATAGCACCCAGTTCATCTTGATCAACACCTGGGAAATGTTGTTCTTGCAACTCATCAAACTTCACTCGAAGTGAGTTACGAACACTTTCGGCAATATTACTGTTACCACTATTAATATCATCTTCAACTTGTTTAAGTTGAGCGTAAACTGTGGCGGTGGTGAGAATAGCTTCATGCTGGGAAGTTAGACTACCAAGGAACAATGGTAGGGAATAAGCTTTATTAGCTTCTTTACCTTGCATGATAGCTTCGCGCAGATACTCTACCGGTTTAATGCGTTTGATCGGTTTAGCAGGTTCTGCTGGGATACCTTGGATTTCTTCTGACATTATTAAACCTCAGCCAGTTCAGCTTGTTGTTGCAGTTTACGGAACTTATTAACACGTTCCTGGGTAATGGTTTCCATAATTACCAAACGAGCATCTTGTTCGGTAACTTCAGGATGAGAGATTTGGAAATCATGAGCTGCTTTATTGAGACGCTCCTCAATAACAAAGCTATGTTTTTCCAAAGACTCAATTTCTGAATAAAGTTGGTCTGCCAGAGTCTCTACATAACCACCAATATCGAGCATGTCAATAGTGAAAGATTCAAGATCAATTTCAACCAGTTTCGGAAGACGCATAACTTGACGATCAATTTCGATCAGTTCATTAGTAACACGATCCAAGTCACATTTAAACTCGTGATTAATAAACTTCTGATCAACAAGACGCTCAGCAAGAGTTACATAACTAAACAGCTTATAAACCTCACCTACAGCTTTACGGGAAGTTTTAATCAACTCTTGAGGATTAAATTCACCTTCTCCCTTACCACCTTTCAGAATGAAATCCAACGGATCTTCCAGGTTAGAACGGGACAGTGCTTGTGCTAGTGCAGTGAGACTTCCATTAGCACGAATAGGACGAGAACCAGGCAATACCTTAATCCCTTTGGCATTACGATCAGTTCGTTTTTGCTTGCTTACAGTGTTACGACGAGCACGTTTTGCAGCAGCATTTTGTTGGGCCTTTTTGTTCATGTTATGAACTCCTTTAATAACAGAATGGGAACATGACTTATGTCTGAGATAATTGATCTTGGAGACAGAAATCTTGCTGTAGAAAATTTAGGCGAGATGTGGCAGGATTTTGCTGCAAGGTTAATGCCTGAAGCAGCTATACTATTCAAGGATGCGTATAACTTAATTTCTATCTCACTCCCTGAGAACGGAAACGATATTCAAATTACTAACATCCTAATTGATGAATCCCTGGAAACATCTGACACTATTATGCATATCAGAAAACTTCTGATCGACAGCATAGTAGATTGTTTACAGATGATGGGAATTATCATCGATTATGATTATATTTCACCGGATAGCTTGAAAGATCTTGTCCACATTCTAGACACTATTTATACTCTAGACGGGATGGATGATCTCATGCAATTGGTCGAGATTCTTGATGATGAATTAATCGACGCTAAAGAGCGTTTCATCAGAGTAATAGAGAAAGTAGAACCTGATTATGATCTAGAGAACTTCCCATACATGATTAAGGAAGTTTCCCCCAATGTTACTAAAGGGATTCTTATCGGCCTCAATATTCTTGATAATGATGATACCGAATATATGGAACCGACTATTAAACGTCGTGTACAAACCAATAAAGAGTTTCTAAAAGAAACCTTGGGTTGGGAACACATCATTAATGGTGGGGCTTCTACACTTTCTCTTGAAGTTCTGATGACTCTGTTTGTTTCTGATCTAGGTATTAAACTTACTGAGAATAAACTTGATTACTTTAAGAATGTTCTTTCTTTGATGTTGATTTCTGATCTAACTGACGGACAAATCAAATCTCAGTATTTTGCTTTAGTAGAAGAAGTTGCTGAAAACATGGATGAGGTCTACAAAGCTCAAACACTTCTTGAAAAGGTTAAACTAGATGAACAAGTTTGATTATCTTTTTGAAGCTATTAACAATAGAGCTTATGTTCGTAAGTCTTTTTTACTTTCTATATTTTCTATTGTCACTCCTTCACCAGCTAATAATAAACGTCTCAAAGACGTCCCCTATGCTCTTATACGAGATGATGAAACCAAACAGGTATATTTCTATAAGGATAATGAGAAAGTCTTTGTAGATCATCCTGATTACGATAAAGCTCTTTTCCATAAAAATGATAAACTCACAGTAGATATGTCAGTACACGAGTTTATTAAAGATAAGTTTGAAACAACTGTTGGATTGCTGTTAGTTAACCTAGTTGTTTTCTTTGAGTCTGTTGGCCACGCAGCTAGCTACATTAATGGTCCAATTACATCTGGAACAGTTCGTGGTTTAATTGATTCTATTATGGTGGACAATCCCAAAGAAGGTGAAGAGATCCCATCTAATAAAGCTTCTGTTGATCAATGTCTTAATATTACCAAGAACCTTGATTACTTAGAAGGTATGAACGACGTATTTGTTAAAGCATCTTCTCTAGATGTTCTTACAGTCCATCCTGATGTGATTAAGCTTAGGGATAAACTTCTTAATGAACTTGAGAAAGAAAATAAATTAGATGACCCGGCTGCTGTAGCTAAGGTGATCGATGAAGTAGTGGCGCTTGATGCTAGTATTCAATATAACGGACCATCTAAAGACTTCTTTATCGATAAGAAGTTTATTGACAACGCCCGTAAGAAGATGTTTGTTGTATTTGATATGGTTCCTGATTTCAATACAGGTAAATATCAACTACTTCGTAACTCTCTTAATGAAGGGTGGGATAAAGATAATTATCCAGCTTACATCAACACCGCTATTTCCGGTTCTTACGATCGTGGTAATGCGACAGGTGAAGGTGGTGCCGAAGTTAAAGTAATGATCCTTCTAACAGACCGTATTGAAGCTATTGATACAGACTGTCAAACACCTAGAACAGAAACAGTTGTTTTGAACGACTTTAGTTTTGGTTCTTGGGTAGGTGGTTATTACAAAACTGAGGATGGATTGAAAGTTCTGTCTAAAGTAGATAAAGGACTAATGGGTAAACCTCTTCAGTTTAGAGTTCCACAGTTCTGCGAACAAGGTGATTACAACCTTTGCAAGGTTTGTTGTGGAGAAAAACTAGGAGCTATTAAAAACCGTGTTTCTGCCGAAACAGTTCTTATCTTCACACAAATTATGTTGCAGAGGATGAAGGGGATGCATTCATCCCAGTTGAAAATGGTTAAACTTGATTTAAATAGAATTGTAAAATAAAGAGAGAGAACCTCTACCTCCCGTGTTGGGAGGTAGAGGTCTTTGTCATCCTAGTAGATGTTGTTTCAGTTCTTCGGATATTCCCTTAGGTATATTAGTTGTATCTTCGGTAGTAATATACTTCCAGGAACATCCCTTATGGGAGTTTAATTTTCCATTACATACTTTAGAAATATGTGCTTGATCAAATCCTGAGTCAGTTACTTCTTTTCGACCAGTTAAGATAAACTGTTGACCCTTGTACAATCCTTCTTTGATTACAGTAGCCAGGATGGGTTTAACATCTTGTCCCACTGTTCCTTTATTAGCTTTAATGAAAACTAATACCGATTCAAAGTTTTCAGGTAGTGTACTTTCTTCTGGATCATCAATACAATCCCAGGTACAACCATATGCGTTTTTAAGTTCTCCCTTTAGTGCTTGATAAATAGTGGTAATGTCTAAACCACTATCGATGATCTCTTTACGACTTTTGAATACAATGGTCTTTCCTTTATGTTCACCATCTTTAATGAACGTACCTACGACCGGATAGACTACTTTAACCTTGACATCTTTGCTTTCTTTAAGACTATGGTTGATAGCTTCTTGTTTAGTTTTCCAGGAAAGGTTAGAGTAACTGTTATTTGTAGGTACTCCGTTGTTGTGCGATACAGTTAAAACTATGTACGGAACGTCTTCTATCCTTGGTTCTCGTGGGACGAACGTAGAGGCTACTAGGCGTTGTACTGCTACAGGTTTATTGTCACCATTAGTAAACTTGATATCAATGCGCAGATATCTAGCTGTAAGCGTACCAATGGAAACTGTAAACCCTTTTGTATTAAGTTTCTTTTTAGCAATTTTACCTTTAGTTGAAACTAAAGCTTTATCACTACAAAGTAACTCTGAAATAGCATCTTGTTTATTACTGTAAACTTGATATTCAGCCCAATCCCAGCCTTCATAGTCAGGATCTAATTCCAATTGCTCTTTAACGTAATCGTAACGCTTTTGGACACGTTCTTCATACGTCATAGTCTCATCATACCGTAAACCCAAAATGTCCGTCAGAGGACGATATAAGTCAGTTAAATTACCATTAACTGATACATAATTACCTGAGCTCATTTAATCTCCCCTTACTACTTGATAACACACATTTATAATTAAAGTATTCCTACTCTAACCGATTATGGTTAGAGTAGGGACTTGTACGTGTTCAATACATATTGAAAGTAAGATATACTCTTAGTACGTTACTTCGTTCTTCATATAAATAAGAGTTTACAGTAATGCTGTTAAAAGTAGTCATTTCCGAATAGATCGTAGCTACGTCGGAATTATAATGATCATCGGTAATGTCTTCTGATAACTTATTAACTATCGCATCAAATGAGCTGGCAAAAGCATCAATGAGTTCTTCATGTGTCATGACGGAGTAATTGTCATGTTGATTAACTAATTTAAATACAGTTTCAGAAGTAATTGTATTTTCTACATTCTCCCAGCTGTTGTCTTCCGCTATAGCTAAAACATTATCTACTCTTCCCAACAGTATGTCTGGATTAAAGATAATGTTTAAAGCTCCTTCCAGAGCTATTAGAGTTTGTTCTGAATTATATCCCTCGAAGTAGTCTGATAGATCACAGGTATTAAACTTGAACATTACTGGCGTTGGTTCAGCAAACACCGCGAGGGGTAATACGGATAAGGTTTGGTTAATTGCATTCATTGTCTATACTCTTAAATTAGAATAGTTAATGAATCACTCTTCATCTACGTGAAATAGGATTCTACCTGAAGTTGGATACAACTCGTAACTAAACTTATAAAACTCGAGGTCACTAAAACAAATTGATTGAAATATAGGATCAGAGAATAATATTTCGTGTTGTTCTTGTAACTCTTCAATAATCTCGTTTATTATATCAACATCGTCAGGATCAATGGATTCCATAATCCCGTCAAAAGCGTTTGACATAAAACAGTAAGGGCCGCGACAATATGTATTTTCTATTACACATTGCCCTAAAGCAAACACCAACCATTCATTTAGAACTGATTGTGGTGTAAACACAGGTTTGTATAATCGTGGTAATAAGAAGTGATGACTTATCACTTCCATCTTATTCTCTCTAGGTAAACCAGGGTTAAATGATATCACCGAAATCACCATTTGGAATATGACTGATACTAGGTTTCTCACCAACTATTTGACAGTATTCAAAATAAGCTTGATTATTACTTTCTATAGTTGCATAAGTTCCATTGATATTGCTCACCAGACCTTCTCTAATGTAAAGTAATATCAAACCAGGGGAAACGTATGGGATAACATCAGAAAGACCGTCAGAAGTCGATACAAGCATTTCTAGAGTAGATAGTTGATGTGTTAATATATGTTCTAGTCCAGATACAGCCTGTTGATAAAGTGATTGGAATAAATTCTCATCCATTACATTATCAGTGATAACTTCCCCGATACTGAAGTAAGCTATGTCTCTATTAAAAACACAGTTCATTTCATCACCGGTGTTAAATTGGTTGGCTATAATAGTCAATATTCCAGTCGCTATTGCATTTAGCACTTCTTCATCTCTCACGTTAGGAAGTGAGAAAGTTATTGTATTAAAGTTAGCTTGCATTTCTCCCACCTAAAGTAAAGACCTACTAGGCATCAAAGCCTAGTAGGTCTAGTTTTTATTTACAGCCTCACACCACTATCAATTATAGAAAACTT
>OEQT01000295.1_pt1 | contig 12876 bp, 9 predicted proteins | sample 1539831 | NCBI WGS metagenome assembly OEQT01 (sample SAMEA3891243, study PRJEB23780) | metagenome | biome: terrestrial biome; feature: animal house; material: water of meat washing | place: Italy | collected 2015-05-12 | reverse complement strand
TGTTCGAACACACGCTTACCTCCTCAGCAATGGTCGTGCGTGAGAATGCCATCAAAATGCTGGATGAAGGTCGTCCTGATGATGAAATCATTGATTATGTCTTTGGGTTCATCCGTGGTGCTGCCAGTATGTGGGAGAAAGCAATCCTCAAAGCTCACCCCACTAAAGAGCTGCAAATGGAATTCATCAACGACCTGCGCCAAGTCCCTCTGCGCATGAATATCCGACATGAACGCCCCGAGCAAGTCGACGAGATAATGAAGTTCTTGGATGAGAATTATCCTCCACGTAAAACCAGACTGTGGGTAACTAACCCATTGACCGGTGAACGTGAGTTGACTTACGAGGAGTTTACTATCGGTCAGCTGTACATGATTCGTCTGGATAAGACTGGTCGTGACTTCTCAGCTATTTCCGCATGTCGATTCCAGCAGTTCGGAACCATTGCTAAGCTACACAGTCGTGATAAGCATCGCCGTCCTATCCGTGAACACTCTATCAAGTTCCACGGTGAGGCAGAGGAACGTCATCAGTTGGCGTACTCAGGAGGGGCTATCGGTGCAGAAGCGATGGACCGGTCCAACAACCCAATCGTTCAGGATGAGATGACTGAGGCCGTGCTCCTTGCAGAGCGCCCGATGTGTATTGAAGAGGCGGTTAACCGGCAGCGGTTCCCACTTGGACGTCATAACGGTCTGGCCATTTGCCATCACGTGCTGGCTACTGGCGGCAGTGCATTCACAACTCAGGAGCATTGATTGGTATGTTGGAGCTATACACCGTCCGTGACTTGATGTACATGTCTGAGGATGAAATCTGGTCATTGCCAAAACCTGGTCAGATTATCATTCGCTTCGATGATGGCGTTGAAGTCACTACCGATACCGTCAACGTAATGATTGGTAGCTGGTATTTGTGGAAGATTGCGGCTAACTACGAAGAGGTCCGGGTTAGCAGTAAGTTGTTCATCCACGATGCAGTATTTACCGATAAGCTGTTCCGCGACCTACTCTGGGATGCGGTAGAGGCTACCATTACCTTGGATATCCCGAAGGAAGATGTCTGGTTGTTGGCACAGCAGCTGTACAATGAGAGCTACAACGCTATCGTTACGCGGTGCCATCGCCACATCTCAACCACCGGTTATTCTGACATCACGCAGTTGTTGGAAGATAAGGATATCAAGGCAGCTAATAGCCAGGTTACTGATGCATTGCCGTCTATCGACCGTGCGCATGCAAGCATCGAACAGGTATTGCGGAGTAACCGTTACAGACGAAACCCTATCGTCCGTGCGGTAATCAACAGTACCGTTAAGGTTGAGCAGATTCTACAGTCTATCGGACCACGTGGTCGTACGACTGATATCGACTCGGTTATCTATACCATCCCAGTTAAGCGCGGCTTTGCGCAAGGTCTGGGTAGTCTGGATGCCTATGCGATGGAGTCTCGCTCAGCGGCTAAAGCTTTGCTGTTTAACAAGGACCCGGTAGCAGCAGCCGAATACTTCAACCGTAAAATGCAGTTGGCGTGTGCGGTCGTTCGTGAACTCGTTCCTGGTGACTGTGGTACTCATGATACCCATGAGTTCAAGATACCAAACGATAAGTACGGCAAGAAGATGATTCAGTCTCTGGCCGGTTTGTACGAAGTCGTGAACGATAAAGGTAAGGACGTCTTGCGTGAAATACGCGATAAAGACTTCCATCTTTTAGGGAAAACCATCCGTTTCAGATCCAGTTTGTGCTGTAAGTATGCACCGCAGCAACGGATTTGTGAAACGTGTTATGGGATGACATCCTATGGGATACCCCACGATACGAACCCGGGGCACGTAAGTAGTACATCTATTAACGAACCCACCACGCAGATCATCATCTCTACCAAGCACTTGGACTTCATCGTTCACCAGTTCATTGCGATACTGTCTGAACGGGAGAAAGAGTACCTGGAGATTAGAGATAAAGACGACGAACTGTATCTGAAGTCCTTTAAGGGCCGAACCAATATCTGGATGGCGTTCCAAGCCAAAGATGCACCAGGTTTGGTTGACGTCAACTATGCGACCAAGATATCCGATATGGATGTTGCGCGAGTAAGTTCGATTGGCCAAGTATCGTTCTATCTGCTGGACGAGACTACGGGGGCAACAGCACAGGAGCAGGTGTTTGATATGGTTAAGTGTGGCACTCATGCCTCACTATCACCAGCAGCTCTTCAGTATATCCATCGTAACTCCTGGGAACGGGACGGTGGTTGGTTCCACGTGAACCTGAGCAAATGGTCCTACAAGCATCCGCTATTCGTCTATCAGCACAGACACGAGAACATGTCTGAGTTCGCCAGCCGGTTGGAAACCTTCATTCGCTCTGCTAAGTCGGACATGGATGAAGATGGACAGCCGCTGCCAACCAGTTCTAGTCGTGGAACGCGTCACAGAGCCCCCATGCTTGCGACCTACCGCGATGTTGACCTAGCACTGTGGGATACCTACTTCTTGATGTCTGAGAAGCTTAAGGGCCTGCACATGGGACATATTGCAACTGTGTTGACAGCTACCCGTGTTAACGACACGCGTGTTGGTGACTGGTCTATGCCTGCCGGTAAACAGGGAGGTGTATTCCGTTCTCATGACGAAATCATCCGGCACCGCAGTTTGGGTGTTGCGATGTTGTTTGAGCGTCAGTCTGAGGTCTTTACTGATCCTTCGGCTTACCTTGAGACGAGACGTCTCTCTTCCATTATGGATGACCTCATCTACATTCCAGACGGGAAGTATAAATAAAGGATGGAGGGCTCACGCCCTCCCTCTTTTTTTGGAGCATTGATGATAGAAGTTTTTATTGACCGGTGGAATACCGGATTTGCTGTAAGAACTACTAACATCGCGTTGACTTCCGCTCTTCATGATTTTAACCGAAGATATAACTCTCCAAAGATAGATAGAGTGCGGGGCAAAGTCGTTGTCGTCCCTGGCGATAACTTCTTCGTCTATGATAAGCAGCGCGAACAATTCGTCTATATAAAGGCAGCATGGGAAGAGGTAAAGGGATTCCTTGACCACATGAAGTCTCAATTTCGAACGCCAATAAAAATCGATATTGAGAACAAAGCGCCCAAAAAGAAAGGAGACAAAGTCGTATTCGATAGACACACCTTGAGACTCGTAGAGGATGACGAGTACTGGGCGTGGCAGAATGAAGCAACCGATTTAGCGCTGGTTGATGGTCGACGTCATACTGTTCTGGAGGTTCAGACAGGTCGTGGTAAGGCGGCCTACAATGCTACCGAGATTCGCATTCCTGGCGGATGGAAGAAAATCGGTGATATGAAGGTAGGTGATGTAGTCATCGGTGGTGATGGCAAGCCGACCAACGTCATTGGGGTATATCCCCAGGGCGAGGTTGACTTGTATGACGTTACCTTTGATGATGGTCGCACAGTAAAAACGTGCGGTGAACATCTATGGCAGTGTTTCTACGTTAACACCACACCTAAGCGTCGGTGGGACGTACGTAACACACTGGAAATGAAGCGCCTAATCTCGATGCCTAACCCACGCGTGTACATCCCACTACCTGAACCTGAGGAGACAACAGAGAAGGAGTTCCCAATACATCCGTATTTATTGGGTGCATTGTTGGGTGATGGTAGTATATCCCAGAATACAATAGGGATAACTAAATACGATGTAGAGTTTTTGGATCGTGTCAAAAGCCATCTTCCAGCCGGCACCGTAATGGCGGGTGGTGGCAACGGAAAAGATTGGCGTCTAGTAGGAAGCGTACGCGGGTATAACCCACTTTACCGACACCTCAAAGAACTTGAACTTCAGGGAACTGTGCCTGACACCAAGTTCATTCCTAAGCAGTACCTCGAAGGTTCCATTGAACAGCGTTGGGAGCTCCTACGCGGTCTCATGGATACTGACGGTACCGTTAACAAGGATGGTGGGCAACCGTCGTTCTGTTCGACTAGCAAGCTGTTAGCGCTGGGTGTTCAGGAACTGGTTCGGTCATTGGGCGGTATCGCATCTATTTCTGAGAAGCGCCCATTCTACACACATAAAGGAGAGCGTAATGAAGGTAAGTTAGCATACATCGTCTTCATCAGAATGAAGAAGCCGTCAATGCTGTTCCATCTTACCAGAAAGAAAGAGCTAGCCAGAGTTGATTGCCAGTACACGAAAGATTTGAAACTTCGTGTGAGGTCCATTGAACCGTGTGGTCGTGGTGAGGCTACGTGTATTTCTGTTGACAATGCCGACAGTCTGTACGTTACAGAAGGTTGGATAGTCACGCATAACACGAAGTCGGCTATGAAGTACATGGTTAAGTTAGGTAAGCGCGTCTTAGTTATTACCAAAGCTGGATATGTTGATAAATGGCAGGGTGACCTATTAGGCGGGCTTAAGCCACGCCCAGGCGAGTTTGTGCGCGTTAAGGACCTAGATGAACTTGAGGACCTGTTCCTCATCGCAGATGCCGGTAGGATGAACTCCACAGGCAAAGGTGACAAAGACATTAAGGTTATCCTTATCTCGTCACACTGTATTGACAACTACATCCAGCGGTGGTGTAGTGGAGACTTCTTCAAGGTCTCCCCGTACGACTTCATTGAGAAGCTAGGTATTGGGCTAACCGTTTATGATGAATCGCATCAGCTGTTCCGTATGAACTTCTGGTCGTTTATCATGATGGACCATGAGCATGTGCTGGATTTGTCAGCCACGCTAGACCCAGAACAGGATTTCATGAAGGCTCGATACAAAGAACGCTTCCCTAAGGAGGCGCGATTTGACCTCGAGTACGACGCCTACGTCGAGATGTACGGCATCTACTTTAACTGGAATGACACTAAGGCACTCACGCGCCTTAATCGAATGAGCATGTATAATCACACTGAGTTTGAAAAGTTGATTATGAAGAAGAAAACCACCGAGAATGAGTATTTCAATATGCTCAATCGGTTGTTGATTCCATGGTTCTTCGATAATTGGAAGCCTGGACAGCGGGCGTTGGTACTGTTTGCCACTAAAGAGATGTGTACTCGCTTCACTAAGTTTATCCAAGGTCGACACCCTGGTAAGCGTGTAGAGCGATACATCCAAGGGGATAAGTATGACAAAGCCAAAACTGGTGACGTTATCGTATCCACACGTGGTAAGTCAGGCACTGCTGTTGACTATGAGGGACTGGTACTTAACCTGACGACTGTCGCCGTTGATGACATTCAGGCTAGCTTGCAGATACTTGGCCGTACTCGTAAGACCACGCTCATTGAGTGGGGTATCGTACCGAAGATTGTATTCCCGGTATGTAGACAGGTACGTAAGCAGGTGGATTACTACAAGCGTAAGCTGAAGAAGTTTGAAGGGAAGGTTACTAAGGCTCTTACTATGGGTAGTAGCTTCGTCATTCACTGAGGTAACTAAGATGAGCGTACGGCAGCCTCTGGAAGACTTCCTTAAACAGGTGGTCCCAGCATACCCAGCACTGCCGGCGTTGTTAGATGAGCTCACGGACGGCACCAGCGCGCTGTACCGTGAGTTTCATCGACACGCCACTGCTGGACATATCGGAACTATCCACTTTAAGCATCGTGGTATCATTTACCAACTGACTCGTGTGTCGTCTATCCGCAACACACCTGGCTTTGAGCGCTACAAGTGGGGCGTATGGCAAGAACTGGATAGCCAGACAGAACGGAATGACGCTAACGTGGCATATCGACTGATGGTGAATACGTTCCTGCCATGGGTAACGATTCGACTTGACACATAAAGAGAGAGGGCCTAGCCCTCCCTCTTTTTTTTTGTGCTTACTTACTTATTGTTGCCGTTCAGTGCGTTTTGAACTGCGGCAGCAACACGCTCCGATTCAGTGCCTTCACGTTCCAGAGCTGCCTTTGCCTCATCCCGCGTTTCCTCAATGAGGTACGCGGGTAGGGCGAGGTAGTCAAGGAAGTTAGGATACCAACGACTAATCTTTAGCTCATGGTACTCACGAAAGCGAGCACTATAGAGAGACGAATTCCTCGGCATCTCTTTAGGGTCCATGAATACGCCAGCTATGCCGGTCTCTAAGCCATAGTCTTTATCATAAGCATCCAATATCACTTGTCTAGCTTCAAGGTAGGTTAACTGCCCTTTGCCAAACGGTAATGATGTCAGACGCTCTACGTTGGTTTTACCGTCACCGCCCCTGACAACCCGGTCGGAGAAATCTAGACTTCGGATTGAATCTTCGATTGTCCCACCAGCCTCTGTGATAGCAGTCTGGATACTATGAAAAAAATCCGGTCGATAGACAACGGAACAAAGTTCCGGAACGCCCCTTCCTTGTTCGGACTAGTGGTCTGATGACAGAACTCACATTCGTAGGAAGGGTGACCGATGATGGCCATGGTGTTGTCTTCAATCCAGGAGATGACGTGCTCTTCGAACGCCATAGCCCGTTCCACGTTCTTAGAGAGCGTAGTCAGAGACTCAAGGATTTCTTCATAGCCTTCGATGGTACTGACCTGGTCACCGGTGGTGATGACGATCTTCTCAACGAAGTGGGCAAACTTACGCATGTAGTGCGCCTGAATCTGAGCATCAGTAAATGTCTTACGCTCATTGTCAGTAGCATAACTGGTCAGTGCTTTGGTCTGACTGGTTTCGATGGTAGTCTTCCAGCCGGCAGAGTTATCTGCGTAGCTCATCAGGTTACCGGTAGTCAGGTGAATTTCAATCTCCGGACTGTATTCGAAACGAGATTTGTCAGACACGCGGAACCCATCACGATACTTCTTGAGCTCAGCATCGGTAATGGAACGGTTCTTGGTAGCCAGCATATCCAACTGCTCGTCGGTCAGCATAGAGAAGTCAATACGCTGAGTACGACCAAAGTTCAGACGACCTTCAACCTTACCATCACATTGCGGGTTCATGCACTTGAGCACCCATGGATAACCGTTAGGGTAACGGGCAGCCATCATGGCATTCATGATGATGGGGTAATCGAGGGGGTCGATACGCTCCATCAGTGCAGTGACGATATTGCTACCGCCGAGGTTCTGAACGTTGGTGTTAACCACGTGACTCAGTGCCAGTTCAACGTTAGCAGCAACGAACGTACCGCTAGTTGCACTCAGCAACAGACCAGCTGTAGACATACCCAGATTGCTACGGTCCGTCAGGAACGCGTAGTCATAGGCAATGATAGCATCATCGCCCGGAGGAGTAATCTCCAGATAAATGCAGCTACGCGGCAACACGCAGACGATGTTTGCACCGAGGTTGGCTACACGACGCAAAATGGTTTGGGCCAGCGTACCGCGAAGTACGTTGTTCTGTGAGTTGATAGCCGGAGTGCCGATGCCAATGCTGTGCTTACCGTGCTTTTTGTTCAGCGTCCAGTCAGAGCCTGCACGGCGCATGGCTTCGAAGAACTGTGCACGGGTGGTCAAGTTGCGAATACGCATCTTGTTGGCAGGGTCTTCGCGGAACTCAGCCGGGTTATTGCGGTTAGCGTGCATGATATCTTCGATAGGACCGTTGAAACCTTCCAACGGAGTATCATAGTCCCATGCCTTACCGCGCTCAGGGATAAACGGCTCGGAAGTGGTGGTTACTTTTGGAGGTTCGATGTCATACTCGTCCTCCATGGTAACTTCCGGTTCTTCGTCGCCCTGCTTATTCTCAGCCTCGGGAACTACCGGTTTCGGCTCCTGACTTACGACAGGTTCTACCGGCTTTTCGATGGGCGCGTCGCCACCGACAGACATAACAGGAAGGTCATCGTCAGCGAGGGGGACCGCCTGACCGATACCAACTTTGTTTTCTTCAGACATTACCTACTCCTTAGCATAAAGGAAATGGGTTGGGTCACTTGGACCCAAACCGCTTTTTGAGATTGCGAACATCGCAACTGAACTGATCCAGAATGTCGCTACGACGACGTACGTGCTTAGCACATTCATCGTTTACTTTAGCACAAATGGAGATAGAGTACATGGTGTTTTCCACCGAGTCCTCACCGCCGGCATTGAAGAAGGCGTCTGCCTCAGCTCTAACCTTTTCACGAACTGAACGCAGTTCATTGAGGTCACTGCTAAGCTGATCGCCCCAGGTGTTGATAGAGCGCTTGAGCTCAATACCGACGTCGTCGTTTTCAGCACGCTCATACGAATTGAGCATGCGGTTGAGTTCATCCTCGGTCGCACCGATGGTGTTATCGATCATCCGAAGACTGGCACGAATCTCACGCTCGTGGTTATCACGACGATCCAAGTTCATACCACCGAGTTCTTTGTACCGTCTGGTACGTACACTTTCTTCACGCTTCTTACGCAGTCCGCGACCAACGCCTACCGCAGCCGCAAGCACAGAAAGCTTGCCAAGTTTACCTGTCATGTTCAATTCCTTAATGAGACATCATATGGTGCCGTTCGTATAATGTATCGGTGCGTATTTTTTAACCAAATAAAGAGAAGGCCATGAACGAAGATCTGAAAAGCATGCTGGAAGAAGCACGCCACCCCGTCCGTTCTCAAGCCCTCATCGCTATCGCAGAGAGCTTGTATGAGGTTGGTTACCAAGACGACCTCGACGGCTTCACGATGAAGATAATCGCAACCAATGATAGCGTTATGGACGCGATTGATAAAATCGAGGACTTTATCTTCGCCTGCGCCCGCAGTCTGCTGGATAAACTCGGCGTCAAATATGACCGCGATATGATTTATCATCGACCGATTCAGGTCAGTCATATCATAAGTGGTTTACTGTTTGACATCGAAGAATGGGATGACTATGATACGCTCATGGCCATAGTAGACTCAGGCGAGCCAGGCGGCATTATGCTAGGCAATCTGATTTCTCAGATAACTGGACACCCTGCCTCCGAATACCACGACGTTGTCTATGACATATTGCCTAAGACCCATTCTGCGATTCGTGGCTCTCTGGTAGTTAAACAGCTTCGTGAAGAAGAGAACGAAAAGCGTGTAAAACCTGAGATCATTGAGAACATCATCAAGTTCGCTCAGCGCTTCCCTAACAATCCCGTAGTGCCCCTTTTGGGTAACTATGGATATGTCCGTACTATGGACGAGCTAGTCTCTGCCTGTGTTATTACTTACGATAAGAACAAGCCAGACGACTATAGCAAGTCTATTGGTATTGCAGCCGCCGGTTTGTTGTTAACGCGCTATGATAGCTACGAAGATGCCTATCGCAGCGACGTAGAGAAACTCGTCATGCAGCTCATTGATGAGGAACGGAAGACCCACATCATTCCTGCTATCAAGTATACCGACCTTGCCCTGCAAACCGTCTTTGGCATGAGGGAAGATAATGAACAGACATGAGTTATTCATCGCAGGGTGTAAGCTAGGTCGGTGGCGGTGGAGAAGCTGGCGCATTAGCTTGTTCTCTGTGACCAAACTTCCTTTGGAGATACCGCCCGACTTAGATGAAGAAGAACAAGAGATATTCTCCATCTATGAACCGGAACAGTATGACATCGACTATCGCACCGATGGCATATACTGGTACGACAAAGAACAAAACGTCTGGAACCTGATTGAGGGTGTAGACCCGACGCAACCGCTTTACAATGACCGAGAGCTGGCAAAGTTCCCAGCACTTACCTGCATTAACCAGCCAGAAGAGATCGAGACGACCTATGGCCGTATGCTCTATAACTTCCTGGTCGTTACCTATGCCTTTGGCGATAAGATTCCATTCTTTCACAAAGGTCGTTCCGGTGACATGGTTAAGAAGTTTGCCAGTAAAGCAGTCGATGACGACTACGTACCCAAGGAGGGCGAGGTCGTATTCTTTGCCAGTGAGATTGCCAAGTTTGTTAAAGCACAATACGAACTTCCGTCTATGGCACCGTACGTTACGCCAACCGGTACCGCACGGTCGTTGACGACGGACCCTCGCGTTGAGAAAGTTCGTGATGAATTGCTGGCTAAATACGGTAATGGAAGAAAGCTTACTGCCGCTGACGTTGCTGAGATTCAAGAAATCCTCATCAACATGGATATCGAATGGCTCTCTCAGGATGAGTCTATCGACTTCTATATCAGCCGTAAGTCCATCTCAGTTAAGCGTAAGAAACTCTTCCTGTTGCATGGTCTGGAGACCGCGTTCCAGAAAGAAGGTTACTTTACGCTTATCGCTAAGCCGCTTTATAAAGGGACAGATATGTCCCAATTGCCAGCGGTATTCAATGCTATCCGTGAAGGTTCGTATGACCGTGGTGCGGATACTGCATTGGGTGGCGAGAAAGTAACGTTCCTCCAGCGTATCTATCAGAACACGAAAATCATCCCAGGTGATTGTGGTACGAAGATACTCTACCGCTTTACCCTTACCGAGTACAACTATCGCTCATACATCGGCCTTAATATGTTCGATGGTGTGGGTTACGTTGAGCTCACTGAAGAGTTGGCCAAAGCCAACATCAACAAAGTGGTTGCTATCAGACGCCCATTACTATGTAAAGCCACGCACACCGACTTCTGTGAGGTTTGCTGTGGAAAGGCGCTGTCACGCAGTCCGCGCGCAGTAGCATCCGAGATATCTAACGTAGGTTCTGATATCATGTATGCGTTCATGTCGTCAATGCACGGTACTGAACTGTCTACTGCTAAATACATTCCGGGTTTGCATATCCGGTAGTCTAAACACCCCGAGGTAATAAAGATGGCCGATAACAAAGATGTCGCAGCTAAGCCGCAACAAGTTGGCGATGCCGCCGCTGCCGAAGCTAAAGTGACTGGCGCCCCTACTGACAAAGCGCCTGCCCAACAAACTCCTGCCAAAGATGCGATCGAAGACGCTACTAGCGACCTCTTCGTGACCAAACCCAAGGCTGAAGAGTCCCAAGCTTCCCGCGTTAAAGCTTCCAACGCGATGAAGGCTTTCACTGCTCAGGTTGATGAGTATGTAGCTGCACTGGCTATCAATGCGGGTAACCGCGAGAAAGCCATCAATGCGACCTGCTCCCTGTCCTCTGTCATCAGCACCATTGCCGTTACTTCCGGCACTGAGCAGCATGACATGATCACCTACCTGACCGACGCCATCGCTAACTGCGATAACGGCGCGTTCAGCGAAGAGCGTCCGTTCCTGCACCTGAACCAGCTGCGTAAGGAAAACCGTGAGCGCTACGTTCGTCTGCTGACCTGCTTCATCGCGTATGCCGGTCTGAAAGACAAGCGTCTGATCCACGAGCGTCAGGCTATCCCTTACGTTGCCGGCGTGATCAACAAAGAAGAAGCCAAGAAGTCCTTCATGGCCTACTTCGCCAAGTAATGCCGCATAAGCAGGAGGGCTTCGGCCCTCCTGCATTTATGCCGTCACTCTTTTACAACGTAACGTTTCTGCTCGTAAGCTTTAACGTCCTCATCAGTGATTTTTGGAATGTCGTCCTTGAACGCCTCCAACCACTTCTCCGCTTTAACGGTCTTTTCAAGACCATGCGTGATTGCATCACACACGCGAACAGTAAGGTTGTTAACGCGCATCATGTCACTTACCCAGTAGCTGACTGTGGTTGCCCACATCGCTACGCCGTTCTTCAACTTAAAGTGCTTAGAGAGATTCTCTCTTCCAAGTACGTCTTTAAGCGTCTTAACGGTAGGTTCACTGCCGTTGTGACGGTTTTGCGCAGCAGTCTCCATACGCTCAGCCATCTCTCTTAGCGTATCGCATACTTCGTTGGCCAGCGCCAGCCCATCCTTAAGCTCGTTCTTAACCAAGTTAAGGTTTTCTACGTCAAAGACGTTTTCAAAGGTACTGCCGATGTCGACGTAGTCTTCGAGGTCTTTCTTGGACTGGATCATCTCATCTTTATTTGCTACCGAGATTCGAACTTCCGCCTCTCGGTCTTTGATTAAGAAGAGATACCCAGACTTATCACGCTTCTCCTCGTCGAAGTAATCGAACAGTTCAGTTACGCGACTAACCAAGTCGGGGTAACTAATAGACTCGTCACCAGCCAGTGCAGCGTCGAGGTCGTTGAGATATGGAGGTAGCTTATTAGCCATTACGGCAAGCGACTCTTTCATTATCTGAATTTGCTGACGTGCAATCTTTGGATCATATACCTGTTCGATGAGCGTTGCGTTCTTAAGCATTACCCCGGCCCGCGTCATGAACGACGCATACTGGAAGCCTGTAGCATTGTTACGGATAGCACGCTCTAGCTTTAGACTAGCGGTCGCCACATCCAAGAAGTCGTAGTAGCTTGGTGTAGGGTTAATCTCATCCAAGAGAAGGTGGAGGGTGCAGGGACCAGGTTCACCCCAAGACTGCTTAAATGAGAAGTAACCCTTAAGCTCTTCAATGAGACGAATTTTAGCTCGACTCAGTGGGTGGGCTTCAGGCTCTTTTTTCTTTATGCCGACTTCAATAGCCTCCTCCGTTCGTTGCGCCAGCGGTGGCGTTGGGTTGGCGCTACTTGCTGGCTTCGAAGGAGTAGTAACTACTGGCGCAACGTCATCTACCTTTTTCGCAGACACTTTAGCGGCTGGTACTGCCTTCACTGCCGCAGGCTTAGCCTCGCGCATTCGCTCGATGCTGGTGTCCAGCTTAACGGTAATTGTAGGAGCACTTGAGCCACCGCCACCACCTGACCCGCCACTACTACCGCCCTTCAACTTGTTCCCAATCCATGCCGCTAGTGCAGCAAAAAGAGAAACCAAGATTGTAGCAATTGCGATGTTCTTTAGGTCAAAGTCCTCGTTCCCGGGAATTGAAAAACTAAAGAACTCTTCAGTCCCTACGCTGCGGACGGTAGGAACTGACTCGTAGTTTGCATTGCGGTTAGTTGCGATGTTGTACCCGGTTGAGTACAAGTCCCCAATGATACGGCGGTC
>OEQT01000291.1_pt1 | contig 12987 bp, 10 predicted proteins | sample 1539831 | NCBI WGS metagenome assembly OEQT01 (sample SAMEA3891243, study PRJEB23780) | metagenome | biome: terrestrial biome; feature: animal house; material: water of meat washing | place: Italy | collected 2015-05-12 | reverse complement strand
TTGAAGATTTGAAGATTTGAAGATTTGAAGATTTGAAGATTTGAAGATTTGAAGAGAGCTTAAAACAAAAAAAAGAAGATAAAGCTTAAGCCTGATCTTCTTTTTGACCGTACATCCAAGTCGCTGCGATATATACACAAAAGCCCGCAGCCATCACTAAACCTGTCAACATGTTCGATGTCCTATTGTTTGATGAATGCATTATGCGAAAGTTTTATGACAACTTTATGACAGTGCTGTCATATTTCAAATATTATTATTTTTACATTATATTCAATATCTTAAACAATAAATCATATTCATAATCCAAATTTAGACATGAAATATTTCATTAAATTTAGATATTTTTGTCATATTTACCACCGTTTATAACCTCATTTTCTCATCAATTTTGTTCAACTATTAAACTTTCGCCCAAAGGCTTCGCAAAACATCCACAACCTCGGCATTTTGTCTTATAATTTAGCCCGCTAGCTATCAGCCCGCTCAAGAGATATTTGTATGACCACTATTATCAAGCAAGATGATTTGATCACATCGGTCAAAGACGCGCTTCAGTTCATTTCTTACTATCACCCACAAGACTTCATCCAAGCGATGAGCCGTGCGTATGATCGTGAAGAGAACAAAGCTGCGAAGGATGCGATCGCACAAATCTTAATTAACTCGCGTATGTGCGCAGAGGGTCACCGCCCAATCTGTCAAGATACAGGTATCGTCAACGTATTCGTTGAAGTGGGCATGGATGTTAAATTTGATTTAACTATGAGCTTAGACGATGCAATCAACGAAGGCGTACGTCAAGGTTACTTAGAAAACTCAAACGTACTGCGTGCTTCTGTATTGGCTGACCCAGCTTTTGGTCGTAAAAATACCAAAGACAACACCCCTGCTGTGATCTATCACAAACTTGTTCCAGGCAACAAAGTGGATATTACCGTTGCGGCAAAAGGTGGCGGTTCAGAAAACAAATCTAAACTGGCTATGTTAAACCCATCAGACTCAATCGTGGATTGGGTACTAAAAACTGTTCCAACCATGGGTGCAGGCTGGTGTCCACCAGGTATGTTGGGTATTGGTATTGGTGGTACTGCTGAAAAAGCCATGATGCTTGCAAAAGAATCGCTCATGGAAGAAATCAACATGGACGAATTACTTCGTCGTGGCCCTGAAAATAAAATCGAAGAACTTCGTATGGAAATCTTCGAAAAAGTAAACGCACTGGGTATTGGCGCGCAAGGCCTAGGTGGCTTAACCACAGTTCTAGACATTAAAATTAAAGATTACCCATGTCACGCTGCGGGCAAACCAGTGGGCATGATTCCAAACTGTGCAGCGACTCGTCACGCACACTTCCAACTTGATGGTACAGGTGTTGCACACATTCAAGCACCTAAACTTGAAGACTATCCATCAGTCACTTGGGATTCATCAACCTCTAAGCGCGTTGACCTCGACACCATTACCCAAGAAGAAATGAACGCTTGGCAACCAGGCGACACTTTGCTTCTAAACGGTACAATTTATACAGGTCGTGATGCTGCACACAAACGCATGGTAGACATGCTAAACAATGGTGAAGAACTTCCTGTCGACTTAAAAGGTAAATTCATTTACTACGTGGGCCCTGTAGATCCAGTCGGTGATGAAGTGGTTGGTCCTGCTGGCCCAACAACAGCAACACGTATGGACAAGTTCACACGCCAAGTACTTGAAGCAACCGGTATGTTCGGCATGATCGGTAAAGCGGACCGTGGTCCTGCAGCGGTTGAAGCAATTAAAGACAACAAAGCGACTTACTTGATGGCAGTGGGCGGCGCAGCTTACCTTGTGTCTAAAGCAATTCGTGAAGCTGAAGTGGTTGCTTTTGCTGACTTAGGTATGGAAGCGATTTACAAATTTGTAGTGAAAGACATGCCTGTATCGGTAGCAGTTGATGTGAATGGTACGTCTATTCACGCAACAGCACCAAAAATCTGGCAAGCCAAAATTGGTAAAATTCCAGTAGTCGATGCTGCAGCGGGCTAAAACTTAAGTTTTACTTTTTTGGATACCCTTAACATGCTAAGGTCATGTTAAGGGTATTTTTTTACCTACTTTTATAGACTTAATCAAAAGATATAGACCAACAATGAAAAAATTAAATCACATCCTTTGCGGTATTACCTTATGTGTCCTCAGCACAGCGTCTTTTGCAAAACCCGCGACCGAAGCATCGGTAGAAAAGGCGCTCAAACTGGGCGATATTAAAGGCACATTAGCTCAATCGCAGCAAGAAATGCGCCCTGTATATGACCAACAAGCCGAAGAAATTATTAAGAATATTTTTAAAACCTCAACACTCAATACTGAACAACAAAAAGCAGCCAAGCAAATCGCTGAAATCACGGCATCATTTAGCAGTAAATTGATTTCAGATCCAAAATTTATGCAAATGCTTAAAAATGTCTATATGCAGACCTTTACCGAAGAGGAAGTGTTGGCCAACATTCAGTTCCTCGAAACGCCTCTAGGCCAGTCTATCAATAAAAAAAGCAGCAAAATGATGAGTGAAATCATGCGTAATAGCATCGCCATGTCTGCTGAAATGATGCAAGATCCAGCTATTCAGCTGGAAATGAATCGTCAAATTGAAAAGACCCTTACACCATTATTTGAACAAGCCAAAAAAGTACAATAGCTCACTTACCAGGTTAAAGGATTCCACAGCTTAAAGGGCTTCATCAGCTGAACATCTTCACTTGGGTCATATTTGGCAGGTTTAAGTTTTTGCGCTTTCTTTCGTAGCTCACCCGTGTGTTGATCTTCCGCTACAAAGTTGTAGCTGTTGGACTTTAACTGGGTAAATGCAATTTCTTGAATCGCAATTTTTTCAGGGATAACTGCCAAAGGCCCCGAAACATCACGGCGTGTGGATAAATTCTCTTCATCATACTTGATAAAATAAGACTGCCCCGCTTCTACGCTAAAATCGATATATTTCGGCTTTTGAAAATGGTTAATGCCCAAAGGCCGACTACTCGATAAACGATAAGTCCCTGCGGGCAATTCGACCCAATAATAATGATTGTTCAGCAGGCTTGGAATGCGCTCTTTATTGATAAATAAACTCGACGCCACAATTTCTTGACGGTTCCATTTTGAGTCTGGACGATACAGATAAACCATCGCCGCTTGTTCATGCTGGGGTTGGACCCGCTGAAAACGCTGTCCTAATTTTTGATTGACCCATCCACCTACACTAAACACCCCAATGCGATACTGCTCAATCATGCCTGGGTCATGTTCAAAATCAACCTCATGACTGAGGGTTGATGTTAATTCAGGTTGTTCAACTGTCGCTTTTCCATGACAACCCAATAAAATTAAACTGCTTAAAAGCGTAATCGTCATTGCACGCATGACTATTCCTCACGACGTATTTTTATTTTGATACTGAATTTTTAGTTTTAATCTAGGCATCCCAGCCTATTGATGCAGAGTAGCATTCCCTCTTTTTTTTGAATATAAAAAAACGTGTGAAAACACTCGATTTTCACACGTTTCAGATGAATAACAACTTAAGCGGACTTTGAATTAATCACTTTTAAATCAACTTTAGCTGCATCTTTCTGTTCGATTCTTGGTAAACGCTCTGGCTTAAATAATGGTGCAGCCGTGCCGTTAATCACGTCTTCATTCACCACAACCGTACCAACATCGGTACGACTTGGTAAATCATACATGGTTTCAAGCAGCGTATTTTCCAAAATAGAACGTAAGCCACGTGCACCCGTATTGCGGTCTAAGGCTTTTTTCGCCACAGCGCGTAGTGCTGAGTCTTCAAAAACCAGATCAACATTTTCCATATCAAACAAATGTTGATATTGACGGGTCAATGCATTTTTCGGTTCAGTCAGAATTTGCATCAAAGCTTCTTCATCTAACTCTTCCAAAGTCGCAATTACAGGCAAACGACCAATAAACTCTGGAATCAGACCAAATTTCACCAAATCTGTCGCTTCAACTTGACGGAACAAATCAGACAATTTCTTGCCTTCATCTTTCTTCTTCACTTCAGCCGTGAAGCCGATTCCACCTTTTTCTTGGCGCTGTTGTACGATTTTCTCAAGACCCGAGAATGCCCCACCACAGATGAACAAGATATTTGAAGTATCAATTTGAATGAATTCTTGCTGCGGATGCTTACGACCACCTTGAGGTGGAATAGAGGCAACCGTACCTTCGATCATTTTCAGTAACGCTTGTTGTACACCTTCACCCGACACATCACGCGTGATCGATGGGTTTTCAGACTTACGGGTAATCTTGTCGATTTCGTCGATATAGATAATACCTTTTTGCGCTTTTTCTACATCGTAGTCTGCTTTTTGTAGAAGCTTTTGTACAATGTTTTCAACATCTTCACCGACATAGCCTGCTTCGGTAAGTGTCGTTGCATCAGCCATAGCAAAAGGAACATCGAGAAGACGTGCCATGGTTTGCGCAAGCAAGGTTTTACCCGAACCTGTTGGTCCTACTAATAAGATATTACTTTTCGCAATTTCAACAGTATCGTCGTGTTTATGCCCACCATGTGTCGCTTTAAGACGTTTATAGTGGTTATAGACAGCAACTGACAAGGTTTTCTTTGCCACATCTTGACCAATGACATATTGATCTAGTGCCGCACGAATCTCGTGAGGTTTAGGCAAGGGTTTTGCAGCCCAGTCACCCGACTCAACTTGTTGACTGGTTTGCACCAAGTCTAAGCATACGTCCACACATTCATTACAGATGTACGCGTCCTCGCCTGCAATCAGTTTCCCAACTTCAGACTGCGTTTTACCGCAAAATGAACAATGCTTTTGTCCTTGAGGATGTTCGGACATATTCACTCCAATTCTAAACTTTTAAAACTTATGGACGTTTAGATAACACTTCGTCCACGAGACCATATTCTTTTGCAGCTTGCGCTGTCATAAAGTTATCACGGTCAGTATCACGTGCCACAGTTTCATAGTCTTGACCACTGTGCTCTGCCATTAAACGGTTTAAACGTTCTTTAATGAACAGAATTTCACGTGCATGAATTTCAATATCAGATGCCTGACCACGGAAACCGCCTAACGGTTGGTGGATCATGACACGTGCATTTTCAAGGCAATAACGTTTACCCTTTGCACCTGCATTCAGCAAGAAAGCACCCATTGATGCTGCTTGCCCCATACAGTAAGTCACAACATCTGGTTTAATAAATTGCATGGTATCGTAAATCGCCATACCAGCAGTCACCGAACCACCTGGTGAGTTAATGTAAAGATGAATATCTTTATCTGGATTTTCCGCTTCTAAAAACAACATTTGCGCGACAATCAAATTCGCCATGTTATCTTCAACTTCACCAGTCATAAAAATGACGCGTTCACGCAAAAGACGTGAATAAATGTCAAATGAACGTTCACCGCGAGATGACTGTTCTACAACCATTGGAACTAAGGCATTATCGATAGTTGGAATATACATACGTTTACTTATTCCTAAATTTTTTGTTACTCAACTCATAGTCACAATATGAGGGATAATTGCTGAAAATGCAAAATATTCCCAAGTAAATAACAGATATTTTTTGCATAAGCTTTATGAACGCAAGGCCTTTTAAAAAAACCAGATCATAATAAAAAAGGCGCTCAAAGCGCCTTTTTTACTTTAGCTAAACTTAGCCTTGTTGACGAGCTTGTTGCTCTTTCAATAAGTCTTCGTAGCTTACAGCAGTATCCGTTACTTTAGCAGACGCTAAGATGTGATCAACCACTTGGTCTTCTAACACAACAGCTTCGATTTGCGAACGTTGTTGTTTGTCATTTTTGAAGTATTCGATCACTTCAGCTGGATCTTCATAAGAAGAAGCCATGTCTTCGATGTAAGCATCAACACGTGCTTGATCTACTTCGATTTTAGCATCAGCTAAAACTTTGCTTACCAGTACGCCTAATTTTACAGATTTTTCAGCTTGTTCTTTGAACAATTCATCTGGAAGCATGCTTGAGTCAAATGCTTTCGCACCTTGAGCACCAAACTGCTGAGTGAACTGTTGGATCATTTGTTGACGTTGACGGTCAACTTCTTGAGCAACCATAGACGCAGGAAGTTCAACTTCGTTTGCAGCTACAAGTGCATCAAAAGCTGCACCTTTCACTTGATTACGCAAACCATTTTTCACTTCACGTTCCATGTTTTTACGAACGTCAGCTTTTAACTTCTCAATGCCTTCTTCTTCAGTTAAACCGAAGATTTTAAGGAATTCAGCATCAACTTCTGGAAGTTTTTGTTTTTCAACAAGCTTCACAGTGATTTTGAATTGAGCTGATTTACCAGCAAGGTTTTCAGCTTGGTAGTCTTCAGGGAAAGTTACATCGATAACTTTCTCTTCGCCTTTCTTCATACCAACGATGCCGTCTTCGAAGCCAGGGATCATACGACCTGAACCTAAAACAAGTTTAAAGTCTTCTGCAGAACCGCCTTCAAACTTTTCACCGTCTACTGAACCTTCAAAGTCGAAAGTTACTTGCATGTCTTTTTTAGCCATGCCTTTCGTTTCAGCCCAAGAAGCACGTTGCTTCTGAAGGTTTTCGATCATTTGATCAACATCTTTGTCGTTTACTTCAGATGCTTTACGTTCAACTTCTAAACCATCAAATTTCACGTTAACTTCTGGATAAACTTCAACAGTCGCTTCGTATACAAGCGCGTCGTCTTTTAATTCAGATTTTTCAATGTTTGGCATGCCAACAGCATTGATTTTTTCTTGTTGGATCGCTTCAAATACTGTGTCACGAATAATGTCGCTTACGACTTCTTGGTAGATACCCGCGCCATATTCACGACGAACAACATTTACTGGCACTTTACCTGGACGGAAGCCGTTGATCTTCACAGTTTTAGCAGTGCGTTTTAAGCGAGCTTCGAACTGCTCGTTAACACGGCTCGTCGGTACAGATACATTTAAACGACGGGTAACACCCGAAACCGCTTCAGAAGTTACTTGCATGGCTTCCTCAATCTTTTGGTAAGAACAATTTTAAAAAGTGCCACATTATATGACAACATTGAACGATATACAAAACACCCGATTGAAACCACATATTTTTTTCTTCATTTATCGTTTTTTATTTTGAATATTTTTAAATCGCTACTGATTAAGCGCAAAGTATTATATTTTTTATGGCTTTTTGTTGCAAATGATAAATATTACCATTAATATTTGCGTCAACTTTGATCGTTTTTTTCAATTTTTTTCTCGTCCATCATTGGAACTCTAGTTATGAGTAAGTTTAATCTACACCCTCTTTCATTGGCATTGCTTGGGGCAATCACCACTCCTGTTTTCGCAGAAACAACAACTGAAGATTCATCTACCCATCAGCTTTCCACTATTGTGGTTTCAGCTGCGGGTTTTGAACAAGATATTAAAAATGCACCAGCTTCAATTAGCGTGGTCACGAAAGAAGATATTGAAAAGAAAAATGCAACCAGCATTGCAGACCTATTAGCTGATGTTCCTGGTATTGATATTCGTTCAGGTGTAGGAAAAACATCAGGTCTGAATATCAAAATGCGTGGCTTAGGCAATGACTATAGCCTGATTTTAATTGATGGTCGCCGCCAAACCACCTCGTCAGATGTCACTCCAAACGGCTTTGGTGAAACATCAAATGGTTTTTTACCACCTTTAGCCTCTATTGAACGTATTGAAGTCATTCGTGGACCAATGGCAACACGTTATGGTTCAGAAGCCATGGGTGGTGTCATCAATATTATTACCAAAAAAATTAGTAATGAATAGAATGGCAATGTCACTGTCAGTGGCAATGTCATGGAACATGGCAGCGAAGCCGACTCATGGAAAACCAGCTTTGTGCTCAATGGGCCAATTATTCATGATCGTCTAGGCTTACAGCTTCGTGGTAGTTATTTAGACCGTCAACGCTCAGAACGCATTGTGGCGGGCTCAACCCCTCGCGACCCACGCCCAAGCAAAACTGAAAACTATGATGTTGGTGGAAAATTACAATTTACATTAGACGATAAAAACTCTTTCTGGGTTGATGGTTTTACTTCAAACCAAACCTATGACAACTCAGACCAACGACTAGGCAACTTTTTTAGCCGCGGTGGTATTGCAGGCTATGAAAATGAATTAGAGTTTAATCGTCTACAAATTTCGGCGGGACATGATGGTAATTATGATTTTGGCCAATGGAAAACCTACATTAGTCAAAATAAAACTGAAACCAAAGGTCGTACCATTCCAACTGATGCTTTCCCTGCTTTAGCTGGTCAACCACGAACTTTGGAAAATACCGATTTAGTCTTTGATTCACATTTAATTGCACCTATTGCTAACCACAAGCTCACTGTTGGCACAGAATATAAAGATGTAACTATTGCTGATGATATTGCAGGTATGGGCAAAGAGTTTACACAAGATACTTGGTCAGTTTATGCAGAAGATGAATGGAGCTTATTAGATAACTTACATTTCACCTTCGGTGGTCGTTATGAAGATCATTCAGGATTTGGTGGTCACTTTAGCCCGCGTGCTTATTTAGTATGGAACACAACTGATGCTTTAACACTTAAAGGTGGTGTAAGCACAGGCTATAAGACACCGTCAGCAAAAGATTTATATAATGGTATTGTTGGCTATAGCGGCCAAGGCACTACACCAAGTCTAGGTAATCCTGATTTAAAACCAGAAACATCAGTTAACTACGAGTTAGGCTTAAATTATCAACCTACAGATACATTAGACTTTAATGCCACAGCATTTTTTAATGTTGTAGAAGATAAAATCGTTTCTCGGAACTTCTTGTGCACAACCAATGATTGCTCAAATTTCAACAGCAACGTAACGTCTTATAGTAAAAGCTTTAATGCGGATGAAGCTGAAATCTACGGCTTAGAAACATCGCTTAAGTATCAAATTATTCCTGAATGGGATATCAAAGCTGCTTATACATTTACCGAGTCTGAAATCACTAAAGGTGCAAACAAAGGTTATGCACTCGAATCGACAGCTAAACACCTATTTAACCTAACATCGACTTGGCATATCAATAATAGTCTGGATGTTTGGTTGCAACATGAGTATCAGTCAGGACGTCCTCGTTATTTAGCTGCGCCAACTGGTGGTGAAGTGAGTATAGAACAGCATACAGACAACAAATTCTCGGCTTATAACCTGTTCAATTTAGGGACAAGCTATCAGTTGAATAATAATGTTCGGATCAATGCTGCTGTAAATAACTTATTAGATAAAGACTTTACTGAATATATGGATTATGTCGATACAAATGGTAATGTTCAGCAAGCCTATAAATATTTATCTATTGGTCGAAGCTCAGAAGGAACCTATTTGTCAGGACGAAATTATTGGTTATCAATTTCATATGACTTCTAAAAATAGTCATATCTAAAGAAAACCCTGCACTGGCAGGGTTTTCTTCTTACATACAGAATATAGATCCAACATAATTTCTACATATTCACTTGAGAAACACCTTCAAACTTAGCTTAAAAATAATGGATTCTAAATTCCAATAACATTATAAAAATATAATCTAATTTTCCAATTTAAATAAAAATCAAAAACTTATATTAAATTCATTACATTATTACATTTATTTTTTCTACACAAATATATCTAAGCATCGACAATTTCAATGTAATAGTTATGCTACAAAAAATAAGAATCATTATTATTCGCATACTAATTTACAACGCTAGAACTAGATTCGTTATGGCCTTCATCAAAACACGTAAAAAGCTGGTTTCTTCAGCAATCGCTTCAACACTCTCTGTGGTTGCAGTCAATGCTGTTGCGCAAGATCAAATCGCGCAATTAGAAACAATTCACACGGAAGCGGCAGCAGAACAAAGTTTGAAAGTAGACAAATCTGCAAACAACAAGTTCGTTGCTCCCCTACTCGACACACCAAAGTCTGTTTCTGTTCTTTCTCAAAAATTACTCAAAGAAACCAATTCAAATACTCTATTAGAAGCATTACGTTATGAGCCCGGTATCACTTTAGGTGCTGGTGAAGGTGGTACACCATTTACGGATATGCCTTATATTCGTGGATATAGCGGTCAATCATCTATTTATGTTGATGGAGTCCGCAATACGACATCACAAAGTCGAGATATGTTCGCTATTGAACAAGTTGAAGTTATTAAAGGCTCTTCTTCTGCTCTTGGCGGTGGTGGCAGCGTCGGCGGAAGTATCAACCTCATTCCTAAAGTGGCTCATGAAGGCGATACTTATCAAGGCAGCGTTCAAGGTGGAACCGACAACTATAAACACATTCAATTAGATGCCAACAAAGACTTCGGTAACGGTATTGCGGGCCGTGTCATTGTGATGGGACACGAAAATGAAAAAGCAGGACAACATGACGGTGCTGAATATGCTCGTGCAGGTATCGCAACTAGTCTTGCCTTTGGTCTAGGTTCTGATACGCGGGGCTCTGTCGGTTATTACTATTTACGTAGCAATGATGAACCAGATGCGGGTATCCCATTTAATAATGCAAACCCAAATAGCCCACCAGCTGGCGTAACTGTGACACCAGGTGATGGTCGACCAGTCAGTGTTAAACCAGGCACATACTATGGTTGGAAAGCGCGTGATTTTGATAAGCGTGAAAATCAAATTGCAACATTTAAGTTAGAACATGATCTTAATGAAGATTTGACGCTATCTAATATTGCTACTTATAACAAATCTAAATCTGATTATGTTTATACCAATGCCGATGACTCAAAAGGGAACATCTATAGAGGAACTGTCGCGCGCCGTGCACTCACACGTATTTTAGACACAGATGCATATAGCGACCAACTTTCTTTAAGAGGCAAATTCAATACGGGTTCATTAAAGCATTCATTTAATGTAGGAACTGAATGGAGCTTCCAAGAAACTGATCAAGGCGTTTATACCTTTACCAATGCTGCTGGTGAAACAACCTCGACCATTTTAGACAACAATATTCAAAACTGTACTTCAGTTGCTGCTGTGGCAAATGGTTGGTGTACAAGTTTAAATAATCCTGGAAATGGCGCATTTACAGATAAACTTGGCGCGATTAAAGCACAATCTACAACGCGTAGTCATAATGTAGGGGTCTACGCTTTAGACAGTATTGAATTTAATCCGCAATGGTTACTTAATCTAGGTGTTCGTTGGGACAAATTCGAAACTGAGAAAAAATATAACAAGGACGTAGGTGGACGTACACCTCATAAAGTTGGTGATAAATTAGAAAGTGATACTGATTACTTCACTTACCAAGCTGGTTTAGTTTTTAAACCAACAGAAGATGGCAGTATTTATTTAAGTTACGCTACATCAGCAAATCCTGTAGGTGTGCTTGCTGAAGGTGATACAGGTCCAGATTCTATTAGCGATTCTGGTGTTGCAAGTGCAACAGCTAATGCTCTCAAGCCAGAAGAAGCACGCACCTTCGAGATTGGCACAAAGTGGGATTTATTTAATAATCGTGCGAATTTAACTGCAGCTATTTTCCGTACCGAGAAACAGAATACACGTATCCAAATTGACTCGACAACGACTGCAAATGCAGGGGAAAGTAAAGTTGATGGATTTGAAGTAAGCTTAAACGGTAAAATTACCGACAAGTGGGAAGTGGCTACAGGTTATAGCTATCTAGATAGCGAGATCACCAAAGCTGCTTATAATGCAATTGCTCAGGAAGGTAAACCACTTCCATTTGTGGCGAAAAACAGTGCAACGTTATGGTCAACATACCGAGTATTACCAAAGTTAACATTGGGTGCTGGTGCTGAATACCGTGATCAGGTTTATGTAAATACAACTGCACCTAAGTTTTTACCGACTTACACCATTTACAATGCAATGGCGAAATACGATGTAAATCGTAATGTAAATGTTCAATTAAATGTGAATAACATTTCTGACAAACAATACTTTACCAGTGCACATGCAGCACACTATGCATTTGAAGGTAATGGGCGTAATGCGGTATTGGCAATCAACTTCAAATACTAAGTTTGATTTCCATAAAAACTTTATGGAAATTATCTAACTTAAACTAAAATAGCCTCTCTATGAGGCTATTTTTATAATCATCAAATCAAGGATGTTCTCTGTGATTCATCATGTTCCAAATGTATTATCAAAAGAGCAAGTAGCTGAATTTCGTCAATTGATGGAAACAGCAGACTGGGTTGGAGGAAAAGTGACTGCAGGAACTCTATCTGCCTCAGTCAAACAAAATCAACAACTCTCCGAACAAGATCCGTTAACACATCATTTAAGTGATTTAGTCATTCAAGCCATTTGGAAACACCCCGTTTTTCAAGCTGCGGCTCTCCCACATCAAATTATTCCACCACTTTTTAACCGTTATGATGAACATGAAAGCTTTGGTTTTCATGTGGATAACTCGATTCGCCTGATTCGTGGAACTTCACAGCAAATGCGTACAGATTTATCTTGTACATTATTTTTAAGTGAACCTGAAGAATATGACGGTGGTGATTTGGTCATTGAAGACACCTATGGATATCACGAAGTTAAATTACCCGCAGGCGATGTTGTACTATACCCTTCTACTAGTTTACATGAAGTTAGTAGCATAACTCGCGGTACACGTTTCGCCTCTTTCTTTTGGGTACAAAGCTTGATTCGTGAAGATCAAAAAAGGCATATGTTATTCAATTTAGATGAAAGTATTCGTCAACTCCGAGTAGATCATGGGGATACTTATCCTGAAGTCGTGAAACTCACCAATATCTATCACAACCTCATACGGATGTGGTCTGAATTGTAAATTTTACTGTGAATTGAGTATAAACTCTTTGATCTATCCAAACATATTTAGTCATAGAGCTCACATAACCTCTTCAAAAAAGCGAATGAAATGAATCAAATTCGTAAAATGAAGAAAAAGATCAAACACATCT
>OEQT01000287.1_pt1 | contig 13082 bp, 13 predicted proteins | sample 1539831 | NCBI WGS metagenome assembly OEQT01 (sample SAMEA3891243, study PRJEB23780) | metagenome | biome: terrestrial biome; feature: animal house; material: water of meat washing | place: Italy | collected 2015-05-12 | reverse complement strand
AACCCGAAACAGGCGAGCCACGAAGAGATCGTCGCCATCTTCCGCGCGGCGATGTGACCCTGTTAACACCTTGAATAGCGAGGGGCCGATCAGGCCCCTCTTTGCATTATTTCGTCAACACGACATCGTTGATGGAGCTCGCCAACCGGGTCAGCACAGTACGAATATTGCTTTTGGTTGCTTTGAAGGCCAGGGAGCGATCACTGGCACACTGGGCCACGAAACGGGTATCCCCTTCGAACGCCACCGTATAGATCTGGATCCCCTTGCGTTTCATCTCCCGGCATAACAGCAACTGCTTGCGATCCCGCAATGCTGCCTCGGGCCCCATGTGTTCCCCATCAGAAAACAGCACCATGATCTTGCGGTTATCCTGCAACCCATATGGGCGCGGTAAAGCTGCCGCCCCCTGCCGCCAGCGTCCCTGCCACTCTGGTGAAAGCAGCCGCCAACCCCACATCACCCCCTCTGCCGTGTTGGTATTGAATGCGGCATAGAGGGTATCAAGCGCCTGACGATAGTCGGCACGGGTCGCAAGATGAGGTTGGATCGGACTGACCCCGCAATCCGGATCATCGAAGATGCCGAGCTTGTCACGGCGGTTCTCCAGATAGCGATCCAGCGGATTTTCTTTGGGCGCAAAGGCCAGCAAGGGCGTCCCATCGCCATAACGGGCAATGGGGGGAGGCTTGGTGCTGTAAAAAAGATGGGGCCGCAGTTCATCCCGCGGGGCCTGCTCCAGTTTGCGGATCCAGCCGGGCGTGACCTCTGCCACCCGATCGATACCATCAACATGTTCCGGCAATCTGGCACAGAATGCCTTGCGTTGACGCCCAGGCACCTCTCGCGACAACAGATTGAGCCAACCACGCTCCTCTGCCAGCGTCCGCAACCCGAAGGGAATTTCGATGCTTTCGGGATGAAACAGCTCGGGATGATCGCCGATATTGACCAGCCCGGTGGCGGGAATGATGCTGACCACCCGATCCTGATTGCGCCGCTCGCGACCAAACAGCACCTCGCCAAACTCGACAAGGCCCTGCTTGATCGCCTTCATGGGTGCACCTGACATGGAATCGGAAATATCCAGCACCAGCGCGACTTCGATCCGGCTTCGTGCACTGCTGGCACGCGCAGCCGCCGCAATCGGCATCCCCTCCTCCCCTTCATCTATCGCCGAGAGATCCATCAGAGCGGGAACTTTTCCCTGCAAGATCACCTGCGCCCCCTGCTCTCCCTGGCTCAGGCGGGGAGTAGCCACCTGCAGATTACGCCCGCTCAGATTGGCCTGCATCAGCGCCTGGGCATCTTGCAAGGCTGTGTCGCTATCTGCCGCAGAGTAGATGACTGCATCGGCAGCGGCGCTGAGCAGACTCTGGCCGTTGTAACCGCGCACCAGCTCGATGGCGACCCCGGTCAGCGCCAATACCCCGACCAGCATCAATGCGAATGCCGGAGATAAGCCGCCACGCTGTTCAGACAATAGTGGCATCAGTGAACCTCCTGAATAAAGTGGGTGGTCAACGCACGATCGCCCCACAGGCGGCTAAACATGCCCCCCCCTTCCAAATCCGGGCGATAGCAGAGGGTCACCCGCATCAAGGTGCCAACCCGCAGCGGCGGCCAATTGCCCTGCCCGGCACAGCCACTTCCCTGCAACAGCGGCAACAGTTCACCACTGGCGCTGTTGTACTGCTCTATGGTCAACGCCGCTTGCCCACCATGCAGAGCCGCCAGTTGCTGCTGCACAAATCCTTGATAAAACGCCAGCTGGGAAACTGCCGCCGCATCCTGCGTGACCCCTTGCTGGGTCACGATCTGCGTCACGTTATAGGCCACATTGTGCAACCGCTGTTCAAGGCGCAGCAGTTGCAATGCCTCGTTGCCAAAACTGAGCAGGGCCAACAGCGCGGGGATAAACAGCATCGCCTCGATGCTGATGCTCCCTCTGTTTTGTGCGGGTCGAGAGATGGTTCTGCTCATCCTGCACCACCTGCCGGCAACCGGTCAGTCAGCAACAACAAGGTGCTCTGATAACCCAGCTGGCGATCGGCCACCAGCCAGCTCGGGGTCAGCAGCAAACGGGGGCGAAGTCTGGCAGTCACCTCCAGCACGGGATCGGCAGGCGCACGGGTGTCACTGCCCGGATCCAGCCCTCCCTCTTGTTGCCCCAACATGGCTGCAAGTGACACATGATGCCTGACAGTCACCTCCACCCCGGCCAATTCACCGTGCCCTTGCTTGAGTAACCGCTCCCGAATAGCGCCAGCCAAGGGGATCCGCCCGGCGGCCGACTCGGCCTGCAGCTCCCGCAATGCAGCGCGCAGGCCATACTCCAGGGTGCTGTATTGCAGCTGTATCCGCAGCACATCCACCACCAGCAACAACAACGCCAGCAGCAGTGGCAAGATGATCACCAGTTCGATGCTGGCCACGCCACGCTGATGATTCACACAGACTGCCCTCTGAGTTGCGCCTTGAGCAGCCGGATATCGTGTTCCAGCTGGCTGGCACTGAGAAAGCGCGACAGGATGAGGCGAGCCTGAGGTTCATTGCCCTCGGCCAGCAGCAGCAGGGCGTAGTTCATCTCCACCTGGGGTGGCAGGCTCTGATAATGCAGCAGCGGCTCGAAGGCCTGACGAGCTGCGACCCGGTTCCCCTCCATCAGCCAGCCCAATGCCAGATTGCCGCGATAGTCAGGCTCATCCGGAGCAGCGGCTACCGCCGCCTCAAACAGCGCACGCCCTTTGGCAAACGCCCCCTGCCGCAGACTGGCAACCCCCAGCCCATTGCTGAGCCGGGCCCGTGCCAACGGTGTCAGCTCCGGCAAGGCGAGTCCTTGACGATAAGCGGTTGCGGCCTCCTCCGTACGACCATCATCGAGCAGGAACTTGCCCAGATAATTGGCCGCCTCCGGTGCCTGCTTGCCAGCGCGGTCGAGCAGCTGTTGCAGGCCATCGCGCGCGGCCTGCTTTTTATCTTGCTGATAACGGGTTCGCGCCAGCATCAGCTGCGCCTCTTCCAGCGAGGCATCACTGCTCAAGAGCGCCAGATAGAGGCGTTCAGCCTTCTCATACTGGGCAGAATCAAAAGCGGCCTTGGCCACCGCCATGCCATTGCTTTGACTCTGCGCCGATGCATCACCATGGCTGCTGCATCCCGCCAGCAGAAGCAGCGAGATAAAAATGAGGTAATAGCTTGATTTCATATCCGATTCCATCACCTGCTCAACGCAGGCTGTTGATCAACAAATTGAGGGTGGGGGCAATGATCAGCACCAGCATGGGCAACATGATGAGCGCCATCTGGATGAGGGTGATCTTGCCCGGCAGGGAGCCTGCCTGCTCCTCCAGTGCCAGTCGTCGCATCTGGCGCGCCTCCTGACTGATGGTGCGCATGGTCTCGGCCAATGGCGACCCGTACTGCTGAGCCATCTGCAAGGTGTTGGCGAGACGATCCAGCTCGGGCAAGCCGGTCCGCCAGGCAAGCCGTGCCAGACAGCTGGCCTGATCGCCGCGCATCTGGATCTCGGCATGAGTACGCAAGAATTGCCGGGCAAGCCCCGGCTCCAACGCCTCCAGATAGTGACCCACTCGCAGCAACGCCCGATCCAGCGCAAGCCCCGCCTCGACACTGATCACCAGCAGGTCGATGGCATCAGGCACCACCTTCTGCTGAGCCGCCTTGACCTTGCGGGCCCGCCACTGCAGCCAGCGCTCCGGCAAACCGGCCCCTACCACATAGGCCATCAGTACCCACATCAGGGTGAATCCATCGGCCGGGGCAACCAGCAGGCGCCATGTCAGCACCATGATGGCCAACCCCAGCCCCCCCAGCAGCTTGGCACCCCGTAACCGGTCAAAACCCTGGCTGGCAAAGATCCCGGCTTGCGCCAGTAACTGCTGCAAGCGTGCCTGCTCGCGGCCGCCCACCGGATAACCGCGGCCGCACCACGCCAGCCACTCACGCCCCGGCACCTTTGCCGCGGCAAGAGTGGCATAACGGCGACACTGTTGTTGCCACTGTTGCTGTTGCCGGTAACCGTACCAGCCCGTCACTGCGGCAAGCGCAAGCGACAGCAGTGCCAATCCGAATAGTTGGGTAACAGCCATGACCTACCCCTGCAGACGCGTGAGCCGGCGGATAAGCCAGAGCCCCACCGCCACGCTGATTGAGACATACCCCATCACCCACTGGCCGCTGGCCGTGGTCATCAGATAGGTAAAGTGCTCCCGCCCGGTACTGAACAGCACCAGCAGGATGATGACAGGCAGAGCGGCCAATACCTTGGCAGAGTTGCGACTCTCGGCGGTGATGGTCTGGATGCTGGCCGCCAGGGTCTGACGCGCACGCAGGGTTTCGACCAGTTGAGCCAGCACGTCGGAGAGGCGACCACCGGTCTCTTGCTGCAGGCTGAGCACTATGGTCAGAAACTGGAACTCGGCCACCGTGACCCTGCTTGCAGCCTGTCGCATCACCTGCGCCACCGGTTGCCCCACCTGCAACTCGTCGTGCATCTGGGCAAACAGCCGTGACATCAAGCCGCGCTGCTGCCGTGCCACTTGCTGGAAAATATCGGCCAGCGGCGCCCCCACCCGCAGCGCCCGGATCATCCCGTCAATCACCTCGGGCAGGCCGGTGCGAAACTGCTCCAGCGCACGCTGTTGCAGCTGTTGATAGAGCAGCAGACCAAGCAGCAGCGCGCCACCAACCGCCAGCAACAACGCCAGCCAAAGCGGCATGCCATTGGCGACCAGCAAGATGCAGGCAAGTGCGGCGCCTGCCGGCCCCTGCCAGCACCAGCGAGTCAGTTGTTCCTGACCCACCATGGTCACCATCTGCTGATACCACTGAGGCAAGGGACGCGCCGCCTCCCGGGACTCCGGTTGCCCGCCATAACGCTGGCTCTGTTGCAGCCAGGCTTCACGCCGACTCTGCCACTGCCAGAGCAGCAGACAAGCCGCCCCCCAGCCAAGGCAGACGGATAACAGCATACTCATGCGCCCTCCTCCCCATCTTCATCCATGCACGCCTGCAACTCGGCTAGCAGGCCCGCCTGACGGGCCTTTTCTTGTACCCCGGCCGAGAGCGGATGGGCCATGAAGCGCCCCTGCAACTTGCCGTGCAGCTCGGACTCCAGCACGAAACGAAACAACGGTTGCATCCTGATCTGGCCCCCCTCCAGCGCCGTGATTTCACTGATGGCAGTGATGCGGCGCTGACCATCGCGCATTCGCTCCAGTTGCACCACCAGATCCACCGCGCTGGCGATCTGGGCCTGAATGATCTGCTCGGAGAGGCGCTCAGCCCCCATCTGCAACATGTTGGTCAGGCGCAGCAGCGCATCTTCCGGTGTGTTGGCGTGCAGGGTGCAGAGTGAACCGTCATGGCCGGTGTTCATCGCCTGCAGCATGTCGAACGCCTCGGCGCCGCGCACTTCCCCCAAGATGATCCGGTCCGGCCGCATCCGCAGCGCATTGCGCACCAGCGCCCGCACGCTCACCTCCCCCTTGCCTTCGGCACTCTCGTTGCGCGTTTCCAGCGGTACCCAGTGCGGCTGCTCAAGAGAGAGCTCGGCAGCATCTTCAATGGTGATGATCCGCTCGTCGTCGTTGATGTGCTTGCTCAGGGCGTTGAGCAGGGTGGTCTTGCCCGACCCCGTCCCCCCCGAGATCAACACGTTGAAACGACTGCGAGCAGCCAGACCGAGAAAGCGGGCCATGGCGTCCGACAATGCCCCTTTCTCCACCAGATGAGCCAACGTCAGGCGGCTACTCGGGAATTTGCGAATAGAGATGGAGGTACCGCACAGGGCGATAGGCGGTGCAATGACGTTGACCCGGCTGCCATCGGCCAGACGGGCATCCACCATGGGGGTAGACTCATCCACCCGCCGTCCCACCGCATTGACGATCCGCTGCGCCACATTGAACACATGCTGACGGTCGCGAAAGCGCACCCCTGATAACACCAGCTTGCCGTGCCGCTCCACATAGACCTTGTCCGGACCATTGACCAGAATGTCCGACACCTCGGGATCATCGAGCAGGGGTTGCAGCGGCCCGACCCCCACCATCTCGTCCACCAGTTGCCGCCCCAGCAGGAGCAACTCCTGACGGTTGTAAGGGAGCATGCGGCGGCTCGAGAGCTGATCGAGAGCATTGGCGACCCGCTCCAGCAATGCATCACGGGGCAAGGTGGCTGCCACCGAGGGCTCCACCAGCTCGTAAAACGCCTCGCGCGCGGCCTCAGACATGGTCAGCAGCGCCCCTTGTACCGGCGGCTGCCGATTGCTGGCTTGTCCGAACATCAGCGCAATCCTCCCCGGCGGCGTCCCGCAGGTTGAGTGCCAACCAGCTCGGCTGCCAGCCACTTGATTGCTCGGGCCAGTTTGCTTTTTTGCTTGATAAGCGCCATACCGGCCCGCTCGGCTCGCACAAAGGCGCCGTGGTCATAAGGCAACACGGCGGCATGAGGTTGACCACAGACCCGCTCCAGCTCCGTGGCGGGCACTCGCCCCTCCTTGCCGCGGCAATGGTTGCCTACCAGCAGGTGACGTTGAGCCTGCCCCCCTTTGGGCAAGTTCCCCAACAGTCGCAATGCCCCCAGACTGAAATCGTGCAACCAGATCACCACATCTGCCTCTTGCAGCAAGGCGCGTAACCCATGGCTGCGCAGGTCCGGCACATCGATAATGAGGGTGCTGTAGTGCTCCGCCATCACATTGACCGCGGCCACCAGCTGCTCGGCGCCGAGCACCAGCTCAGCGCCCTCGTCATAGAAAAGGAACAACCGTGGCCCGAGTTGATGAGCGGTGTGGGCCAGCAGGGTGCCATCTAACCGATCGGTCGCCTGCCACCACTGCTCGCCGGGCGGGGCATAGTCGCTGCCCAGCAAAATGGGGTGACGGCTGTGATAAAGATTGAGATCCAGCAGGGCCACCTGACGGTGATGCTGCTCTGCCAGCTCCAGTGCCAGATTGGCGCAGACGGTACTGGTGCCCACGCCACCCGCGGCCCCCACGACACAGATCACTCTCCCTTTACGCAAGGAGGTCACCAGCGGCACCCCCAGCAGACGCAACAGACCTGCACGAAGCGCATCAGGATCCAGCGGCGCCGGGTAGTAATCATCCACCCCCACCGAGATCAACCAGCGAAACAGGGCGACATCTCCCCGCTCCCCCAGCAGCACCAGCCGCATCTGGGGTGGACAACATTCAGCAAGCGCCGCCAGATCGGCCGCCAGCGTCTGCTGATTTTCCACCTCCACCAGCAGGATATCGGGCGCACCGTGAGCCAGACAGTGAGCTCTGGCCTCCGCCAGAGAGCCCGTCAGTTGCAGGTGCTCCACATCGCTCAATCCGGCCATCACCCGCTCGACCCCGGCACTCAAGGCAGGCTGGCGCGTCACGGCCACCAGCCGTTTGGCTTGTTCACTCATGACTTACTCCCCGGTCGTCTGCTGTTTCTTGGCCGATTTGGCCTTGCCCTGATAGAGGCGCTGTACCGCGCCGGCATCGAGGGCGCTACCACTGCCGTCATAACGGGCACCACGAGCCCAGTGCTCGCCATGGCTTTGGGCACGATATTGATTGCGCAGCACCAGACAGGCGCTGGCAGGGGCTGACGCCCCGCCTCTGGCATAACGGCAGCTATCCGGCTGCAAGGTGGCATCGAGTAGCACCTGATAGTCACCTTGCCCGGTCGGGGTGAAGATGAGCCGGGTATCGAGCGCCAGCCACTGAGCCAGCTGCTGGCGCAGCGCCTCCGGCGTTGGCGCATGGCTTGCTGGCTGCGGCCCGCTGATCTGCAGCGTGACGGTGCCCGCCTCCAGCCGATTGGCCAAAGGGGCCAGTTGCCATTGCAACTGCTGTTGCAACTGCGACGGGGCAACCCGGAATTGCAACTGATCCTTGAGAGGGGCAGCCGGAGGTGGGGTGGTACAAGCCAGTAACGGCAACGTCATGGCCAGCAACAGCGTCTCTTTCAACATGGTCATCCTCCTCAGTAGCTGTAGCCATAGTTGCCGAACAGGCGGGTTGTCTGCGCCGCCGGCAATTGGGTTGACCCCATGTCGGTGAAGAACAGTCGCTCGAAGCGACTCGGAGCCCGATAGTGATCCAGCGGCGTCGACAGGGAGAGGGGATCGCTGGTGGGCTGCACCAGACGGGCGGTGGCGATGATCACCAGCTCGCTCTCCTGATTTTTGAAGCTGTTGCTGCCAAAGAAGGGGGCCAGCCCGGGGATCTCTCCCAGGAAGGGCAACGCTTCGTTATTCTGGTTGCGATGGCTGCGCACCAAACCTGCCAGCGCAAAGCTCTGGCCGTCAGCCAGCTCGATGGTGGTGGTGGTACGACGCGTCTCGATGCCCGGTACCACGACCCCGGCAATGGTGACGCTGTTCTCCCGGCTCAGGGTCGATACTTCCGGGGAGACCGTCAGGCTGATGCGATTGTTGTCCAGCAGGGTCGGCGTCAGCTCCAGCGAGATGCCGAACTTCTTGAACTCAATCTCGGGCCCGTTATCCCCGTTGCCAACCGGAAAGGGGAACTCACCGCCGGACATAAAGGTCGCAGCCTCTCCCGATTTGGCCGTCAGGTTGGGCTCGGCCAGTACATTGACCAGGCTGTTTTCCACCAGCGCATCGATGATGGCGTTGATGTAGACCACATCTTTCTTGCCGGTCCAGCTGCCTCGCTCCAGCGGCTTCGGGAAACGGTTACCCGGCGAGACACCCAACTGCAGATACTCCCCCATCGCGCTCCAGCGCAGCCCCAGCTGTTCACTGGTAGTACGCTGCATCTCGACGATGCGCACCGATATGTTGATTTGATCCGATCCGGCCAGTCGCAGCTGGTTGATGACATTGGCGTACTGACCGCTGCCCCCACCGGCGACAGCTGCACCTTCATCCTGATTACCCGCCGGAGGCGAAGGGGCCATCACCGTACTCTGGGCGACGGATTGCGGTTGCAGTCCCTTGGCAAAGCCTTCCACCATGCTGAGGATTTCGTGCGCCTGCAGCGGGCTGGTCACCTCTCCTGCCACTACGATGGCACCGCCCGACTCGCTAAAGGTGAGTCGACTCTGGGGGAAATGCTGACGGGCCAGCTGTTCAAGCGGTGCGAGATCAGCGGCTACGGTTACCCGATAGTGACCCAGGGTTCGGCCATCGAGGGCGGTCACCACCAGATCGGTGTGGCCCACCTTGCGGCCATAGATCAGCAATTGCTGATCAGAGGGGCTGTGCACTCTGACCAACTCCGAATTGGCCACAAAGGCATCCAGCACAGGTTCATCAAAATTGAGCAGAGTGGATTGCTCGGGAGTGAGCGTCAGGCTCTCGGCGGCTGCGGCCCAGAGCGGCAGCATGGCGAGCAATATGGCAAATGTTCGCAACATCATTTCCTTTCTGTGTTGATTAGGGTTGACGGGTTCGGTCGTTACCGTCGCCATAACTGATCTTGACCCCATGACCTGGAATGGCTCTCGGGTTCTGGCCGCGAGCGACCTGTTCAGCCCATATCAGACTCCCCTCCGGCAGCGCCATCGCAGGGCTGCCCGCCGGTGCGCTCTGTGCCGAACGCAGCACCAGAGCCAGCTCTCCCAAGCGATGTGCCAGCAACAAGCGTGCTGCCGCCCGAGGGGGCAACTCGAAGGTCACGGCGACCTGGTCGAAGTTATCCTGTGCCGCAGGATTGCCGTTGAGCGCGGCGATATCGGTCACCTGGGCGTCGATGGCCAGCAGTTTGATATCGGTCAGAATGATCTCGGCCGACTGATTGCTGGTTACCTCTGCCCCTTGGGCATTGTGCTGACGCGCATGCTTGCTGGTGAGGATCACATCCACCCGGTTACCGGGCCGGATCAGGCCGTGGCTGGCCGCCTCCCTCCCCAACGCCAGCGTTACCGCTCGCATGCCCGGCGCCATCATGGCGGAGAGATAGTGACTCTGCTCGGGACGAACCAGATCATCGGCAGAGACTATCTGGCCCGCCTCCAGCGTGCGGGTCACCAGACTCCCCTTGAGGGCCTTGGTATCGGTAAAACCAAACAGAAAGAGACCCGGCAGGTTCCTCTCTTCGGCTTCGGGAAGGGCTTGCCAGCCCAGATCTTCGGGATGGATGAAAGAGCCGGCCTGCACCCGATGGGCGGCAACCAGCACTTGGGCCACCCGATCCGGCGCTAACGATTCTGCTGGCGGATCCTGTGAGGACGTACCGCTCTGCGGCGCAGGTTCAGCTGGCCACAAGGTAGCCAGCATCGCCGCCAGCACCAGCAGTGCAGCGATAAGCAAAAAGAGTTTCTTCATAAGGTGTGACTACATAAATAGAGGTGTGGTCAGAGCTGTCGCCCAGAGGATGGCAACCCCATAAGGCACAGTAGTTGGATTGGGTGAAGGGCGCAGGCGGCTATGGATCAAACACACCAGGCTGAGCAGGCCACCGGAGAACGCCATCAACAGCAATAATTCGGGCCATTGCTCGCCTGCCCCATAGAGGCAGACCGCCAGCAATTTACTGTCCCCGGCGCCACACCAGCCTCGGTGATAGGCAACCAGCCCCAGCAGCAAGGTCAGTATGGCCAACACCAGTGACAGCGGATTGAACGGCAACAACCAGCCAACCCAGAGGGCCAGTACCAGCACCGCCAGATTGGGGATCCGCCGTTCGAACAAATCACTGACCAGACACCAGCAGGCCATCAATGTGGCGAGCCATTGCCCCCACGCCATCACTTGCCAGCCGCGTCCATATTCAACCCGGCAACGATAGCGGTGAACTTCTCTTTCAACGCCGTGATGAAGATCCCGTCCGAGCCAAATATGGCCAGGATCCCGGCCGCCAACCCGGCAGCCAGGATGCCGTACTCAATGGCCGTGGCACCGCTTTCATCCTTCAGGTAGTCACGAAGGTAATCCCAAACTCGCATCGTCATTTTTTGTCCCTGTTTTTTTATGCCTGAAATTAAACAGCGAAAAGATGATATTGAGATCGCAAACGAGAATCAATATCATTATCGCAAAATGAAATAATTCGCAGAGTGAATTTGCCAATCTAACGAAGTTAACAGCAAAAGCATCTGCAATGGGTTTCATTTACGCGCTAAAAACCGGACTTGGCAGATTAATAATCTAAACAACAATAACGGAGTCGAACGTGTTCAGGACAACGAAACCACTGCTGTTGCTCCTTTGCTGTGCCACATTGCTGGCATGCAAGGCAGAGCTGGGCAGCCCCGAGCAGGCGGGAAATAACGCAAGCAACAGCGGAGGAAGCGGTAGCAACCAGCAACCCACCACACCGGATAGCGGAAGTGGCAACAACCCGGGCACTGCGGGAGGTACTGCCAGCGGAGGAAGCGCCAGCAGTAGCAGCGGAGGGAGCTCAGGTAGCGGCTCGGGAACAACTGCACCAGACCAATCGGGCCAACCAACAACGGGGACGACACAGCCCGCCCCACCCACCTCGCTGGATCTGGCCGGCGCACTGCCGCTGACTCACGAACAGGGTGGACAATTTGATATTCAGCTCTGTGCCGACAAGGTCTGCGTCACCCAGAGCGCTCAGGCTGATGGCAGTTTCGGCTTCAAACTGAAATTGAGCCAATGGCCACAAGACAAGGCGCTGCGCCTCGTCGCCAGCCACCGTCAGAACAGCGCGCTATCCCTCAGCAGTGAATTGCCTACGCTGACACAACTGCTCAAACAGGATCAAAACGGGGATGGCATCATCACCGAGCAAGAGAGCCCTCGCCTGCACCTCTCCCCCATGCCGCTGGCATATCAGAGCATCATGGCGGCGCTGCAAAAGCAGGAGGGAAAACAGGATGTCTCTGGCCAGCTCTTCAGTGACCCTCATCTCAATCACCGTTTTGCCCGAGATCTCACCGCCTTGCTGCAGTTGACCCTGAACGGCGATATGCCGAACCCGGCTCAGCAGCTCGGTGAGTTGGCAACTGCACTGGTCAGCCAGCAACAGTCCAACCCGACATCCACCCTGTTTGAACACCTGACGACACTGGCCACCAGCCAAGGCACAACATTACCTGACGACGCCGAAGCCCGGCTGAACGATGCCCTCGCTGCCATGGAGAAACTGGATACCCGCACAGCGACCTACCAGCTGCTCACCACCTTCTACCCACAGCGCAAACTGACCTTGCTGGGACAATTCCCCTCTCGTCTGAGCGAAGCATCGGTATCGGTAGAGATCGGTGCCAAACCCAACCACGATGGGCTCAATGCCCACTATTTCAAACCCGAACGCCCCATTCGGCCACAACGGCTTGCGGTAATGGCCCAGAGTGGTCAGATGCAAGAGTCTCTTCCCATCAAGCAGGGCAACCAGTACAGCATCACTCTCACGCTCGCTGACCTCAACAACAGCTTCGCCAGTTGCAAACCGGGCAGCAGCGAGACCAGTGATGATCTGATGGAAGACACCCTGACCCTGGTGGTACAGGATGCCAAGAGTGAGGTGGAACTGCGCTCGGTGCTCGGCTCTTTCTGCGAGCTGGTCAAGCGCGATGAAAATCGCGATGGCATGCTCGGCGCCAACGAATACCCGCGCCTCAATGTGGGCTATACCACCACGGCGCAGTGGGCTCTGCTGCTCAAAACCACCCTCAGTGCCGGCATGGGCTCTTTCCTGGACTGGCAAGCCTGGACCCTGGCGGAGCTGGATCAAAAACTCAAGGCACTACCGAGGCATCAGGTTGAGCTACTGGCAGCCATGGTTGCCCTGCAGGCCGAGGGGGAGCTCTGGCAGCAACCTGTCAACCTGATCGAGGGCACTGATTTTCGCCAGCAACTGCTGAGCTGGCTGGAGATCAACATGGCCAATGAATATTCAACCGTGTCCCGCAACAATCAGATACCGGACCTGTTCAAACTGGAAACCACCATCGCCGAAAATAGCGGGCTGGGCCCCCTGTTGAATGCCAATCCAGACAAGAACATCTCCCACATCATCAAGGCGGCGGCCGGTCTGATCCGCAACTCGGAAAGCGATGCTCTTCTCTATCCCGGAACCAGCACAGCGGGTAGCTGGCTCACCCCCTACCCCAACAGCCCCATAT
>OEQT01000279.1_pt1 | contig 13232 bp, 10 predicted proteins | sample 1539831 | NCBI WGS metagenome assembly OEQT01 (sample SAMEA3891243, study PRJEB23780) | metagenome | biome: terrestrial biome; feature: animal house; material: water of meat washing | place: Italy | collected 2015-05-12 | reverse complement strand
GTGTTGATATGGTAGGTGGCACCGGCGCTGTACCAGATACGGTCTGAGTCAGGAATGCTCAGGCTGCGGTAGTCAGCTTCGATCGGGGTGTTGTCATAGGCAAAGCCCATGCGAGCTTCCCATGCCGGGTTGATATACCAGGTACCGCCGATGGAGTAGCGAGTAGAATCTTTGAACTTCTCATCTTTTTGCAGACATACGCCGCCAGCACATTGGCTGCTGGTTGCTTTCAGCTCCTGGAAGGCGCTCCAGTCAGTCCAGTTTACAGAGTAATGAACAGCAAACTGCGGGCTCAGGCGATGGTAACCGGCGAACTCGGCTTGTGCAGGCAGATCCAGCTTCAGGTTGCCATCCACGGTGCGATTCAGTGAGCTTGCGCCTTGGAAATCACCGTCAAAGCTCATATCGACTTGTGAACGGTAGGTCAGTGCGAAGCGATGGTTTTCATTGACTTCATACAGGGTACCAACGTTCCAGCCAAAGCCCCAGGTGTCGCCTTTCAGGTGAGCCAGACGAGTATCTGTCGGCAGCGGGCCACCTTGGCTAGGTGGGTTCAGCGGACCCAGCAGACCGGCATAGCGGTTGAGTTCGGCGGCACCGTAAACGGCGTTGATACCAGCACCGACACTGAAGTGTTCGTTGACACGATAGGCAATGTTCGGGTTGATATTGAAGGTCATCAACTCGGTATCACCAGCACCGGCACCAGCCGGGAAGGTTTTGGAGTATTCGGTGGAGAGACCGTAGTTGGAGAAGATGCCAATACCCCAAGCCCACTGGTCATTCAGCGGCTGAATAAAGTAGGAGGCGGGAACGAAGGCTGCCGGAGCAATGCCACTTTCGCTGGCTGGAGCCATTTTGTTCGCGCCAGCGTAAACAGCACCATCCACATCCACATCCGGTTTGATGTAGGTGCCGGAGACAGAAACTGCCATCTTGTCGAAGGTGGTCATGGCGGCCGGGTTACGGGCCAGAACGGAGGCGTTGTCGGCGATAGCCGCTTCACCGGCATAGGCGCGACCCAGACCGGAGGCCGAGTGCTCGTTCAACTGGAATGCCGCGGCATGGACTTGACCGGTGGCCAGCGCGATGGTGGCGGCAATCAGGCTCTTCTTGAAAATAGTTGTCGTCATGGTGTTCTCTCTTGTAGGCAGATTTTTTTGCCGATATTGGCTGCACGTTCAATGCAAACCTCGACAAAATCCGTTTTTATTTCAGCTTCTTCCCAATCAATTCTGGCGTGATTCTATGGATCTGGTAGGAGGTAAGAAATCAGACCAGTGACAGCAGAATACATAAAAGTGATCGATGTGTTAATCATTTGTTTTAACTTGCTGTTTAATTCATCATTTTGAGGGTCTAAAGGTGGATTATTGACCTGGATTGCCGATCTCCGTCACAAAAATAATTTTGTCAATTTTTCGAAATCTTGAGGCAAATGAGTGACAAAGAGGAGTAATCAGGGGGAGAACAGGCAGCGGCTCGTGACCGCCGCCTGCTATTGAGGATGGATCTGAGGTTGTTAACCGGCGATGTTAAATGTCCCACTGCAGACGTGACTGCAGGGCGTTGGCAACGGGGGCAAGTGGCTCTTTCATCTCGCCAATCAGTACCATATTGGCGCCTTTGAGCTGGACTATCTCCCCTTTGAGGGTGCCATCTTCAAAGGTGGCCTGTTGCAGGGTTAATGGCACATGTTTGGGCACTAAAAAGAGAGTGACTGGCCCCATCTTTCCCTGGATCACCATGTGCAAGGCTGGTCCCTGATAAAACGAGCAGTGATTGACATAGGTCACCTTGAGCCCATCCATCCCGCTTAAGGTGGCGCCATACTTCTCCATCTTGGCATTGATGTTATGCAGATTGACCTGCTCATCGACACCTTCAATAAAGGGTTCTTCGCCATAGACATGAGCCATCGCCACCTGTGCGAGGGAGAGGGCCGCAGGAGCCGTTTCTGGCAGCGTGATCCAGCGGGTGCTCATTCCCAGCAGGAAGGCGACCGATGCAGCCAGGGCGATCTGGCGCCAGGATGTTGATGTCCGGATCTTGACCGGCGCCGTGCCAAGGGGGCGGGATGGCGGCATATCATCTGGCGCGTCACTGTCTTGCAGCATGGCTTGCCTGAGCAGGATCCGCTCGGCCAGTCCGGCGGGAACCTCTACCTGCATGGCGCGCTTGAGGCTTCTGTCGAACTGCTTCATCTCGTCGAGATAGTTCCGATTGGCCTGGCTGGCTTCAGCGGCTTTGAGAAAGTCCGGCTGTTGATCGTTGGGCTGGATCATGGCGTTGCGGCGAAATTCGAGTTCATCCATGTCCGTGTCCTCTTGCTTGGTTCTTCTGCTCCATCGCCTCCTTGATCTGGTTGCGGGCGCGAAACAGTCGGGTCATGACGGTGTTTTTGTTGAGGCCGAGCATCTCGGCAATCTCCTCACCACTGAATCCTCCCACGACTTGCAGCAGCAGTGGCTCCTGATACTCCTCGGGCAACCGGGCGATGTGACGGTGCAACCACTCGTTCTCCATTTCCTGTTCGCTGTGCAGCGCATCGTGCTGGGGCTGAGGGTGATCGTCGAGATCCACCAGCTCCAGCTGTTTGCGTTCAAAGCGGCGGGCGTTCTCCCGTCTGAGGATGGTGATCAGCCACCCTTTGGCCGCCTTGTCATCCTGCAGGGTGTCGATAGCCTTCCAGGCACGCAGGAAGGTCTCTTGCACCAGATCTTCCGCTACGTTGGGATCCCGGGTCAGCCAGTAGGCATACCGGTAGAGATCGCCATGCAGCGCATGAACCAGTGCTTCAAATTTGGTTTGTTTGTCAGCCATGGGATCAGAGACCGGCGAAGTGGCCGGATCATTTCCACCAATATGCTGCTGAGCACGTTTTTTTCTAAAAAACAGCAGTGCCATAGGGCAATCCTTGTCAGGGGGCGTGGCGGCGGGAGCGGGAACTCCCGTGCGCCAGCAGGTAAATCAGGTACGCAATACCGGCCGTTTCATCAGCCCTGAGGGTACGCGCCAGAGCGCGCCACTCGATGGGCGGGCCAGAAGAGGGCCGTGCAAAACAGGCTCGCTCGAGTGCGGCGAGCGCGTTGCCGAGCCGATTATGCCCAGCGTCAGGCAACTGGCCTAATTGATAATAGGAGACCTGCCAGCGCATGGTCGCCCACTTGATCAGCGCCTTGCGACTGGCATCCGGCTGGTGTTGGGCAAGGGCACGTTGCAGTTGATAGAAGGCGCGCCAGCGGGGCCAGTGGCGCCATAGCGCACGCAGCGTTATGGCCAGCACGACCCACCAAAGGCTCTCTCGCAGTGCCATCTGCGATGTCTGCTGATCAGGTTGCCGATTTGTCGTTGCCTGAAACGTCAGCGTGATGGCAGGCAGGCTGGCCTGCTCAATCCGGCCGCTTTGGGTATTAAACCAGGGCAGATCAATGGGGGGCAGCTGATAGTCGCCGCTCTGCTCCGCGACCAGAGTCTGGCGCCACTGTCGCTCAAACAGCAGCTTGCCATCTCGGTAACGCTCCTGCTGTTGCTCGCCATCGGGATGTGCCTGTATGCCGTTTGGCAGTTGATGGGCCATCAGGGGGGCAAGCTGTATCTGGCCGCTGTCACCATTTTCCATGGTCAGGGTGAGGATCCGGATCAGCGGTTCACCCACTTCCCCCGTGGAGGCCGGTTCAAGCCGTTGACTCAGGGTCAGCCGGGTGGCCACCGGCGTGGCGGGGGCTTTGTCGACCCGAACCTCGAGTGGTGCCGCGCGGGCCGAGAGTTTTTGCGGCTTGCTCCCTTGCTGCGTGAGCTGCCCCTGCAAGCGGGGTGAGTCGAGGTACCAGAGTCCCGGCGCTTTTGCCTGAACGAGCCAGCTGCGGGTGAGCCTGCCGGGCAGACCTGCCTGAGCGGGGGCGATCCACTCGTCGCTACCGAGGCGACGGATGGTGAAGTGGGCAGAGCTGAGCTCGCTCAGCGCCGGGTTTTGCATACTGGTGGGCAGCCACAGTGTCAGCCGGTAGATCACCGGCTGGCCGGGATAGAGCGGGCCCTGATGATCAAGGCTTGCCTGCATCTCGAGGGGCGAGGGGGCCTCGGGCTGTGGCAGCGCGGCTGTTTTCGCCTCTCTCAATGGCAGGGTGAGCGAGGGGGTGAACTCATTTCCCAGCTTGAGCGGGGCAATCACCACCTTTGTATTAGCGGGTGAGTCGCTCTGGTGCAGCGGGATCTGCCAGCGAGTCAGTTGTTGTACCGGGGTGGTGACCCGGCTCATGGTCACTCTGCCCACTGCAAACTGGCGCAGTAGGGGGGAGATCTCCAGCTCGCTGCTCTGGCGCTCGCCATCCGCTTCGATGATCAGCAGCCAATCGCTGGGGTCGGCCCCCGGCAGCAGCTCTGCCCGGGGGGGCAAGGCCCAGCAAAGTGGACTCGCGAGTGCGAGCAACAGCCCCCATCCTGCCCGCGTCACCAGGGCTCCTCCACCTTGATCAGATCCCGGCGCAGCGCCTCTTTGCGCAGTCGCTGCTCCAGCAGCAACACCGGGGGAGAGGGGGGCAGGGGCATTGCTGCTGCCTGCTGTTCAGCCGATGGCTTGGGCTGCTTGCTGTTGCTGGTATCGGGAGCAGCCGCCGCTGCGCCCTGTAACAGAGAGAGGTTATAGAGCGCATCTTCATGGCCGGGCTCCAGTGCCAGAGCGGCCAGATAGGCCTCTTTGGCTGCGGCAAACTCCCCCAGTTGCAGCAGGGCATTGCCGCGGTTGTAGTGGGCGGTGGCGCTCGCCGCTTCCTGATAGGCTGCGATGGCTTGCCGGTAGGCACCAGCCCGATACCAGGCGTTGCCGCGCCAGACTGGATCGTTGAAGGTGCGGGCAGCCCGCTGAAAATCCCCCTCTTGATAAGCCTGCATCGCTTGCAGATCTCCCTTCTCTGCTGCTTGCAGATCTTGCGGCGCAAGCAGCTGAGCTCCCACCATCAGCGCCATCATCAACCGGGCGCCGACTCTGGCCAGCAAGGCGAGCGGTAACAAGGGGATCAGCAACCAGGGGCCAAGATCCAGTGGCGCCGGGGTGAGGGCCGAGGTCGTGGTGGGCAGCGGTGCAAAGCGGGGTGCGTCGCTGCCAAGCCACTGCAGCTCACCGCCGAGGCGATTGGCCAGTGCGGCAATGGCCTGACTATCGGGGGCGGGCAACTGCGCGGGCATGCGGGTGGCAAACCCCAACTCATTGGCCGGAATGGCGGGCATGGGGGCCGGTTGACCGCTGCTGGCAAGCAGAATATCGAGGCGTGCCGACTGGGTGTCGCGGCAAAGAAGGCGTTGCTGGCAGGGCCACAGGGCGGCGATTTGGGTCATCTGATTCTGGGTGAGGTCGTCGGTGATCAGCAGCAGACGCGCTTGTTCTCCAGGGGCCAGCTGCTTCATGGCAAGTTCCACCGCCCGTGCCGGGTTGCTGCCCTGCAGCGGCATGATATCGGGGCGCAAGTCGGGCAGCAGCAGCGCAAGGGCCTGATGATCCCGGGTGGGCGGCATGGCGAGATAGGCATCGCCTGCGTAGAGGATCAGCGCAATGCGCTCGCCCTTGGCGCGGCTCAGCAGCTGCTGCAACTGCCATCTGACCCGGGTCGCCCGATCCGGTTTGAGATCGGTGGCGGTCATCGAGCGTGACAAGTCCAGTAGCCAGATATCTAGCGGTGCTGCAGGCTGCTGTTGCAGCTCACCGCGCAGTGCCGGTCCACTCAGGGCCAAAATGACGGGCAGGGTTGCCAGCCAGAGCCAGGGACGTTGAGGACGGGATGCTGGCAGCAGATAAGCCTGCATCGCAGGTGCGAGCAGCGGGGGCTGGCGACGACGGTGCCACCCTTGCCAGAGCCAGGGGATGAGTGCGATCAGCCACAGGGGGCGGAGCAAGATCAGCTCCATCTGCGCGCGCCTCGTGCCAGCCAGTTACGCACCATGCGAAACTCCAGTCTGCCGTGCCCTGATGGCAGAAGCAGCAAGCCACAAAGCAGTGCCAACGGCCAGGGGTAGAGCTCGATCACCGGCTGGTACTGGGCAATCGGCATGGGGGCAGGTTCAAGGGCATTGAGAGTCGCGTTGATGGCATCGAGATCGCTTTGGGTGCGTGCCCGAAAGTAACGCCCCTGGCCTGTCTGTGCCAGCTCTTTCAGGAGCGGCTCGTCCAGTTCGCTGCTGGGATCGGCCTGACCGCTGCCCGCCTCATCGTAGGGTTGGATAAAGGTATCGGGATCGGCCCCGACCCCCAGCGTGTAGATCCGTATTCCCTGCGCTGCGGCGAGTTTGGCCTCCTGCAGCGGGTCGGCATTGCCTGCGGTATTGCGGCCATCAGTGACCAGCAGCAGGGCGGTGGGGCGACCCGGATCCCCATGCTGACGTGCCAGCTGGATCGCCTCGCCAAGGGCGGTGGTTCGGCCGACCAGATCAAAATCGAGCTCGTCGCTCAAGGTCAACAGCGCCGGGATCTCCTGAGTGAGGGGAGAGAGCAGGTAGGCGTGATCGGCAAAGACGATGAGGCCCACCCTGTCTCCGGCCCGTTTGGCGATCAGCGCCTTGATCTGCTGGCGCACCGCCGTCAGCCGTGCTTGCTGCTCGCCGTTATCGAGCATATCCGGGGTGCGCATGCTGTCTGACAGATCCACCGCCAGCAGCAGATCCCGACTCCCTTCATATTGGATAACCGGTTCCCCCCACCACTGGGGGCGGCAGAGGGCGAGGATAAGGGCGCACCAGAGCAGCATGGCGCGCCAGAGCGGCAATCCGGCCTGAGGACGCAGCAGCGCAAACCCGGGGTGAGCCAGATAGCCGCGGCGCAGGGGCGGCAAGCCGAAGCGCACCAGCAAGGGCAGCACCAGCGCCAGCGCAAACCAGGGCCAGGCCAGGATCATGGATGCCTCCGCGCGGCTTTACGCCCCGAGCGGGGAGAGCGTTGCAATAAGAGGGTTTGACCCCAGCGGCGATAATGTTGCCGAAGCTGTTCGCACTGCTCGCGAGTCGGGTTCTGGCTGCCATAGAGCCAACTGCTCCAGTGAGACGAGAACTGGCTGAAATCGCTGCCGCCGTGACGATCGACGAAGGCGAGCCACGCCTCTCCCTGCAGCTGGCGCGCCTCGGGCCAGCGTTGCAGTGCTTCATGACGCAGGGCCTCCTGTATGCGTGCCACCAGCAGTGCCGGATCTCCCTCCAGCTGACGACACCAGCGGCGGTAACGTATCACCCTGCGGGCAATCAGGACGATCAGCAGCAGCAATAACGCTGTGATCAATAGCCACAATAGCGCCAGCACTCTGGGGTCAAGACTCTGTTCAATCAGATCCGGCCCCGGGTGGATGTCTCGCATCAGGGCGGCCAGCGGCGGAGTGATGGCCTCGGAGGCGGGACTGGCGCTGTCGAGTTCGGCGGGCGAGATCATCCCTGATGACATAACCCCTCCTGCCACTGCTGTTGCAGCGTCTGGCTGTTATCGAGCAGATAGAGGCGCTGCACCAATGGCAACAGCAACTGCTTGCCGTGGGCCAGCTGCTGCTCGGCGGCATGCCGGTAGCGCTGGGAGAAACCGGCATGGCCCCCATCCAGCCAGCCCTGATAGTGCTGCCCTGGCCGATCGATGGCCACTGGCAGCTGGCCGTCAGGGGGAAGGGCTGCCTCGAGGGGATCGCGGATCTGCCAATAGTGAATATCGTGGCGCCGCGAGAGCAGCTGCAATTGCTGACAGAGCGCCGACTCGCAGGGTCTGTGATCGGTGATGATCGTCAGCTTGGCACCGTGAGGCAGCTTCACGCCGGACAAGGTGTCGGCCAGCGAGTGAGAAAGCGCCCGGCGGGCCAGCCCTTGCTGATAGTGATGGCAGAGGGATTCGAGCAGGGGCAGCACGCTGCCGCGCTGGCTCTGGTGATGGGGGATAAGCCCGTGGCAGATCAGGGTGTTGTGCTGCTTCTCCCCTTGCCAGATCAGGGCTGCCGCCAGCTCGCACCCCAGACGCGCCTTGAGCTGCAGTGTGGAGCCGAAATACATGGCGGGAGAGAGATCGAGCAGCAGCCAGTGCGCCTGATCCAGCTCCTCGCTATAGAGGCGGGTATAGGGACGACCGAGGCGTGCGGTCACTCGCCAGTCGATATGGCGTACCTCGTCACCAGCCTGATAGGCGCGCAGCTCGCGAAACGTGAGTCCGGGAGAGCGGCCCGGTTTGCCGCGTTCGCTGCTGCTTCTGCCTGCGTGAGGTGGCTTCTTGGCCTTGGCCCAGAGCCGGATATTGAGCAGCCGTGGCAGTGACAGGGCAATATCGGGATGCAGACCGGGATCTAGGGGCATGGCACCTGATCCAGCAGTTGGGCGATCAGGATATCGTTATCCAGATTGTCGGCCAGTGCCTGATAGCTGGGAATAAGGCGGTGGCGCAGCACCGGATAGGCTTGCAGCTGGATATCTTCCGGCAGCACATAATCTCGTCCGGCAAGCCAGGCTCGGGCGCGGGCGGAGCGAGCCAGCCCAAGTGTGGCGCGGGGGCTGGCCCCCACGGCAATCAATGGCTCAAGGGCAGGGCACAGGCCGCTGCCCGGGCGAGTGGCGCAGACCAGCTCCACCAGATAGTGCTCCAGTCGGCTTTGCATGGTCACCGCCAGCACTTCGCTGCGGGCACGCTGCAAGCTGGTCTGACTCAGGGTCACTGGTGCCGCGCCAAGCTGTTCGCCGCTGGCGTTGAGCTGCAAGATGGCGAGCTCCATGGTGGGGCTCGGGTAATCCACCATCAGCTTGAGCAGAAAGCGGTCGAGCTGCGCCTCCGGCAGGGGATAGGTTCCCTCCTGCTCGATGGGATTCTGGGTGGCGGCGACCATAAAGAGAGGCGGCAGCCGCCAGCTCTTTTTGCCCACGGTGATCTGGTGTTCGGCCATGGCTTCCAGCAGCGCTGATTGTACCTTGGCCGGTGCCCGGTTGATCTCGTCTGCCAGCACCAGATGGTTGAAGAGGGGGCCTGGCTGGAAAACAAAACTGGCATCCTGCGGGTGAAACACCTCGCTGCCGGTGAGATCGGCGGGAAGCAGGTCGGGGGTAAACTGGATACGGGCAAAGCGTCCCTCGACGGCGCCAGCGAGCGCCTTGACGGCGCGGGTTTTGGCCAGCCCGGGGGCCCCTTCGATTAACACATGTCCTTCACATAACAGGGCAATCAGGAGCCCTTCTATTAGCTCCTCCTGCCCCAGGATCTGACTGCCAAGATAGTCCCTAAGTGCTCTGAACTCGGCCGCTGCCATGCGATAAACCCGTTGTTTTTATGGAAGTTGATCTTTTTATACTCCAGTTGCTCCCCAAGGGCGAGCAAAGGGGCCTTGCCGTGCTTAATTTAGTTTCAATCAGCTGTATGAAACTTGTGATTGGATTGTTAAGATGTGGCGCAATGAGGTCAGACCTCTGCCTTTTAAACCAAGGAGCCAGGATGAAACAGCCATTGAAACTGACGACTCGCCAGGGCGAACGGATTGCCGTCGTGGCGGGGCTGCGTACCCCCTTTGCCAAGCAGGCCACCGCCTTTCATGGCGTGCCTGCAGTCGATCTCGGCAAACTGGTGGTGAGCGAGATGCTCGCCCGTACCGATCTCGATCCCAAGCTTATCGACCAGCTGGTGTTTGGTCAGGTGGTTCAGATGCCGGAAGCCCCCAACATTGCTCGCGAGATCGTGCTCGGTACCGGCATGAGCGTCAATACCGATGCCTATAGCGTCTCCCGCGCCTGCGCCACCAGTTTTCAGGCGGTGGCCAACGTCACCGAATCCATCATGGCCGGTACCGTAGACATCGCCATCGCTGGCGGTGCTGACTCCTCCTCCGTACTGCCTATCGGAGTGAGCAAGAAGCTGGCCCGCGCCCTGGTGGATCTCAACAAGGCGCGCAATCTGCAGCAGCGCTTCAATATTCTGCGTCAATTGCGGGTCAAGGATCTGCTGCCGGTGCCGCCTGCGGTGGCGGAATACTCTACTGGCCTCTCCATGGGGCAGACCGCCGAGCAGATGGCCAAGAGCCACCAGATCAGCCGCGAGGCGCAAGATGCGCTGGCTCACCGCTCCCACACTCTGGCCGCGCAGGCTTGGGCCGATGGCAAGCTCAGCGGTGAGGTGTTTACCGCCCATGTGCCGCCCTACAAGTCACCGCTGGAGCGGGACAACAATATCCGTGAAAGCTCGGATCTCGCGAGCTACGCCAAGCTCAAGCCGGTGTTTGACCGAGTCCATGGCACAGTCACTGCTGCCAATGCCACCCCGCTCACTGACGGCGCCGCTGCCGTGCTGCTGATGCGGGAAGGTCGGGCGAAAGAGCTGGGCCTCGAACCGCTTGGCTATATCCGCAGCTTCGCCTTCTCGGCCATCGATGTGTGGCAGGACATGCTGATGGGCCCCTCCTATGCCACGCCGCTGGCGCTGGACAGAGCCGGTATCACGCTCAGCGATCTGACCCTGATCGACATGCACGAAGCCTTTGCCGCCCAGACTCTGGCCAACCTCAAGATGTTTGCCAGCCACGAGTTTGCCCGTGACAAGCTGGGCCGCGATCAGGCCATCGGCGAGGTGGACATGGAGAAGTTCAACGTCCTCGGCGGTTCGCTGGCCTATGGCCACCCCTTTGCCGCGACCGGTGCGCGGATGATCACCCAGACCCTGCACGAGCTGCGTCGTCGCGGCGGGGGATTGGGGCTCAACACCGCCTGCGCGGCGGGTGGATTGGGCGTGGCTATGGTGTTGGAGGTTGAATGATGAGCGCTAAGACTTTTTCCCTGGATGTTCGCAAAGATGGCATCGGCATCCTCACCATGGATGTGCCGGGCGAGAGCATGAATACCCTCAAGGCCGCCTTTGTGGAGGAGATCCGCACCGTGCTGGCCGAAGTGAAACGCAACAAGGATTTGATCGGTCTGGTGATCACCTCCGGCAAGAAGGACTCCTTCATCGCCGGTGCTGATATCACCATGCTGGCCGCCTGCACCAGTGCCAAGGATGCCGAGACCCTGTCACGAGAAGGGCAGGAGATCTTTGCCGAGATCGAGGGGCTGACCATTCCGGTGATCGCCGCCATTCACGGCCCCTGCCTCGGTGGCGGGCTGGAGCTGGCGCTGGCCTGTCATGGTCGGGTGGTGACCGATCATGGCAAATCTGTGCTGGGATTGCCGGAAGTGCAGCTCGGTCTGCTGCCGGGCTCTGGCGGTACCCAGCGTCTGCCGCGCCTCATCGGGGTGGCCAAGGCGCTGGATCTGATGCTGACCGGCAAGCAGGTGCGGGCCAAACAAGCCAAGAAATTGGGGCTGGTGGACGATGTGGTGCCGCCGTCAATCTTGCTGGATGCTGCCATCAAGCTGGCCAAGAAGGGCAAACCGCGCCATCAGTTGAAACGGGATCTGCAGGGCAAGGTGCTGGAGACCAACAAGCTGGGTCGCAAGGTGCTGTTCGATCAGGCCAGCAAGGGGGTGAAAGCCAAGACCCGTGGCAACTACCCGGCGCCGGAGCGGATCCTGGATGTTGTGCGCATCGGCGTGGAGGAGGGGATGAAGGCCGGTCTGGCCGCTGAATCCCGCCACTTTGGCGAGCTGGTGATGACTGCTGAGTCTGCCGCCCTGCGTTCCATCTTCTTTGCCACCACCGAGATGAAGAAAGAGGTCACCTATCAGGGGGCCGAGCCGCGCAAGGTGGCCCATGCCGCCGTGCTGGGCGGTGGTCTGATGGGGGGCGGCATTGCGTTCGTCACCGCTACCAAGGCGGGCGTGCCGGTGCGGATCAAGGATGTGGCAAGCGCCGGGATCGGCAATGCCATGCGCTACAGCTATGACATTCTGGCCAAGAAGCTCAAGCGCCGTCACATCTTGCGCAGCGAATTGGAAAAGCAGATGAGCCTGTTGACCGGTACCCTCGACTACTCCGGTTTTCACCGGGTGGACATGGTGGTGGAGGCGGTGTTTGAAGATCTCAATCTCAAACACCAGATGGTGAAAGACGTGGAGCGTGAGTGCGGTGAGCACACAGTGTTTGCCTCCAACACCTCTTCCTTGCCCATCAACCAGATTGCGGCAGAGGCGGCGCACCCGGAGCGAGTCGTGGGGCTGCACTACTTCAGCCCGGTGGACAAGATGCCGCTGGCGGAGATCATCCCCCACGCTGGCACCAGTGCCGAGACGGTCGCCACCACCCTGGCTTTTGCCCGCGCCCAGGGCAAAACGCCCATCGTGGTGAAGGACGAAGCCGGTTTCTACGTCAACCGCATCCTGGCGCCCTACATGAATGAGGCGGCAAGACTGGTGCTGGAAGGGGAGCCGGTGGAGGTGCTGGATAGCGCGCTGCTGGACTTTGGCTTCCCGGTTGGCCCCATCACCTTGCTGGACGAGGTGGGGATCGATGTGGGCGCCAAGATCTCCCCCATTCTCGAGAAAGAGCTGGGCGGCGAGCAGTTCCAGGCGCCCAAGGCGTTCGACAAGCTGCTGCAAAATGATCGCAAGGGACGCAAGAACGGCAAGGGCTTCTACCTCTATGGCAAGGCGGCACCGCGTAACAAGCTGACCGGCAAAGAGGGCAAGAAGACGGTGGACGAGAGCGTCTATGGCGTGCTCGGTATCAAGCCGTCTGCCAAGCTGGCTCGTCAGGAAATCGCCGAGCGCTGCGTGTTGCTGATGCTCAACGAAGCGGCCATGGCGCTGGATAGCGGTGTGGTGGCCTCGGCCCGTGATGGCGATATCGGCGCCATCTTCGGCATCGGTTTCCCGCCCTTCCTCGGCGGCCCGTTCCGTTATATGGACACGCTCGGGATCGATCATCTGGTTGGCCGTCTGGAGTATTACCAGAAGCGCCACGGCGACCGGTTTGCCCCCTGTGCCCGCCTCAAGGCGATGGCCGCAGAGCAGCAGACCTTCTACTGATAACCGCTGCAGATTGACCGCAAGACAAAGAGGCCCGCACCCCATGCGGGCCTCTTTCTATGTTGTGGTTTGTTCGGGTTGTACGGCTTGGGCTGCGCTCATGCTGGCAGAAGCAACCGATTAAAAAACGGCCCACCGAAGTGGGCCGTCGAGATATCACGTCACGGGTCAGATCCCCGGTTTGCGCTCCGGGCAGCGGCCGATGATATCGGGTGGCAGCTCGCCGTTATCCTGCTCCAGCACCACGTCGAATCCCCACAGTTGATGCAGGTGTTTGAGCACCTCATGGCGAGAGTCGCCAAGGGGGATGCGGTTGTGGGGCACATAGCGCAGGGTGAGGG
>OEQT01000272.1_pt1 | contig 13652 bp, 11 predicted proteins | sample 1539831 | NCBI WGS metagenome assembly OEQT01 (sample SAMEA3891243, study PRJEB23780) | metagenome | biome: terrestrial biome; feature: animal house; material: water of meat washing | place: Italy | collected 2015-05-12 | reverse complement strand
GGACTGGATGCCGACGCTGCTAGCCGCTGCCGGTGTACCGGATGTGAAAGAGAAGCTGGCCAAGGGCTACAAGGCCAACGGCAAACAGTGGCGGGTGAAACTGGACGGTTACAACTTCATGCCGTACCTCGCCGGAAAAGCCGACACCTCCCCGCGCAACTCCATGCTCTACTTCTCCTCAAACGGCGAACTCAACGCCGTGCGCTGGAATGACTTCAAACTGAACTTTGCCACCATGGAGGGCAACATCACCGACGCGGCGCGTGTGACTCCGAACTGGCCGCAGATCATCAACCTGCGCGCAGATCCGTTCGAGAAGGCACCGCATGAGTCAGGCATGTATCTGCGCTGGATGGCAGACAACATGTGGCTGTTCGTACCTGCACAGGGGATCCTGAAAGAGTTCTTCGACACTCTGCCCAACTACCCGATGCAGCAGAGCTTCCAGATGAACCCTGCCAGCATTAGCTCCCAGAGCCTGATGCTCAAGGGCAAACTGGCAGAGCTGGATGCACTCAAACAAAAAGTCGCCACCATCAAGTAAGGCGGTGACTCCAACGCCCATCACTCTCTGGTGGGCGTTTTCAATTTCCAGCCGGCTCGCCCCGTGCCGGCTGGAAATTGAAAACCCGTTGGCCCCTCCTAGCCCTATCTCTGTCTCGTTAAATGTACCCTGTGGAAAACCCTATGAACCCCTTGCAACAACAGATCTCGCAACTCATCGAACAGGTTGGTCACAGTGTGGTCGGCCAGTCCCATGTGATCCGCGCCCTGGTCATCGGCCTGCTGACCAATAGCCACGTGCTCCTTGAAGGTTTGCCCGGCACCGCCAAGACCCGCTCGGTCAAGGCGCTGGCAGAAGCCCTCAATACCAGCTTCGGCCGCATTCAGTTCACCCCCGATCTGCTCCCCTCCGATGTGACCGGCACCGAGATGTATCAGGAGCGTGACGGAGCCCACCAGTTGCGTTTCCAGCCAGGCCCCATCTTCAACAGCATCGTACTGGCCGATGAAGTGAACCGCGCCCCCGCCAAGGTACAAGCGGCGCTGCTGGAGGCGATGGCCGAAGGCACCGTCACCGTCGGTGACAAGAGCCATCGCTTGCCCGAGCTCTTTATGGTGCTGGCCACCCAGAACCCCATCGAGCAGGAGGGGACCTACCCGCTGCCAGAAGCCCAGATGGACCGTTTTGCCCTCAAGGTCTCGGTCGCCTACCCCGATGATGAGGCAGAGCTTGCCATCATTCGGCTGGTGCGGGCCGAAGAGCGCGGTACCCGCCAGCAGAACGAGGGGTTCGCCCCCCTCTCCCCTGAACTCATCTTGCAGGCCAGATCAGAGCTCTCGGCCATGACGGTCTCACCGCTGGTGGAGCACTACATCATTGCGCTGGTCATGGCGACCCGACACCCCGATCGCTACCCGGCCACCGGGCTGCCACAGTGGATTGCGGTCGGCGCCAGCCCCCGCGCATCCATTGCTCTGGACAAGTGCGCCCGCGCCTATGCCTGGCTGCAAGGGCGCAACCACGTGCTGCCCGACGATGTGCGCGCCATGGTGCCCAGCGTGCTTGGCCACCGCTTTACCCTCAGCTATGACGCGCTGGCAGATGGGGTGGATCACCAGCAGGTGGTGATGACTCTGCTCGATCACGTCGTCATCGGGTAAGCGATACCATGACACCTCGCTCCTTATCCCATGACAGGCTGACACAGTGCGGGCAACCGCCCAGTGGTGACCCCCGCATCCACTGCGACTACCTGACACTGGTCCGGCTTCAGGGGCTGGTCGGCCAGTTTTCACTGCTGCCCCGGCTAAACAGCGGCAACCTGCTGTGCGGCCGTCACCCGTCACGCTTTCGCGGCCGTGGACTCAACTTTGAAGAGCTGCGCCACTATCAGCAAGGGGATGATATTCGCACCCTGGACTGGAAAGTGACCCTGCGCACCGGCCGCCCCCATGTGCGCAGTTATAGCGAAGAGAAAGATCGTCACGTGATCCTCTGCGTTGATCAGCGCAGCGGCATGTTCTTCTCCTCGGTGGAGGTGATGAAGTCGGTGGTGGCCGCCGAAGTGGCTGCCCTGCTCGGCTGGCAAGTACTCAAAGAGAGCGATCGGGTCGGGCTCGCCATTTTGCACTGCGATGGCGTGGCGTGGCTGCGCGGCCAGCGCTCCCGTGGCCACTGGTTGGCAGGGCTGCGCCAGCTCTGTGCCGCCAATCATGCTCTCTCGGCCACCAGCCGCGACAGCGAGGCGACCGGTCTGGCCCCCCTGCTGGCGATGCTGGGCCGCCTCAAGTTGAAAAATACCACCCTGATCTTTCTCAGCGACTGGGCAGGCGTCACCGAGGCCGACCTGACCCGCCTCGGTTACTTGCAGCAGCACAACGATGTGCTGGCACTGCACATCGCCGATCCCCTCGAGTCGACCCTGTCGACCACAGCCGCTGACGCCAGCTGGGTAGTCGGCGATGGCCAGTACCAGCTCAATATTGCTCCCCACCAGATCCCTGTGCTGGATCAGGGGCTAGCCCACCAGCAGCAGCTGAAAAAAGATCAACTGCTGCGACTGATGGCCCTCAAGGGATTGCCGCTTATCACCCTCGACACCGGTGGCCACCACCTCGCCCGCCTCATTACCGCATTGGGAGGAGATCACTGATGAACCACAAGCTGCCCGGCACCTATATGCTGCGCGAATTGCAGGACGTGACCGTACCACCCACCATCAGCTGGCAACCGCAAACCGCAGGCTGGCTGCTGCTGGCGCTGAGCCTGGGGGCGCTGGCGCTGCTCTGGCTCTATCACCGGGCACAGCGCTGGTGGCAACAGCGTTACCGCCGTGAAGCGCAGGCGGCCCTGCGCACGATCAACTGGTCTGATGCCGGGGCCAGTCTGGCGCTGTTTCACCTGATCAAGCAGGTGTTGACCCACCTAGATCCCCGGCACGGCAAGCTGTTTGGCATGGCGTTGCTGCAGACCCTCGACAATGCCATGGCTGATAGGCAGCCCCGTTTCGCGACCGAACTGGGGGAGCGCTGGCTGGTATCGCTGGTCTGTGATCAGGTGGTGTTAAGCGTCAGTGATCAGCTCTGCCTCGTTTCCCTCTGCAACGACTGGCTTGCCCACCACCAGACTCCAATACAAACAGCCTCGTTGGCGACGGAGGCCCATCATGCTTGATGCCGGTCTCGAGTTTGCCCACCCCCACTGTTTCTGGCTGCTGCCCCTGCCGTTGCTGGTGTTTCGCCTTATTCCGGCCTATCGCACCCGGCAGAGTGCCATCAAGGTGCCCTTCTTCGACCTGCTGATCGATCTGCTGGATGAACCGCCGCGTGAGGGGGCAACCCAGCTGACTGCCAGCTGGTGGCAGCGGATCGCCCTGATCACCGTTTGGCTGTTAGCGGTGCTGGCACTGGCCAAGCCCACCATCTATGGCCCGCCTCAGGTGCGCGAGCGGTTCGGGCGGGATGTGATGATAGTGCTGGATCTCTCCGGCTCCATGGCCGAGACCGACTTCTCCCCCGACCCCGGCAAGTCCCTCAGTCGGCTCGACGCCGCCAAAGAGGTGCTTAAACAATTTGCTGCAACGCGTAAAGGAGATCGACTCGGGCTCATCCTGTTTGGGGATGCCGCCTTTCTCCAGGCGCCGTTTACCGCCGATCTCGACACCTGGCAAACCCTGCTGCAGGAGACCGATGTCGCCATGGCAGGCCAGAGCACCCATCTGGGGGATGCCATCGGTCTGGCAATCAAAGTGTTCAACAACAGTGATCGCCACGGGCAACAAGACCAGAACAGCGCCAAGCGGGAGAAAGTCGCCATCATCCTTACCGATGGCAACGACACCGGCAGTTTTGTCAGCCCGCGGGATGCGGCCCGGGTAGCCGCGGTCAACGGCGTGCGGCTGCATACTATCGCCATGGGGGATCCGGCCACCGTCGGCGAACAGGCACTCGATCTCGATACCCTGCAACAGTTGGCGACCCTGACCGGCGGCCAGTTGTTTCAGGCTCTTGATGAGGCGCAGCTGACGCGCGCCTATCAGGTGATCGGTGAGCTGGAGCCACAACGCTACGAAAGCACCCGCTTTCAGACTCGCGAAAGCCTGCACCATTACCTCATCGCCGTCAGCGTCGGCCTCTATCTCACCCTCTTTTCCCTGTTGACCCTCAGGCGCTACCGCCTGCGCACTGCTCTCTCAGGAGACACGCCATGATGGATCCCCTCTACTGGCAACAGCTCTGGCTGAATGCCCACTTTCTGCGCCCCTGGTGGCTGCTGGCCTTGCTCCCCCTTGTCGCCATCCTGCTGCTGCGCTGGCACATGGATGAAGCGAACAACTGGCAACAGCGGCTGCCGCCCCATCTGCGCGAGGCGTTGACGCTGGGGGACACCGGCTGGAAAAAGAACCTGCCCCTCAAGGTGCTGGGGCTGCTGATGGGGCTCGCCATCCTGATCTGCGCAGGGCCGACCTGGAGCCGTGAACCCTCCCCCTTTGGCGAAGATCAGGGCGCCCTGCTGATCCTGCTCGATAACAGCGACTCCATGCTGGAAACGGATATCGCCCCCAACCGGTTGACGCGGGCCAAACAGAAGATCAGCGATCTGCTGGCGACCCGCGATGGCGGGCGCAACGGGCTGGTGGTCTTTGCCGGCTCGGCCCACACCGCCATGCCGCTGACCCGTGACAATGCCGTCTATGACCCTATCCTCGCCGCCATCCGTCCCGAGATCATGCCTAAAGCGGGCAAGCGCACCGAACAGGTGATCCCGCTGCTCACCGAGCTTCTGGCCGATGAGACCGGCAGCACCGTTTTGCTGGTGAGTGATGGCATCAGCCCCTCCGCCATCGCCCCCTTGGCTGACTATTTCCGTGGTCAATCCCGTCAGCTGCTGATCCTGGCCGCTGGCGACCCGGCCCTGAGTGGCAAACGCCCGCTGGAGCTTGCCTCACTACGGCGACTGGCCAGTGACAGCGATGGCACCCTGCTCACCATGACGGTGGATAATGGCGACGTAGAGCGCATCAACCGGGGGATTGAACGCAACTTTTTGATCCACAACGACTCCCTGATGCCCTGGCAGGACATGGGTTACTACCTGCTCTTTCCGGTCGTCGCCCTGCTGCTGCTCTGGTTTCGCAAAGGCTGGCTGGTGCAGTGGGGTCTGGTGGCAGCCATCGGTCTCTCCCTGTTACAGACGACGCCTGCGCAGGCCACCACCTTCTCGCTGGCGCCCGCAGAGCCGACAGAGCCTGCGATCAATCACTGGGCAAAGGAGCTGAAACAGCAGTGGTTAAACCTCTGGCTCACCCCGGATCAGCAGGGGCAGTGGTACTTCCAGCAAGGGGACTATCTGGAGGCGGCTAAACACTATGAAGATCCCTTCTACAAGGGGGTGGCCTACTACTATGGCGCCGAGTTTGCGCTGGCCCAGTCAGCATTCCTGCAAGCCGACTCCGAACAGGCTCTGCTCTATGCCGGCAATGCCCTCGCCAGACAGCGTGAGTATCTGGCCGCCCGCCGGCTGTTCCGGAAACTGGCTGACGAGGCCAGCGACCCGAGCGTGCGCCAATCAGCCGCCCATAACTATCAGGTGATGAGCGGGATTGTTGACGAGATCAACCGCGCCAGTCAGAGCCAGACCGGCACGCCGGATGGACCTGATCACTCCAGTGAACTGCCCGATGATGAGCCACGCAGTGCCGACGGGGCGGAAGAGACCGTGGCTTCATCCCTGATGGCGCGCGAAACCCTGACCGCAGATCAGATCCTGGCCAATCCGGCGCAGGCCGAAAAGTGGCTGCGCCGGGTGGAGTCTGATCCCGGTGACTTCCTGCAAGCCAAATTCCGCCTCCAGCTACAAGCGCAGCAAACGGGCGCAACCGCCCGTCCTCGTTCTGCCACCCACAAGGAGCCTACCCATGTGCAACCGGCACAATAAACTCCGCCACTGGCTGTGCGGATATGTGGCGACCGCTACCCTGCTCGGGGCCGTGCTGCTCACGGTCGAAGCACAGGCTGCCGAGGCCGCTGATGCGACTGACGCCACTCAGGTAACCCTCAAGAGCTGGTTGAAAGAGCAGGGGGAGGAGAAGCGCCCCTATGCCGTCAACCAACAGATCACCCTCTATCTGGAGCTGGCCACCAACCGCTGGTTTACCGCGGGTACCCGCATCGGCCAGTTCGAGCTGCCGGGGGTCATGGTCAAGCAGCGCAGCGAGCTGGCGACCAACTTCACCCAGCGCCGCGATGGCGAGACCTGGTCGCACCAGCGCTGGGAGCTGACGCTCTATCCCCAGCAATCCGGCCAGTTCGAGATCCCCGCCATCGCGGTGCGGGCCACCGTGGCGCGCCCTGAAGGGGGCTCCCGGCAGATCACTCTCACCACCCACCCTCAGCGTTTTGCCGCCGCTCTGCCCGACCCAGCCCTGACGGTCGGCGGGCGTTGGCTGAGCGCCAGCAATCTCACCCTGAGCCAGCGTTGGCAGCGCTCTGCGGATGACCATGCTGACGGCGAGCTGCGGGTAGGGGATGCTATCACCCGCACCGTGACCGCCAGCGGGCAGGATACCCTCTCGGTACTGATCCCGCCGCTGATCACTCCGCTTGCAAGCGATGGGCGGGTACAGGCCTATCCGGCGCAAGCCCGACTGAACGATACCCAGGAGCGGGGGGAGTACCTCTCGACACGGGAAGATCAGACTACCTATATCGTGCAGCGCGGTGGTGAGTTGACCCTGCCCGCGCTGGAGCTTGCCTGGTGGAACAGCCAGACTGGCCAGCTGCAGACCCTGACCCTCCCTGGGCAGACCCTGCAAGTGCGCCACACTCCCGCCTCCTGGCTGGCGGCCTACTGGCATCGGCTGCTTGGAGTAGCCAGTGGTGTAGCCCTGCTGGTGCTGGCGCTCCTGGCTATGGCCCGTTACTACCGTCACCACCCTCGCCCGCTCGGCTGGCAATATGGGGCCGCCATCTGGTGCAGGCAGTGGGGGGCGGTGCGGGTACTGGCCTATCGCTATCTGCGGGCCAAGAGGGGTTGGCTGGAACTTAGCCGTGTCAGTTCCGATCCGGCTTGGCAGCAACAACAGGCTGTATTCCAGCAAGATCCCCTTGATCGGGCTGATGCGCTCAGGATGGGCTGGCGCCTGCTGGTGCGCCTGCAAAGGCAACGGGGCGCCAGTCTTGGCAACATCCGTTCACGGTTGGGCCACATTATCGGCTGGCAAGCGGCCCTGCCGGAATTGCCCCCCCTGACTGGCAAACCGACCTCAGCGGATCAGTCATCCAGCAACGCAAACAGATAAATAAAGTGCGCCACGCAGCAACCAACCCCTGCACTGGTTGTCCCACTTTGCCCACTTCATTACACTGCCAAAGTGGGATACCAGCTGGCTGCCACGCCACCTGACTGGCGTGGCAGGTTCTCCCCTCCGGCTACCCGGCAGTGCCAAGGCAGTGTGATTTTTCCACGAACATGTAACGAGGCCTCTCTTGTTAGACATCAGAAGTACCGAGCTGAACCTGATCCCGATCTTTGTCGCCATCTATGAAGAGCGCAGCCTCTCCCGGGCGGCGACACGCATGGAGATCAGCCAACCCGCCGTCAGCAAGGCCCTCAAGCGACTGCGGGAGATCTACGGTGATCCTCTGTTTAATCGCAAGGTCGTGGGGATGGAGCCCACCTCGTTTGCCATCGACATCTATCCGGCGATGGCGGCCGCGCTGAAAAACTTCAGCTCGACCCTCTCGACCTCGCGCACTTTCAATCCACGCACTTCCCAGCGAGTCTTCTCCATCGCCTGTGTCAGACTGGTCAGCGCCCAACTGGTCCCGGCGCTGCTGTGCAAGATCCGGGCACACGCCCCGGGTATTTCGCTCGAGGTGCATCCCCTCTTTACCGAGGATATGGAGAGTGACCTGCGGATGCAGCGTTATGATCTCATCATCGACATGACCCAGAGCGGGCGCAGCATGCTCAAGAGCGAGGTGCTCTATGGCGAGCAGGTGAAGGTGGTGTGTGCCAGCAACCACCCGCGACTGGGCAGCAACTTGACGGTGGAGGCCTATTTTACCGAGGAGCATGTGGCGTTGGCCCAGTGGCAGGTCAGAGGCAGCATGATCACCGCCGAGCACCTGCCGCAAATGGCCAACCGCAATATCGTGGTACGGGTGCCGACCGCCATGGAGATGCTGCCCATCATTGCGTGCAGCGAGATCATCGGGGTTTTGCCCACCTCCATCATAAATACCTTTGCCGGCATGTATGATGTGCGGGTACTCCCCTTCCCCTTCGAGGAATCAGTATTCAGCCTGTCGGCCATCTGGCACCCCAGCCGGACCACCGAGGCGGGCCACCGCTGGCTGCGCCAGCAGTTGTTCGAAGTGGTCAGCGAGCTGGGGCTGACCACCTCCATCGATCAGCCCTAACGGGCATCTCGCACCAGTCGCAATCCCATGTCAGCCATCATCACCGACTGGCTGGCAAAATCACGCCGGAAATTTTCAGACAATTCAGCCTCATAGGCGTAGCTGCCGCCTCGCACCGACTTATGGGCGAGGTGGCTCTTGCTCTCCTGGGCATTGTTCGGGTTCTCTTGAGGACTGTGGCGATAGAAGGTCTCTTCATAGGCATCAGCCACAAACTCCCCCACATTGCCGGTCATGTCGTATAGCCCCAGCTCGTTGGGCTTTTTCAGCCCCACCGGATAGGCGCGATTCTTGGCGTTGCCGCTGTACCAGGCCACTTCGTCAATCTGATCGGAGCCGCTGTAACGATAGCCTTTACTCAGCTTGCCCCCCTTGGCTGCATACTCCCACTCAGCTTCGGTGGGCAGGCGGTAGTGAGCGCCGGTCAACTCATTGAGCCTTGTCACAAACAGATTGGCCTGTTGCCAGCTGAGGTTGTTGACCGGTACATCCGGCGCCTGGAAATAGCTGATGGAGGGGCCCATCACCGCCTCGAACAGGGCCTGGGTCACCTCGAATTTTGCCATGTAGAAGCTGTTGAGCGAGACCGCATGCTGCGGCCCTTCGCTCGCTTTGGCGGCAGGGTCGTTGGAGCCCATCTCAAAACGGCCCCCTTCCACCAGCACCATGTCCGCTTCAATCTTCTGCTGCAGCGGATGGATCGGCTTGTTGGCATGGTGCCAGAGGGTACAGCCCGCCACCAGCAGGGTGGTGGCCAGCAAGGGAATCGCAAGTTTGAATGGCGTGTTGTTCATCATCTGACCTGTGCAGTAAAAGAGAGCGCAGCCGTTATTGGCCAGCAAAAACCGAAGGATTGCCCGCTTGGCCCGCGCGCTTGCCGTTAAGCTCGGCCAGCACCTCGGGGGGCGCTATCTTGCCAAGTTCACTCATGCAGGCGTCGCTCTTGGGGTGATCGTGGCGAAGGTAGATATCGCACACCGCATAGAGCTGCTCCGGCGCGCCGGAGATCCGGTAGGCAAGCTCGAACGAGCCGATGGCTTTCTCGAGATCCAGCGGCTCTTGCAGCACCCCGTTGAGATACCAGAAGTAGCTGTTATTGCCAGCGAGCTCCGCCGCCTGTGCCATGGTGACTGCCGCTTCGCTCTTCTGATCGAGGCGCACCTGGGTCAGCGCCTTGGCGTAATGGAGGTTGGCATTCTGCGGCAGCGCAAGCATCCCCTTGTTGAGCAAGGCCAGCGCCTCGGCATCCCGTTGCTGGGCCCGCAAGTTGTCAGAGAGACCAAGCCAGATCAGGGGATTATCGGGCTGATTGGCCAGCAGTTGTTCGTAGCTTGCCTGCGCCTTGTCCCACTGCCGGGTCCAGCGATAGAGATCTGCCTGCAACAGCTGCTGCGCAGGGTCCTGCTGCCGGGCGAGATACTCGCTCAACTCCGCCAGCGGCTGGCCAATGGCGCTCAGTTGCCCCTCATTCATGGCGCCATAATCGCGAGCCAGATTGAGGGTAGCGGCGCGGCGAACCTCGGCACTGCTGTCAGCCAGCAGCGGTGAGAGCAGTCGCCAGCGGTGCGCAAACTGATAGGGATCGGCGGCAATCACCGCCGCTTCGCGCACCAATGCGTGCTCATCACGCAGGCTTCTGGCCACCGCCACCAGACTGTTCTGGTTCGGGTAAGCCGCCAGCTGGCGCAGGGCATCGGCCCGCTCCACCGCTGGCAGGGAGATATCCTGCGCACTGTAGGCCCACTGCTGGATCTGGGCGGCTGAGGGCGCAGTGACTGCCACGGATGCGGTGGGTGCCCCATTCGCTGATGTGGTGACCGGCGGCTCAGGGCTGGCTACCGCCAGCGCTGCGCCAGACAGGGTCATGCCAAGGGCCAGCCACAAGGCGCCCATGGTGCCGGAGCGGGTGTGACGGAACTCGTGGCGACTCAACATGCTCTGCATCGCTTATTTCCTCTGACCATGTGTCATGACGCCGTTATTCATCCCCGCATCACGATACTTGCCATGGGCCACCGGATAACCGGCACGGCGCAGGATATAGGCCATCGACTGATCGATATGGCTGAAAAACTTGTACCAACCGGCACAGAGGTAATTCAGACCTGCCTCCCCTTCGTGGGTGCGAATAAAGCGGTTCTTCGGGCACTCCCCATAGCAGGCAAACTGGTAGTCACACTGCTGGCACTGACGGGTCAGGCTGCGCGATTTGGCAAAGCCGAACGCTTGCTGGGCGGGCGAATACGCCAGCTCACTGAGCGGCTGATGGTGGATATTGCCGATCTTGTACTTGGGATAGACATAGTGGTCACAGGCAAACACATCGCCGTTGGGCTCCATCGCCAGCCCCTTGCCGCAGATCTCCCCCAAGGTACAGAGGGGGTTCTTGCGTCCCATCCAGGTCTCGACACACGCCTCGAAATATTGCACGAAGACCCGACCCAGATCCCGCTCGGCCCACTCGTTGAAAATGGTGATGAGAAAATCCCCCCACCCCTCGGCCGAGACGCACCAGGGCTCGACCACCGAATTTTTGTGCCAGGGATTGAGGCGCTTGTCCCCCTGTTTGAGTTGCTCCTGCGGTTGCCAGGTCTGGGGCGCGGTGGTGCGAAAACTCTTCTGCTCGACGATGGGGATAAACTGCATCTGGGGCGACTTCACCTCATCACGCAGGAAGCGATAAACCTCCAGCGCATTCTTGCTGGTGAGGTTGTTGACGCAAGTCAGGGTGGCAAACTTCACCTTGTATTTATGCAGCAACGCCACCGCCGCCATCACCTGATTGAAGGTACCGCGCCCGGCTCGGTTGACCCGATAGGCGTTGTGCAGCAACTCGGGGCCATCGATGCTCAGACCGATGAGAAAGTTGTTGGCGGCCAGAAATTCACACCACTCATCGTTGAGCAGGATGCCGTTGGTCTGCAGGTCGTTGGCAATCACCACCCCTTGCGGCTGGTATTTGCGCTGCAACTCGACCACTTTGCGAAAATAGTCGAGCCCGAGCAACGTCGGCTCGCCCCCCTGCCAGGAGAAGATGATCTCGGGGGTATTCTGCCCCTCGATATATTGGCGGATATAGGTCTCAAGGGTCTGCTCGTCCATCTCGGGAGAGCACCCCTTCTTGTATTGCAACAGATCCTGCTTGCTGAGGTAGTAGCAGTAAGTGCAGTCGATGTTACACACGGCCCCGATAGGTTTGGCCATCACATGCATCCGCTTGGATGCCTTGCCGTTGAACTGTGGACCCTGAGTAATCACCATAACTGCACCACCTGAAAAATTGTTGTTTTGAGGTGTGCAGTCTAAAGGCTCGTGCTGTCACGCGCTTGTTATACCCCTTATAACCAGAAGGCATGGGGCACCCGTGGGTAGAGGGATCGCAGGCTCCGGCAGCCAGCTGACAACGCTGCGTGACACCACCATAACCGGCCATCAATACATCGCGTTAGAACGCTTGCTCAACTACTGTTAAAAGCATGCTGAACAACGGGTTAGCGCAAGCGGCCCGACAACAGGCGGCAACAACAACTCACCAGGGATGACCATCATGAGCCACAAGAAATCAAAATCAGCGCCATCGGATCCGACCACAGACAAGGAACCGCTTGGCAACAAGGCATACGAGAAGGAGTTGCGACGCCTGCATGTCGAGCTGGTGAAACTGCAGCAGTGGGTGGTACACAAGGGGCTCAAGGTCTGCATCGTCTTTGAGGGCCGTGATGGCGCAGGCAAGGGGGGAACCATCAAGGCGATCACCGAACGGGTCAGCCCCAGGGTGTTCCGGGTGATCGCGCTGCCTGCCCCCACCGAGCGGGAGAAGAGCCAGCTCTATTTTCAGCGTTACATTCCCCATCTGCCGGCCGCGGGGGAGATCGTGATCTTCGATCGCAGCTGGTACAACCGGGCCGGTGTTGAGCGCGTGATGGGATTCTGCAGCCCGGAAGCCAGCGACAAGTTCCTGGCTGGCACCCCGCTGGTCGAGCGGGCCATGGTCGATTCGGGCATCATTTTGCTCAAATACTGGCTGGAGGTCAGCCCTGCCGAACAGGAGCGTCGCCTGCGAGACCGGATCGATGATGGACGCAAGATCTGGAAACTCTCCCCCATGGATATCAAATCGTTTGATCGCTGGGATGAGTACACCCAGGCACGAGATGCCATGTTTGCAGCCACCGACACCGCCTGGGCGCCCTGGTTTGTGGCCCGCTCTGAAGACAAGAAGCGGGTGCGGCTCAATATCATTTCTCACCTGCTTGCCCACGTCCCTTATGAGGCGTTGCCAAGCGCGCCCATCAAGCTGCCAAAGCGCAAGATCGGCAAGATAAAACCGGCCGATCATCCATTTCGCTATATCCCGGAACTATTCTGAGCCCATCGGGGGAGCTAACGCTCCCCCTGCTCCCCTGACCATTGCTGCTGGTACTGACGGATTGCCGCTCTGGCATTAAACAACAGACGCGTCTCCCCCAACTGCCGGGCCAGACCACAGCGGCGGACATTTTCCAGCACCTCGGGATTGAGCCCTGCCAGCCAGAGCTCACCCCCCTTGAGCCGCGCATGCTGATCTCCCTCCACCAGCATCATCAGGGCCGAATACTCCACATCAGTGACGCGGCTCATGTCCAGTACCACCACCCGGGGCTGATACTGTGCGATCAACTGCCGGATCCGGGCCGCGACATGCTGCACATTGATGAAAAAGAGGCGCCCCTCCGGACGAAGGATGAGCAGCCCCGTAAAGGTCTCATCATCGGGATGACGCTCCGACAAGGGGCGCAAGACATCCTCTCCGGGTTTGCGCCCGATCACATAGACCCGGGGCTGGGCCGTCTGACTCGCCAAGCCCAGCAGCGAGGCCAGGATGGCTACCACAATGCCCTGCAAGGTGCCAAAAATCAGCACCCCCAGGCAGGCGATGATCGCCCAGCGAAACTCCATCATTCTGATCTGGCCGATCTTGCGAAATTCACCCGGCTGGATCAGCCCCACCGAATAGACGATCACCACCACGGCCAGCGTGGCGTGCGGCAACCAGGAGAGTAACGGCGCCAGAAACAGCATGGTTGCCAATGCCATCGTCGCCGTCACGACAGACGCCCGCTGGCTGACACCGCCCACAGAGCGCACCACGGCCGTCTGGGACGTCCCCCCTCCGGCGGGCATACTGCCACAAAATGCGCCACCCAGATTGGCAAGCCCGGTGGCAACCAGATCCCGGTTCGGGT
>OEQT01000262.1_pt1 | contig 13919 bp, 8 predicted proteins | sample 1539831 | NCBI WGS metagenome assembly OEQT01 (sample SAMEA3891243, study PRJEB23780) | metagenome | biome: terrestrial biome; feature: animal house; material: water of meat washing | place: Italy | collected 2015-05-12 | reverse complement strand
GAGCCGCAGAGTTGGGGCGATGGCAGTTCGGCCAAGATGATCGCCGCTCTCAAGCAGGCTGGACTACCAAAACTCTGGCTGGGTCTGCCCCAGTGGACCGCCGGTTTTGCTGCGCCAGAGGGGATTGAACTTGCCAAACAGGCGGGCTATCTCATCGCACCTTACGACTCCTACGATACCGCGCTGCCGGAGGGGAATCGCCAGCAGAGCTGGCTCACCGCCCAGATGGGGCAGGATATTTACCTGCGCTGCGGCATCATGCAGGAGAACGGGCGGCGCAAGAGCGGCTTTCAAAACAGCGGCGTCTACACCAATCAGGCCTGTGTGCGCCCGGTGATGGAGCAGCGAGTGCCCAAATTGCAGCAGGCGAGCCACTACAACAGCTGGTTCCTCGATGTGGCGGCGACCGGCATGGTGTTTGACGACTTCGACCCGGCCAAGCCGACCACTCAGGCGCAGGATGCGCAAAACCGGATGGCCGGGATGGCGTGGATTGCCAAGAGTCAGGGTGTGCTGGTGGGCTCCGAGGAGGGCGGCGCGGTTGCCAACCGCACCGCGGCCTTTGCCCACGGCCCCCAGACCAGCGGCTTTGGCTGGCAGGATCCCGATATGCGCCGCAACAAGCGCTCTCCCTACTATCTGGGGGCCTGGTATCCCGACTATCAGCCCGCGTTCTTCTTTCGCCAGAGCCACCTAAAACCTGAGTATCAGGGGCTCTACTTCGATCCGGCGCTGCGGTTGCCGCTGTTCCAGAGCGTCTTTCACGACAGCATAGTGACCACCCACCACTGGACGATGGACAGCCTCAAATTCAGGGAGAGCCGTCAGGTCACCGAACTGTTGCAGCAGCTCTACAACGTGCCGCCGCTGCTCAACCTCAGTCTGGATAGCGCCAGCGCGCGCATTCCCTACCTCAAGGGGCTCGATGCCTTCTTCCGCCCGCTGCATGAGCGGCTCTACAACCAGCCCCTCACCGGTTTTCGCTGGCTCGATAAAAGAGGTGTGGTGCAGCAGAGCGAGTTTGCCGATGGCACTCGACTGATTGCCAACTTCGGCCCGGCCACCGAGCTGGCAGGGATAAAACTGGCCGCTCAAAGCGTGCTGGCGCTGCTGCCCGATGGCAGCCAGCAGCAGTTTGTCTCGCAACCGGATGGCGCCCGCTAATCTGGCGTTCTGGCTTTTATTTCATCAGAGGATGCTGTGGCAGAACTTTTCATGTATAGATGAACGTTCTGCAAAATAAACGAGAGGCAGTTCTGATGATTGAGAGTGAAGTGATTAGAGAGGTAAACCATCCGGCGTGGCCGCTGGTCTGGCAGATCTATGGCGAGAGTTTTCCCCGCTACGAGCAGCGCCAGTCACAGCATCAGCCACAGAAGATGCGGGATCCTCGCTATCACTGCCAAATCTTTTATCAGGACGGCCTGCTGCTCGGTTTCATCTTCTGGTGGGCGTGTGGCGAGCAGATCTATATCGAACATCTGGCCATCAATCCGGCGCTGCGCGGCCGCAACTACGGCAGCCGCCTGCTGGCCGAATTTTGCGAGCGGGCAGGCAAAACCGTCATTCTCGAGATCGATCCGCCAGAGGATGAGATTGCCATTCGCCGTCTGCGCTTCTATCAGGGGCTGGGCTTTTGTCTCAACGACTATGCCCATCTCCACCCACCCTATCATCCTGACTATCAAGGTCATGCGCTGCGGGTGTTGAGCTATCCGGGGCTCCTTGAGGAAGAGGCCTATCAGCGTTTCAACAGCATGCTGGTGGAGACGGTGATGGATCACAGCTTGAGTTGGAAAACGGGGATGTTCATTGCGAGATGAAGGGGGGATTATCCCCCCTCCTAATTTCAACTATTCATAGACTGATGTCGCGGTCAGCAACTGATCTGCAAAGGTAAAGATTTCATCGATCGAGGAAATAGGATGCCTAGTCTCTTTTTTGTCAGCATCGAATAAACCGATATATTTCTGTCTTGCATTGAAATGCAACCGGCATAACGGCTTGCGATTATTATCGTCGAGGAGAATACCAAAATAACTTTGGGTATCTCTTGCCGCGATTCTTGTTACATCAAATCGCTGTCTCAGAATTGCTTTGACAACATTAAAGCCTTCCATCTCTTCAATCGTTGTATCGACCTTTGATTTTTCCTCACTACAGCCTTCGGCATTATTGTTATCACTTGATGGATTACTATCAAATGCCGGTTGGATAGTTGAGGAGTTGACACTGCCACCAATCGCAGATTTCAATCTTGCATTGATGCTGTCATTCAGAAATTGGCTAAGTGCCTTCTTGGTAATGTCGGTAAAGGACTGTTTGACCTTTGCCGTCAGTACACCGTCATAGATTCTGGATGCAAAAAACTTAACAAAGTCTTCTTCCGGTGAGCCAAATTGTTCGGCTAGCAATTTTTTGATCTGGCTAAGGTACTTCAGTTCGCCAGCTGCATCGACAACTGAATCAACATCGAAAGAGGTTTTGGTTAGTTTTAATACCTCAGGCACTATGTGTTCATCTATGTCTTCCAGATCGAGCGTCAAAAATGGTTTTTCGTCCATTTTGTTTGGGGCATCAAGGTCTGTGTAGAACTCATATTGTGCCCCATTGGTAAGAATGCCGATTCGAGCATTGGTAACTGAAAAATAGCGAAAGAGTTGACCAGAGTGCTTGGCCGAGAGTTTTTCACTGTATTTTTTACACTCAACCAGAATTTGCACTTGGCCATCTTTGAGAATGGCGTAGTCAACCTTTTCCCCTTTTTTGATGCCTGTATCTGCGGTGAATTCCGGAATCACCTCCGTAGGATCAAACACATCATAACCAAGTACACGATTGAGAAATGGCATGACAAATGCGTTTTTGGTTGCTTCTTCTGTGGTGATCATCGATGACTGTTGAGCAATCTTTTTGGCTAGACTCTGTAGCTGCTCTGAAAAATCCATTGTTTCCTCTCTGCGCTGGGACTGGAATTGTTGAGTTGATATTCACCCGTCATATCTGGCCAAAATCAGGTGAGGTCATAGAGACGGTTTATCTCTACGTATATTCAGCAAAGTGCCATACGATTCCAAGGCTGGTATGCCTGAAACAGGATCCAGCTCACCGCTATTGAGTGTTATATGAAGAAAATATGAGCTTGTAGCTGATATTTATATTAGAAAGGGGCGCCCAAGCGCCCCTTTCTCGTTGAACCTGCTGTGGTTTATCTCACTCCCCCAGCAGCTTGTGCCAGACGGCGAGCACATGGCTGCGCTCACTCTGCAGCTGATCGTCGCTCACCTTGCGGGAGATCTCCGAGAGGTTGAGGCGATGGCCGAGGTTGCGGATCTCCAGATAGGCCTGCTTCAGCCCCTCCGCCTGCTCCAGCGTCAGCACCCCCGCCATCACGCACTCATCGAAGATGCGCACGTTATCGGACCAGCGGGTGAGGGCATCGGGCTCGCCGCAGGCGTGGGCCAGCACCAGATACTGGGCGATAAACTCGATATCCACCATGCCGCCGGGGGACTGCTTGAGGTCGAACTCGCCGGCACCGGCTTTGAGCAGGTGATCCCGCATCTTGTGGCGCATCTCGCGCACCTCGCGGGCCAGGGTCGGCAGCTCCCGCTCCTTGGCCAGCACATCGCGGCGGATACGGGCAAATTCGGCAACGATGGCGTCATCGCCATAGATGGGGCGAGCCCGCACCAGCGCCTGATGTTCCCAGGTCCACGCCTCGTTTTGCTGGTACTGCTCGTAGGCCGACAGCGACGAGACCAGCAGGCCGGAGTCGCCGGAGGGGCGCAGCCGCATATCGATCTCGTAGAGAATGCCGGACGGGGTGCGGGTGCTGAACAGGTGCAGGATCCGCTGGGCGAGGCGCAGGTAGAACTGGCGGCTGTCGATGGGCTTGCGCCCGTCGGTGTAGCTGTTGGGGTCGCCGCCGTGCAGGAACACCAGATCGAGATCCGAGCCGTAGCCGAGCTCGATGCCGCCCAGCTTGCCATAGGCCACCACCGCAAAGCCGCGCTGGCCGCTCACCGCCACCTCGGGCGGCACCCCGTAGCGCTCGCTCATCTGGGCCCAGGCCTGATTGACCACCTCTTCGGTGATCGCCTCCGCCAGCCAGGTGAGGTGGTCGCTCACCTTCATCAGCGGCAGGGCGCCGGCGATGTCGGCCGCCACGATGCGCAGCAGCTGCACCTGCTTGAACTGGCGCAGCGCCTCCATCTGCTGCTCCACGTCCTCTTCGGGGATGCGCAGCAGGAACTGGCGCAGCTGGGGCTTGTACTGATCGAGCGGGGTGGGGTGGTAGAGGTGCTGGGGATCGAGCAGCTCATCCAGCAGGATGGGGTAGCGGGCCAGCTGTTCGCTCACCAGATGGCTGGCGTCGCACAGCCGCACCAGCTGGCGCAGGGCGCCCGGGTTTTCCGCCAGCAGCTGCAGATAGGCGCTGCGGGTGAAGATGCGGGTCAGCAGCTCACAGACCCGCTCGAACAGGCGGGCGGGTTGCTCACTGGCGACCACCAGCCGCAGCAGCTCCGGCATCAGCCAGTCCAGCGCGATGCGCCCCTGCGGGCCCACCTGACGGCGCTTGTACTCCTCCTTGAAACGCAGCAGCGCGGCGCAGAGCGGGGCGGGCTCGGCCACCCCCTGCGCGGTCAGCAGTTTTTCCAGCTCGGCGGCGTCGAGCTCGGTGCGCCAGAGATCGAGCCAGAGCTGCTCCAGATGGGCGGGGGCCTCCTTCTCTTCCCCCACCACGGCGGCGAACTCCTGATGGACGGCGGCCATCTCCTCATCGAGATGAGCCATAAAGGCGCCCCAGTCGGCAAAACCGAGGGCGGCGATCAGCCGCTGGCGATCCCGCTCCTCGGTGGGCAGGGTCTGGGTCTGCTGATCGCCGATCTCCTGCAATATGTTCTCGACCCGGCGCAGGAAGCGATAGGCCGTCAGCAAGCGGTCGCAATGGGCGGATTCGAGGGCGCCACATTGGGCGATGGCGGCCAGCGCTTCGGGCAGGTGGCGCACCCGCAGCGCAGGTTCACGACCGCCGCGAATAAGCTGCAGCGCCTGGGCGATGAACTCCACCTCGCGAATGCCGCCAGCCCCCAGCTTGATGTTGCCCTCCAGCCCCTTGCGGCGCACCTCGGCGGCGATCATCGCCTTCATCTGGCGCAGGCCGTCGATAACGCCAAAGTCGATATAGCGGCGAAACACGAAGGGGCGCAGCATCTCGGCCAGCTCCACCGCGTGCTCGCACTGGGGCCCCAGTACCCGCGCCTTGACCATGGCGTAGCGCTCCCAGTTGCGGCCGTGGTGCTGGTAGTAATCCTCCATGGCGGCGAAGGAGATGGCGAGCGGCCCCGCATCGCCAAAGGGGCGTAAGCGCATATCGACCCGGAACACCTGACCATCCTGGGTGGGCTGGTGGAGGGCGTTGATGATGCGCTGGCCCAGCTTGATAAAGAACTGCTGGTTGGCGAGCTCGCGCCGCCCGCCGACCGTGTAGCCGTTCTCGGGGAAGGTGAAGATAAGGTCGATATCCGAGGAGAAGTTGAGCTCGCCACCGCCGAGCTTGCCCATGCCGAGGATCAGCAGCGGCTGCGGGTTGCCGTTGCCGTCCATCGGGGTGCCCAGCTCGCTGCACTGTTTGGCGTAGAGCCAGTCGCGGGCGGAGCAGATGAGGGCATCCGCCAGCTTGGTGAGGTGGATAAAGCTCTCTTCCACCGCCGCGTGGCCCAGCAGCTCGCGCCAGGCGATCACCAGCATGCGGCTGCGGCGGAACTGGCGCAGGATGCGCTTGAGCGCCTCTTCATCGCTCACCTCGGCGAGCAGGGCGGTCAGATCGCGCTGGTAGGCGGGCCAGCGTTCGGCCTGATCCAGATCTCCGGAGGCGAGCAGTTCGGTCAGCAACTCCGGCTGTTTGAAGAGGGAGTCGGCGACAAAATCGGAGAGGCCGAGCAGGGTCAGCAGGGTCTGGCGAACGGGCTCGGGCAGCGAGCCATAGTCGGGGGCCAGCTCGACCAGTCGCTGCCATTGGCGCTCGGCCTGTTCTTGCAGCAGGGGGGAGAGGGCGGAGAAAGAGGGAGAGTGCTGGGCCACGGTTGCCGTCCTTGTGGTTCACGACAGCGGGTTAACGACACGAGGTTAACAACGCTGCCGGTTCAAAATGGTGGCTGCCAATCTAGCACTGTCAGGCCCCCGCGTCACAGCGCAGGGGCGAGAAGCATGATCCGGCAAGGAAAATGGGTTGCTGGTGGGGATATGAAGAAAGGCCCCGCAGGGCCTTTCTGTCTATTCGCTGTGGTCACGCCAGTTTGAAGGACTGGATCTGGCTGTCGAGCTCCTTGCTGTGCTGCTCGACCAGTTCGGAGGCCTCTTGCAGTTCGCGCAGCACCACGACGGAGCCTTCGGCGATCTGCTTGACCTGCTCCAGATTGCCGCGCATCTCTTCGGCGACCGAGCTCTGCTGCTCGGAGGCGGCGGCGATGTGGCGGTTCATGTCGGCGACACCCTGTACCCGCTGCACTATGGTGGCGAGCTGGGTACCGGCCTGGGTCACCTGTTCCACCCCCTTGTCGGCCTGCTGTACGCTTTGGGCCATCAGCTCGCCAGCCTGATGGGCATTGCCCTGCAGCTGTTCGATCATCTTCTGGATCTCGACGGTGGCGGCCTGAGCCCGGTTGGCCAGCTCGCGCACTTCGGAGGCCACCACGGCAAAGCCACGACCCGCTTCACCGGCGCGAGCCGCTTCGATGGCCGCGTTAAGTGCCAGCAGGTTGGTCTGTTCCGAGATGCCGCGAATGGTGTCGACCACAGAGCCAATGCGCTCGACCCCCTGCTCCACCTCGTTGACCACGGTGGCGGAGCGCTGGATGTTGCCGGAGAGGGTGTCGATGGTGCTGACGGTGTCGGCGACGCAGCGGCTCCCCTCTTCCGCCAGCTGGCTGGTTTCGGCGGTGGCGTGAGAGGCCTGATCCGCATGGGCGGCCACTTCGCGAATGGCGCCGACCATCTGGCTCATGGCGCTGGCCAGCTGTTCGATCTGGGTGAACTCTTCGTTGATCGCTTCGTTGGCCTCTTCCATGCAAAGGGTCACCTGGGAGGCGATGTCGTTGAGCTCCTTGCAGGCGGCGCGCTGGTTGCCAAACACCTCTTTGAGGTTCTCCTGCGAGTGGGAGACCGCCTTGGCGATGTCACCGAATTCGTCACGAGACTTGAGCAGTACCTTGTGGCTGAGGTCCCGCTTGGCGAAGCGCTCCAGCAGGCCCACCAGATAGTGCACCTGCTTGACCATCAGGCGGGAGCCGGTGAGCAGCAGGATCACGAACAGCAGCCCCATGATGGCGGTCTCCATCAGACCGGTCCAGAGCAGGCGATTGGAGATCGCATCCGCCTTGGCGGGATCGAGCCCTTCGCTGAGCAGGGTCGCTTCCAGATTGTTGGCGTCAAACCAGAGTTTTGTCAGTAGCAGGAGGGTACTGAACACCATCAGCAGCACCACTTTGGGTACCAACCGGATGTTGCTCATTCTTTTCTCCAGCAGGTTCAGCTGCATTGTCATTCTCCTTTTAAAAGCCGTTTTTTCCTTTGCCCTCAGGACTATCGGCATTATCTTCTCTTTTATTAATTTGCACTGTGCTTAAAGTTGGAAAATGTATGCGACATCACTTAACTCATCTGCGGGCGATGGATCTGCTGATGGCATTTCTGTCGATTATCTCGGTTGTGCTGGTGACGGCCCGCTGGTGGGGCCATGAGAGCCTGACACCACAGACCCTGCAGCTCTTCTATGACCTCGACAGTCTGATCTGCTACTTCTTCCTCGCGCACTTTGCTTATGGCTGGATCCGGGCCTCCGATCGCAAGGCCTATTTCAAGGCCAACTGGATCTATCTGCCGGGTAGCCTGCCGATGGCGGAGCAGTTGCGCTGGGCGCGGTTGATCCAGCTTTGGCGGGTCTATCAGCTGTTCAAGGAGCACCCGGATCTCTGGGCCATGTTCCGTCGCGAGCGCAACGAGACCACCCTCTCCGGCATCCTGTTTCTGTTCTTCCTGCTGCTGGGGGTGGGCTCCGGCGTCATGTACTGGATTGAGTCAGGCCAGCCCGGCAGCCAGATTGAGACACCCTATGACGCGTTCTGGTGGACGCTGGTGACCCTCTCGACAGTGGGTTACGGGGATCTGGTGCCCAAGACCGAGGAGGGGCGGTTTGTCGCCAGCCTGCTGATCCTGTTCGGGGTCGGTCTGTTCGGTGCCATCAGCGGTTTTATGGCCAGCCTGTTTTTGCAGCCCAACAAGGGGGATGGCGAGACCGACAAGTGGCGTCATCACTACAACAACCAGCAAGAGGAGCTGCTGCGGGAGATCCGCGCCCTGCGCAGCGAGGTGCAGGAGCTGAAAAACAAGTGAGGCCGCAGACGGGCAAGTTGCGAGGTGACTCGCAACTCTGCGCGTATTATCCCGGGGGAGGTGCTTTTTCTTTGCTTGTCCTTTAACCTGCTGGCGGCTTAACATTCAACCTCTTGTCCAAACCTGAAAAAGAGAACCGATCGACCATGCGCGCCCTTCTCGGGATTTTGATCTGCTTGTGTGCCCAACAGGCACTGGCCGATACCCGTTATGTTTCAGACAACATCTTTACCTATATCCACAATGGCCCGGGTACCCAGTACCGGATCCTTGGCAGCGTCAAGGCTGGTGAACCGCTGGAGGTAAAGGCGGTGAACAGCGAGGCCGGTTTCACCCAGGTGGTGGACGGTCGTGGCCGCGAGGGGTGGATCAAGAACAGCGAACTGCAGAGCCAGATCAGCCTGCGCGAGCGTCTGCCCCAGGTGGAAAAAGAGCGCGATGAGCTTAAAGATCGCCTGCAGAACCTCAACGGTGACAACGAGAAACGCTTCACCGAGAAGGATGGCCAGATCGCTGCCCAGAGCAAGGAGATCGCCGCCCTCAAGGCCCAGCTGGTCAGTCAGGGTGAGGAGATGAGCAATCTCAAAGAGCAGAATGATGCCCTGACCCAGAGCTACGACAACCAGGAGCACGACATGCAGATGGACTGGTTTATCCGTGGTGGTGCCATGGTGGGTGCCGGTATCCTGCTTGGCATCCTGCTGCCCATGCTGCCCCGTCGTCGCAGCCGCGGCGATCGCTGGATGAACTGACAGCATCTGGCTGAATGAATTGCTGAGAAGGGTCGCCGTGGCGGCCCTTCTTTTTTGGGGCGCATTGGGCGGAATGCGTGGCTGCTTTGCGATAGAGCGGCGGCAGATCGTATACAAAATGAAGTCAGATGACCCTCACGCTTGCTGGCGTATTGGCTTCAAAAGGGAATTCATGGGGGGAATGAGCGATCTTTGTTAAAGAGTGGCAACAAATTCATTTCATATAGGGTGCAACATTGTATACATTATCGGCGTTTCGGCGGCGCGTCCGCCTTTGTCGATATCAGCCCTAGGGCGTACAGGAAGACCCCATATGTTCAAAGCTACTCAAGTGCTTGCCGCTGACTATATCCCCTCCGATCTGGCCGCCCTGCGCGAAGCCATCACCCAGAACTACGTGGTGGATGAAAATGCCTATCTGGCCGAACTGTCGGCCATGCTGCCGGGGGATGGCGCCTCGCTGGAGCAGGTGACCCAGCGTGCCCGTACTCTGGTGACCAAGGTGCGCAAGGAGAGCGGCTCCGGTGACGGTATCGACGCCTTCCTGCAGGAGTACAGCCTCGATACCCAGGAGGGGATCATCCTGATGTGTCTGGCCGAGGCGCTGCTGCGCATTCCCGATGCCGAGACCGCCGATGCCCTGATCAAGGACAAGCTCTCCGGCGCCAACTGGTCATCCCATTTCCGCAAGAGCGACTCTACTCTGGTCAACGCCTCCACCTGGGGGCTGATGCTGACCGGCAAGATCATCAAGCTCGACAAGAAGCTCGACGGCAACCCGGCCAACCTGCTGGGGCGCATGGTCAACAAGCTGGGGGAGCCGGTGGTGCGCTCCGCCATGTATGCCGCCATGAAGATCATGGGCAAGCAGTTCGTGCTGGGGCGCGACATGAAAGAGGCGCTCAAGGCGAGCCGCAAATCCCGCGAGCTGGGCTACACCCACACCTACGACATGCTGGGCGAATCGGCGCTGACCATGCAGGATGCCGACAAGTATCTGACCGATTACCGCAACGCCATCGAGGCGGTGGGCAACGAGCGGATCAGCGACGGCGGCCCGGCCCCCTCCATCTCCATCAAGCTCTCGGCGCTCCATCCGCGCTATGACGTGGCCAACCGCGAACGGGTGCTCGGCGAGATGTGCGAGCGGCTGGTGGGGCTGGTGCGTCTGGCCCGCGACAAGGATGTGGCCATCAGCATCGATGCCGAGGAGATGGACCGCCTCGAGCTGTCGCTGGACTTGTTCGAGCAGCTCTACCGCTCCGACGCCAACCGTGGCTGGGGCAAGCTCGGCATGGTGGTGCAGGCCTACTCCAAGCGCGCGCTGCCGGTACTCTGCTGGCTCACCGCGCTGGCCCGCGAGCAGGGTGACCTCATTCCGGTGCGACTGGTAAAAGGCGCCTACTGGGACAGCGAACTGAAATATGCCCAGCAGGCGGGCCTGCCCGGCTACCCGCTCTTTACCCGCAAGGCGGGCACCGATATCTCCTACCTCGCCTGCGCCCGCTACCTGCTGAGCGAGCCGACTCGCGGCTTTATCGCTCCCCAGTTCGCCACCCACAACGCCAATACCGTGGTCAGCATTCTGGAGATGGCCGGTGATCGCCAGTTTGAATTCCAGCGTCTGCACGGCATGGGGGAGGAGCTGCACAACGCCGTGCTGAACGACAATCCCGGCCTGCACTGCCGCATCTATGCGCCGGTCGGCGCCCACAAGGATCTGCTGCCCTATCTGGTGCGCCGCCTGCTGGAGAACGGGGCCAACACCTCCTTCGTTCACAAGCTGGTGGATCCCAATACCCCGGTGGACTCGCTGGCCGAGCACCCGCTGCGCACCCTCAAGCGCTACTCCGGCTTTGCCAACGACCGCATTCCGCAGCCGGTGAACCTCTTCACCGACCGCAAGAACTCCAGCGGCGTCAACATGAACATCCTCTCCATCCAGCGCCCCTTCTTCGCCCGCTTGAAAGAGCTGGAGAGCAAGCAGTGGCTGGCGGGCCCCATCGTCGATGGCGAGACCCTCAAGCGCAGCGAGGCGCGCACCGTGCTGAGCCCGCAGGATGTGAGCCTCACCGTCGGCAAGATCCACTGGGCCGACGAGCAGGCGGTGGAGCAGGCCTTGGCATCTGCCCACGCTGCCTTCCCGCGCTGGCGTGAAACCCCGGTGAGCGAGCGTGCCGCCGCGCTGGAGAAGCTGGCGGATCTGCTGGAAGCGAACCGCGAGCAGTTTGTCTCCCTCTGTACCCGCGAGGCGGGCAAGCTGCTGCAAGATGGCATCGACGAGGTGCGTGAAGCGGTCGATTTCTGCCGCTACTACGCGGTGCAGGCCCGCAGCCTGATGGGGCAGGCGACCCTGCTGCCCGGTTACACCGGCGAGCAGAACGAGCTGTTCCTGCAGGGGCGCGGGGTGTTTGTCTGCATCAGCCCGTGGAACTTCCCGCTGGCGATTTTCCTCGGCCAAATCGCAGCTGCGCTGGCCACCGGCAACACCGTCATCGCCAAACCGGCGGAGCAGACCGGCCTTATCGCCCATCTGGCGGTGACTCTGGCCCATCAGGCCGGTATTCCGGGCGACGTGCTGCAACTGCTGCCCGGTGACGGTGCCACCGTCGGTGCCAAGTTGACAGCCGATCCGCGCATCGGCGGCGTCTGCTTCACCGGCTCCACCGAGACCGCCAAGCTGATCAACATGACCCTGGCCCAGCGCGATGGCGCCATCCTGCCACTCATCGCCGAGACCGGCGGCCAGAACGCCATGATCGTCGACTCCACCGCCCTGCCGGAGCAGGTGGTGCGCGACGTGGTGAGCGCCGCCTTCCAGAGCGCCGGTCAGCGCTGCTCGGCCCTGCGGGTGCTCTACCTGCAGGAGGAGATCGCCGAGCGGGTGCTGGAGATCCTCACCGGCGCCATGCAGGAGCTGAAAGTGGGCAACCCGGCCGAGCACAACACCGACGTCGGCCCGGTGATCGATGCCGATGCCAAATCCGGTCTCGATGCCCACCTCGCCTACATGATCCCTCGTGCTCGCCTGATCGCGCAGGCGCCGATGCCGGCCGCGACCATGGAAGGGCACTTTGTCCAGCCGACCGCGCTGGAGATCGGCTCCATCCGCGAGCTGGCCAAGGAGCAGTTCGGCCCCATCCTGCACGTGGTGCGCTACGCCACCCGGGATCTGGACAAGGTGATCAGCGACATCAACGGCACCGGCTACGGCCTGACGCTGGGGATCCACAGCCGCAACGAATCCCACGCCGAGGAGCTGGCGAGCCGCATCAACGTCGGCAACGTCTACATCAACCGCAACCAGATCGGCGCCATGGTCGGGGTGCAGCCGTTCGGCGGCCAGGGGCTCTCCGGCACCGGCCCCAAGGCGGGTGGCCCCCACTATCTCGGGCGGTTTGTTACCGAGAAGACCCGCACCATCAACACCACGGCGGTGGGCGGCAACGCCTCCCTGCTGGCGATGGGCGATGCCTGATCCGCGTCGATAGAGGCCGGATACTGGATGCCGGATAACAGCGGGCCGCCTTCGGGCGGCCTCTTTATTTGCGCCATCCGTTTTTTACGAATGGGACAATCGGCCACAGCGGGGTCGTCAGCGACCCGTGCTGGTCGTAAGATGGGAGCCATTCGCGCGGCGTTTGCCCCTTGGTCGGCCAGCCGTGGTCAGGGTTTTGTTTTAACGAGAGTGTTTATCTGATGTCATTAACCGAACAAGCCCGCTGGTTCGTGCTGGGGGGCGATCATCTGGTACTGCTCGATCAGCAGGGAGAGGTGCCACAAGGAAGTAAAGCGTGCCTGCCCGCAGCGCTGGCTGACGCCCATTTCGAGCGTTTCGACGAGTGGCAGGGGCTGCCCTGCTATCTGCTCGATCTGGGGGCTGAGGCCGACACGACTATGATGGCCCCCCTGCGCCAGCTGATGGTGGCGGGGGACGAAGAGGGCTTTCGTCTCGCTGGCCGCGCCTGGCAGCTCGCCACCTTCCGCCGCACCCACCGTTTCTGCGGCGAGTGCGGCGCCCCCATGACCCCGAAGGCGGGGGAGTGGGCGCAGGTGTGCCACCACGGCCACACGGCCTATCCGCGCATCTCCCCCTGCATTATCGTGGCGGTGCGCAAGGGGCCGGAGATCCTCTTGGCGGCCCATCGCCGTCACTATCAGGCGGACGATCCCATGTATACCGTGCTGGCCGGCTTTGTGGAGGCGGGGGAGAATCTCGAGCAGTGCGTGGCGCGGGAGGTGTTCGAGGAGAGCGGCATCCGGGTGCGCAATGTGCGCTATGTGGCGAGCCAGCCCTGGCCCTTCCCCCACAGCCTGATGATGGGCTTTACCGCCGACTACGAGAGCGGCGAAATCCGGGTGCAGGATGACGAACTGGTGGCCGCCGATTTCTTTACCGCCGACCGCTTGCCGCGTTTGCCGCCCCACGGCACCATCGCCCGGCGGCTGATCGAGCGTTCGCTGGCGGGCGAGGGGTAACGAGGCGCTTATCTTTTCGCCAATCTTTTTGCACTTCTTGTTACAAGCGGGGCGGTCAGGTTTGCGCCCCTTCACATCTTTGCAACCGCGCGCCCATTTGCCACGTTTTGGGCAGTCCGCTCCGGTGGGCAAAGTGGTATTATGGCCGCCATTTTATGCGTGATACGAACTCAGGAACTGGGATGAAAGAGCTGAAGAACGATCGATACCTGCGCGCCCTGCTGCGTCAGGATGTAGACATGACCCCGGTATGGATGATGCGCCAGGCTGGCCGTTATCTGCCGGAATACA
>OEQT01000258.1_pt1 | contig 14101 bp, 13 predicted proteins | sample 1539831 | NCBI WGS metagenome assembly OEQT01 (sample SAMEA3891243, study PRJEB23780) | metagenome | biome: terrestrial biome; feature: animal house; material: water of meat washing | place: Italy | collected 2015-05-12 | reverse complement strand
ATCTTTTAGAAACTTTACTCAAGCTCAATCAAACTGTGGTGGGTTTAGATAACTTCGCCACAGGGCATCAGCATAATTTGGACGAAGTACAAAGCTTAGTGACTGCGGAGCAATGGGCAAAATTCAGCTTTATTGAAGGTGATATCCGTCAGTTTGCAGATTGCCAAAAAGCATGTGCAGGTGTGGATTATGTCTTGCATGAAGCCGCTTTAGGCTCAGTACCACGTTCAATTGCCGATCCGATCACCACCAATGAAACCAATATCAGTGGTTTCTTAAATATGCTCACTGCTGCGCGTGATGCGGGTGTTGCAAGCTTTACTTATGCAGCCAGCAGTTCGACTTATGGTGATCATCCCGCATTGCCAAAAGTAGAAGAAAATATTGGTAAACCACTTTCACCCTATGCAGTGACGAAGTACGTCAATGAGTTATACGCAGACGTATTTGCGAAAACTTATGGGTTTAAAACAATTGGCTTACGTTACTTTAACGTGTTTGGTCAACGCCAAGATCCGAAAGGCGCTTACGCAGCAGTGATCCCGAAATGGACATCATCAATGATTGCTGGTGAAGATGTGTTTATTAACGGTGATGGTGAAACCAGTCGAGATTTCTGTTTTATTCAAAATGTTGTGCAAGCGAATATTTTAGCTGCGACAACGCAAAGCGATGAAGCAAAAAATCAGGTCTATAATGTTGCACTAGGTGACCGCACAACTTTGAATGAGTTGTACCGTGCGATTCAGGCAGCGCTTGCGACAAACGATGTGAACTTTGAGCGTGATCCTGTGTACCGTGAATTCCGTGCGGGTGATGTACGTCATTCACAAGCGAGCATTGCCAAAATTGAGCAGCATTTGGGTTATGCACCGCAGTTCAAAATTGCCGAAGGTATTCAGTTGGCTATGCGTTGGTACGTAAACAACTTAAAATGATATTGAACAGATGATTGCGAAAATTTTCGCAAAATATCAGTCCATTGGACTGATTACATTAAGTTTACTGGTCGGTGCGATAATTACATTTATCGCACTTCCTGTTTTAACACGCCTATATTCAGTTGCTGACTTTGGTGCGTATGGGATTGCATTGGCGATTGTCAGTATTTTATCCACGGTTGCCAATTTACGTCTTGATCAAGCATTGTTAGTCGCGGACGAGCAAGATAAAAAGAGTCTGATTTTTGAAGGGGCTGTATTCTCAACTGCGATTGCTGTCATTAGTGGCATCGTCATCAGTGCAATTTTAAATGTTGAAATGGCAGGGGCAGTTGCTACAGGTGTGCTTGCCAATACCCTGATTCAAAGTCTGTATAATTATCAGTTTTCAGCACATCAAGAATATTTCTGCGCAGGCTTAAATATTTTTAGAAGTGCTATTGTGGTAGCGGTTCAACTGTCCTTACCGCTCGTGATGCAAATTAGCTTGGTGAACAGTTATAACGTCAGCTCGATCATTATGATTGTGGCAGTATTACTTTATCTGCTGAAACATCAGCTCTATCAAGTCAGTTGGCAGGCATTTAAACATTACAAAGATTTTATTTATGCCAATACATCACATGCCTTGCTGAATAGTTTTTCACATAATTTGCCTTACTATGTGGTGTCGCATTTTGTTGGTGTGCAGGCGATGGGCTTCTATGCCATTGTCGAACGGACTTTGCGTGTTCCGATTAATCTAATCTCACAAACTTTGCGTCAGTTTTTTATTCGCAAATTTAAAGATGCGGATTCAAGTCAAAATGCGTTAAAAGCCAGTGTGCTACTGAGTTTAGTTTCACTGCCATTATTTGCCTTGGTCTTTGTATTGCCTGAATCTTTATATTTATGGGTTTTTGGCAGTGAATGGGTGGGTATTTCGAGCTATTTCCAAATTTTAGCTTTGGGCTATTGGGCGATTTTCTGTAATCCACCAAGCTCGGCTTTTCTGATTGCTCAGCGCAACAGCCAAGTGCTGTTTAAGTTGCAAATCGTAGAACTCATGATTAAGTTCGCATTATTTGCAGGCTTCTATGCAGTCTTTGCTGATAAAGTGTATATGTTACTTGCGGTGCCTGTGGCATTAATTTTCTATAACTTTGCCATTTTATATGTGGTGTGGAGAAACAAAAACTGATGTTTTTTAAAATCTTAAAATACATGAATTGGTTTGCTTCACAGTGCCGTAAAGTGATGTACAACATGGCATTTGGCACACAATTTCGTTACTTCGGCAAAGCGTGTACCCTAGAGATTAATGGCCAAGTCAAGATCGGCAAGAATGTCTATATTGGCGATCATGTCAGTTTAATTGTCGAGCAAGGTGCGATTTTAGAAATTGCAGATCACAGTTTTATTGGTGAAAGCTGTTATATCAAATGCTTTGGCGGCAAAGTGTCGATTGGTCAAGATGTCAGCATTAATTCTAAGTCTTTTATCAATGGCTGTGGTGGTATCACGATTGGCGATAACACCCGTATTGGTACGCAAAGTATTTTGATTGCCAGTAATCATAAATTTGGTGAGCCTGATCTGTTAGTGAAAGATGCAATTACCAAGCAGGGCGTGAGTTTAGGGCAAAATATTTGGCTTGGTGCACGGGTTACGGTACTTGATGGTGTAACTATTGCCGATGACAGTGTAATTGGTGCCTGCAGTTTAGTGTCAAAACCTCTGTCTGAATCAGGGGTGTATGTCGGTATTCCGGCCAAAAAAATCAAATCTGTATAAAGTGCTATGCATATCGTAAAACATATTTTCAGCGTAAAATATTCAGCTTAATTTTCTCCCTTTTGATTTTCTGATCCTGACATAGGTCATGCGTATGGCATTTATGGTTTCTGCTTTTCGACAGCTGTTTGATCTTGCTTATTTTATGGCAAAGGGCAGTGTGGCATATGCACGTAAAAAGGGGGTGAAAATTGGTGAAAACTGCCGAATTTATATTAAAAATTGGGGCTCAGAACCGTTTTTAGTCTCAATTGGTGATCATGTCACGGTGACTTCAGGCGTGAAATTTATTACCCATGATGGCAGTACCTGCTTGGTCAAAGATGATAAAGGTAAACGTTATCAACGTTTTGCCCCGATTCAAGTGGGTTCGCATGTCTTTATAGGTGTGAATAGCATTATTATGCCGGGCGTGAGCATTGGCTCAAATGTCGTGATTGGTGCAGGTTCGGTGGTGACCAAAGATATTCCTGACCATAGCGTGGCGATTGGTGTGCCTGCCAAAGTGGTATCCAGTTTTGCTGATTATCAAGCCAAAATTCAAAGCACCTGTGCCAGTGATACTGACTTAGCTGGTATTACGGATTATCGCGAGCGCGTGGAACGTGCCATGGCGATTCAAGCCTCAAAAAACCACTTTTAATATTTTCCCATTTCATAAAATTTAGGTCTGCATATGTTGAATAAAGTCATGTTCTTTTTGCCAAGCTTGGGCGGTGGCGGTGCAGAACGTACGGTCATTCAACTGGCGAACAGTTTTGCTGAACAAGGACTTAAAATTCATTTAGGCGTATGTGACCTGAATGGCGATAAAGCCAAGCTGTTACCCGAAGTGAGTTCTAAAATTGAATTGGTCAATTTTAATTGCGGTCGGGTGATGAATAGCATCACGCCTTTAAAAATAAAAATGAAAGCTGAGCAATATGATTGCTTAGTGGCCACGCAAACCCATACCAATATTGTGGCAGGGATTGCGAAAAAACTCTCAGGTGTTGCAACACGTTTGATCTTCCGTGAAGTATCTACGCCGTCAAAAAATATGAAGTTGCAAGGCATTGCTAAATTTGTGCTGAAAACTTTGGTGAATTGGACCTACCCCATGGCACAGCAAGTGGTCTGTGTTTCTAAAGGGGTAGAAGCTGATTTTCGTGAATATTATGGCTATAAAAATAATAATTTGAGTACCATTTATAACCCTGTATTGGACGATGCCTATTTTGAAAAACTCAAAGCGCCAGTCACACACAAATTTTTAAATGGTGACCATAAAGTGATTTTGGCAGTGGGGCGTCTCACTGAAGCAAAGAACTTTGGTTTTCTGATCCGCTCCTTTAAAGCCTTGCATGATCAGCATCCTGAAACCCGATTATTGATTTTAGGTGAGGGTGAACTGCGTGCAGAGTTTGAGGAGCTAGTGGCGGACTTGGGTTTAAACGATGTGGTGGATTTACCGGGCTTTGATGCTAATCCATACGCTTATTTTAAATATGCATCGCTGTTTGTTTTAAGTTCCAATTGGGAAGGTTTGCCTGGAGTACTCATTCAGGCGTTGGCTTCAAAAGTAAAAGTGGTCAGTACCAACTGTCCAAGTGGACCAATGGAAATTCTAGAAAACTCTAAGTTTGGTTTATTGGTCGAATGCAATGATCAGGCAGGGTTAACTCAAGCCATGCAACAGGCGATTTTTGCAGATTATGTGCAATATCAAGAAGCTGATTTTGAAGCGCATATTCAGCAGTTTCATAAGCAAACCGTACTTAAGCAGTATTTGCGTATGATGGAGTCTGCAGCATGAGCAAACCGTTGATGGTGCATGTGATTACCAACTTTGCAGGCGTGGGCGGTGCTGAGATGATGTTGGCACGCCTGATTCAATGTACTGAACACCAATACGAACATGTGATCATTGCTTTAATGAAAACATCAGAGGTGTATCAAAGTACTTTAGATAGCTGTCAGGCGCATTATGCGCTGGGTTGGAATGGTATAAATACGCTGGGGACGATTCAAAAACTGCGTGGTTTACTCAAACAACTGCAACCTAAAACCGTGCAATGTTGGATGTACCACGCCAATGTGTTGACCAGTCTCAGTGTCATTGGTTTAGCGAAAAAACCAAAAGTTGTGTGGGGCATTCATCATTCGCTTGCTTCTCCTAAAGAGGAATCCATCAGTACCAAAATTGCCTTGGGTTTAAGCAAAATACTGTCACAGCAAGCCAGTGCCATTATTTATTGTGCGCATTCGTCTATGCAGCAGCATCAGGCCTTTAGCTTTAAAAATGGCAATAGTCAAGTGATTGCCAATGGCGTGTTTTTAGATAAATTTCAGCCCAATCCTCAATTGCATGAACCAACCGTGATTGGTTTTGCAGGGCGCTATCACATAGCCAAAGGCTATCCCTATTTGTTTGAAACTATGGGCTTGCTGAAAGATAAAAACATCATCTTTAAAATTGCTGGTAACGGTGCGAGTATAGACAATCCTGAAGTCAAAGCCTTATTTCATCAGTATCAACTAGATGCTCAAAAGGTACATTTAATAGACCAAATCTCGGACATGCCTGCCTTTTATCAATCCATTGATGCATTCCTCATGACTTCGATTACCGAAGGTTTTCCGAATGTGTTGGTCGAAGCCATGGCATCAGGTTTGCCTTGTATCAGCACCGATGTGGGCGATGCCAAATATATTGTGCAGGATTTAGGAAGTATCGTTCCACCACGTAACGCGCAAGCTTTGGCGGATGCCATTTTAGCCTATACACAAAAATCAGAAGCAGAAAAACAAAGCTTAAAACAGGCGACGCGTGAACGGGTAGAGCAGAATTTCAGTATTGAAACTGTCAGCCGTCAATATATGCAGGTGTGGAGCCAACAGGCATGAAGTTTTTAATGATCAGCAGTTTTTTGCCATCTGTACTCAATTTTCGTGGCAAGTTATTAGAAGCGATTTCTGCCCACGGCTATGAAATTCACATCATGGCGCCTGAATTTGCATCATTCCCCGAAGAACAGCAAAAACTGCAAGCCCTTGGCTATCATCTGCATGAAATTCCCATGCAGCGCACAGGCACCAATCCGCTGGCGGATTTAAAACTGTTAAAACATATCTATCGGCAAATTCGTCAAATTCAGCCTGACTACTTGCTGTCCTATACCATTAAACCGGTCATTTACGGTACCTTGGCGGCTTGGCTTGCGAAAGTACCGCATCGTTTTGCCTTAATTACAGGTTTGGGCTATGCCTTTCAAAATGTGGAATCTGGCAAGCGTAGTTTTTTTCAAAAGCTGGTGCATGGCTTATATGCGCAAGCGCTCAAACGTAGCGACAAAGTCTTTTTCCAAAACCCTGATGATTTAAAGCTTTTCCAAGACATGCATTTGCTTGATGCCAATAAACCAACTGTGGTGGTGAATGGTTCAGGGGTAAATGTACAAGACTTTGATGTCATGCCTTTACCGAAAGATGATGCAGGCGTGGTCAAAGCCTCATTCTTGCTCATTGCACGGCTTTTGGGGGATAAAGGTGTGCGTGAATATGCTGAATCGGCACGTATCATCAAAGCACAATATCCTGAAGCTGAGTTTCATTTGGTCGGTTGGATTGATGATAATCCTTCGGCCATTTCACAAGCTGAACTTGACACGTGGATTGCCGATGGTCGCCTCAAATATTGGGGCAAGCTCAGTGATGTCCGTCCTGCAATTGCGGAAAGTTCCGTGTATGTGTTGCCATCTTATCGTGAAGGCACGCCACGTACGGTATTAGAGGCGATGGCTATGGGACGGGCGATTATTACCACCGATGCACCAGGTTGTCGTGAAACGGTATTGCACGGTGTGAATGGTTATTTGGTTGCTGTGAAATCAGTCGATGAGCTGGTGCAATGCATGCAATACTTTATTGAAGATCCAAAACTGATTGAGTATATGGGACAGCGTTCGCGAGAAATTGCGCTGAATAAATATGATGTGCATCAAGTGAATAAGCACATGATGGCTGAAATGGATATTCATTAAAGGCAATTTACCCAATTTTAGAGACGATCCAAATGACCTTAAAATATATAAAAAGTGATTTATACCGTTATACCGGTCATGTCAGTTTTAAAACATTTTTGAAAACTTATTTTTTCAATCGTGGTTTTAATTTTTCATTTTGGCTGCGTTTAGCCAGTTCAAAAACTGTATGGGCAAAGTTGGCTTATCCTATTTATTATTATAAAAAAAAGCAGTACGGCATTGATATTCATACCACGACTCAAATTGGCTACGGCTTGTTTATTGGGCATGGCGGGCCGTTGGTCGTCAATCCGACAACCGTGATTGGCAATAATGTGAATTTATCGCAATTTACCACCATTGGTGCAAATGGCGGCCGTCAAGCCGCAGAAATTGGCGATAATGTTTATATTGGGCCCAATGTCTGCATCATTGAGCATGTCAAAATTGGCAATAATGCCACTATAGGTGCAGGAAGCGTTGTGACCAAAGATATTCCTGAAAATGCAACTGCGGTAGGAAACTACGCGAAAGTGATCAGCATGAATAATCCGGGTCATGCAGTTAATCGTCGTTGGACAGATTTCTAAACGGCTATATGGTTTGACAGCTTTTAGAATGGGGAATACTTGAGTCCCTTTGACCGTTGAAATATTTTACAAATCTGATGGTGGCGAACAGGGTATAATCATTGCTAGAAATGAATATTGACTCCGCCATTTTTATCTAACCTCAAGAGTGAACCATGTTAAAGCGCTTATTGGATATTGTGATTGCATCATCTGCGCTAGTGCTGCTGTCTCCTGTATATGCTTTTGTGGCATATAAGGTGCGAAAAAATTTGGGTTCACCCGTGTTGTTCCGTCAGGTGCGTCCGGGGCTCAATGGCAAACCTTTTGAAATGATCAAATTCCGCAGTATGAAAGATGCGGTTGATGCACAAGGTCATTCCTTGCCTGACAGTGAGCGTTTAACACCCTTTGGTCAAATGCTGCGTTCCAGCAGTTTGGATGAAATGCCTGAACTGTGGAATGTGATTAAAGGGGAGATGAGTATTGTCGGACCACGACCACTGCTGATGGAATATTTACCCCTCTATAATGAGCAACAAGCCAAACGTCATAACGTGCGTCCGGGCATCACAGGGTATGCGCAAGTGAATGGTCGTAATGCCATTTCATGGGAAAAGAAATTTGAGCTAGACACATGGTATGTCGAAAACCGTTCATTATGGCTAGATTTTAAAATCATGCTGAAAACGGTACAAAAAGTATTGTCTAAAGATGATATTAGTGCCGAAGGTGAAGCGACCATGAGTAAATTTACGGGTACTTCGGAGCCTAAAGATGACTAAGCTCTATGCAATTTATGGCGCTTCAGGCTGCGGGCGCAGTTTAATGCCTGTTGCACGCCAGCAATTAGCACGTGAAAGCGATGCTTCAGAAATCGTATTTATTGATGATGCCTTGGAATCGGTTGCAGAAGTAAACGGTCATCGTGCCATGAATTACCTCGCATTTTTAAATGAAACGGCTTCAGAAAAATACGTACAAATTGCCATTGCCAATAGTCATGTACGAGAAAAGATCGCTCAGCGTTTAAAGATGGATGGCATTCAGCTTTGGTCGATCATCGCGGACAATGTAGTTCTAATGGATCAGCTTGAGCTCGATGAAGGCTCTGCTTTAAGTCCATTTGTCACCATTGGCTCAAATGTCAGAATCGGTAAGTGTTTTCAAGCCAATTTATACAGTTATGTCGAGCATGATTGCGTGATTGGGGATTTCGTTACTTTTGCACCAGGCGTAAAATGCAACGGCAATATTCATATTCACGACCATGCCTATATTGGCGCAGGTGCCATGATTAAGCAGGGCACACCTGATCAGCCTTTAGTGATTGGTGCAGGTGCTATTGTTGGTATGGGTGCTGTCGTGACTAAAAGTGTGCCTGCAGGCGCAACAGTGGTGGGAAATCCTGCCCGTATTGTGACGAAAAAATAGATGTTTAAACTCGATTTTGAGACTAGGAAAACTCCATGTTAAACAGTGCATTTGAACCTTGGCCAAGCTTTACTCAAGCAGAAGCCGATGCGGTATCAAAAGTCCTTTTATCTAATAAGGTGAATTATTGGACTGGTCAAGAATGCCGTGAATTTGAAAAGGAATTTGCACAGTTTGCAGGAACCAAGCATGCAGTTGCCGTGGCCAATGGTACAGTTGCGCTGGATGTAGCACTCAAAGCCTTAGGTATTGGCGCAGGCGATGATGTGATTGTTACCTCACGTACGTTTTTAGCTTCGGCAAGCTCGATTGTGACTGCAGGTGCTAATCCTATTTTCGCTGATGTAGAGCTGGATTCACAGAATATTTCTTGCCGTACCATTGAAGCAGTGATTACGCCGAATACCAAAGCGATTATTTGTGTACATTTGGCAGGCTGGATGTGTGATATGGATCCGATCATGCAGTTGGCTGAGGAAAAAGGCATTTTTGTGATTGAGGATTGTGCCCAAGCGCATGGTGCAATGTACAAAGGCAAATCAGCAGGTTCCATCGGTCATATTGGTGCATGGTCTTTCTGCCAAGACAAGATTATGACCACTGGCGGTGAAGGCGGCATGGTCACTACCAATGATGAAAGTCTGTGGAAAAAAATGTGGTCGTATAAAGATCACGGCAAAAACTTTGATAGCGTGTATAACAAGCAACATCCGCCGGGATTCCGCTGGCTGCATGACTCATTTGGCACCAACTGGCGCATGATGGAAATGCAGGCGGTGATTGGCCGTTTACAGCTCAAACAAATGCCAGAATGGACTGCAAAACGTAATGCCAATATGGCGCGTATCCAAGCGGCGTTTGAAAATAGTCCGTATTTTACTGTAGCAAAACCATCTGTTGAATATGTGCATGCAGCCTATAAATGCTATGTGCAAGTCAATGCTTTAGCCTTGCCTGAAGATTGGTCGCGTGATCGAATCATGGCAGAAATCAATGCATTGAATGTGCCTTGTTTTAGCGGCTCGTGTTCAGAAGTGTATTTAGAAAAAGCATTTGATGGTACGCCTTGGCGTCCTGCGCAGTCTTTACCGCAAGCTAAACAGCTCGGTGCAACAAGCTTAATGTTCCTTGTACACCCAACATTGTCTGAGCACAGCCTGCAAAAAACCGTGGATGCGATTCAAGCGGTGATCGCAAAAATCTAAACCTGAAAAGAGCGTATAATATGCGCTCTCATCCGCTTTATTGACCCCATTTGAGCATCTTGTGAAAGACTTTATCCGTTCTATAGCATCATTACCGCGTCGCCAAAAACAAATCGTTTTGGTGCTGATGGATATCTGTGTTTTACCGTTAATGATGTGGCTGGCATATGCCATCCGTTTGGCACGTCCCAATGTTCAGGTCATGCAAGGACTGGATGCTTGGTATATTTATGTCGGTATGCTTGGCATTCTGATTTTTGCCTTGCTCGGTATTTACCGTGCAATTGTGCGTTCATTTAATGAAGATTATTTGCTGCGGATTTTAATCGGGACATTTATTCAAATCGTGGCCTTATACACGATTAAAAAACTCAATGTTGCATTTATTCCCATGAGTATTCCGCTCATGTATGGCTTTATGCTGTTTTCATACATGTGGTGGAGCCGTGCCGTCATTCGCTACGCTACTCTTAAAACTTTTGCCAAAAAGCAAAGCCGTAAACGTGTGGCGATTTATGGCGCAGGGCTGGCAGGTCAGCAAATTGCCGCAGCTTTAAACCGTTCAGATGACTATTTACCTGTGTGTTTTATTGACGATAAGCGCTCCTTACAAGGTCAGTCACTGAGTGGTTTAAAAATTTATTCACCCAAAAAAGCGCAAGCAAAACTTGGAAAATTTGGCATTGAAGAAGTATTACTTGCCATGCCTTCCGTTGGTCGTGCACGGAAAAAAGAGATTATTGAGTCTTTTGATACGGCAGATGTCAAAATTATGGAACTGCCAGGGGTAACCCAACTGGTGGATGGTCAAGTCCAAGTTTCAGATATTCGTGAAGTGGATATTATCGACCTATTGGGGCGTGATCCTGTACCGCCGAAACCTGAACTGTTAGAAAAAAATATTAAAAATAAAGTGGTCATGGTGACAGGGGCGGGCGGTTCGATTGGTTCTGAGTTATGCCGTCAGATCGTGAAGCATCAGCCGAAAATGCTCGTGTTGTTTGAAATGTCTGAATTTGCTTTGTATTCAATTGATCGTGAATTGCAGGCTTCTGATATACAAATTATTCCAGTGCTAGGTTCTGTCACCAATCAGCAAAAATTAGAACGTATTATTCAAGAGTACAAAGTGCAAACGGTTTATCACGCCGCAGCCTATAAACATGTGCCACTTGTTGAAGCAAACCCATTTGAAGGTATTTATAATACGTCCATTGGCACACAGCGTAGTGTAGATGCAGCGGTGAATCAAAATGTTGAAACCTTCGTTTTAATTTCAACAGATAAAGCGGTACGTCCAACCAATGTGATGGGCGCGTCCAAACGTATGGCAGAATTGTATTGTCAGGGCCTAGCGTCGACGAATCCAAAAACGCAAATTAGTATTGTGCGCTTTGGCAATGTACTTGGTTCGTCAGGTTCTGTCGTCCCTTTGTTTAAAAAGCAGATTGCTCAAGGCGGGCCTGTTACAGTAACGCACCCAGAAGTAACGCGTTATTTTATGACCATTCCTGAAGCTGCGCAGTTGGTGATTCAGGCTGGTGCGATGGGGACAGGGGGTGATGTATTTTTATTAGATATGGGCGAGCCAGTTAAAATAGTAGACTTAGCTAAACAAATGATTCGTTTGAGTGGTTTTCGAGCTATAGATGAAAATGGTATAGGTGATATTGAGGTACAATTTACAGGTTTACGTCCGGGCGAAAAACTCTATGAAGAATTGTTGATTGATGCGGATAATGTGGAAAAAACGGAGCATGAGCGGATATTAAAGTCTTATGAAAAGTTTTATGAATATCTAGAGGTTTCTGAAATATTTACACAACTTAAGCATTATAGGCATGACGATGATTTAAATGAATTATTTACGATACTAAAAAAATATGTGGATGGTTATTGCTTAGTATCTACAGATATGTGATTTTAATAGTAGTATTAAAGTTAAATTTAATTTAACTGGATGATATAATTAAGGATAACAAAATTAAAGCTATACCTTAATACAGTGAATTTTAAAATTTAGGATATTTATGAAGATTATAGTAACAGGTGGAGCAGGTTTTATTGGTTCTGCCGTGATTCGACATATTATTAATCATACTAATAATGAAGTATTAAATATTGATAAGCTGACCTATGCTGGCAATTTAGAATCTTTAGAAAGTATTGCTGATAGTGAGCGTTATCAGTTTTCTCAAACTGATATTTGCGATCGTATTGCATTAGATCAAATCTTCGAAAGTTTTCAACCAGATGCTGTGATGCATTTGGCAGCAGAGTCCCATGTAGATCGCTCAATTACAGGTTCGGCTGCATTTATTGAAACCAATATTATTGGTACATATCAATTGTTGGAAGCTACCCGTCATTATTGGAACGGTTTAAATCAAAATAGAAAACAAGCATTTCGTTTTCACCATATTTCAACAGATGAGGTTTATGGTGACTTAGAAGGTACAGATGACTTGTTCCTGGAGACAACACCCTATGCTCCAAGTTCACCATATTCGGCAAGTAAGGCCAGTTCAGATCATTTAGTTCGAGCTTGGCATCGAACTTATGGACTACCAACAATGATTACCAATTGTTCAAATAATTATGGTCCTTATCATTTCCCTGAAAAATTGATTCCTTTAGTGATTTTGAATGCTTTAGAAGGTAAGGCACTTCCAATTTATGGTAAAGGTGATCAAATTCGCGATTGGTTATATGTAGAAGACCACGCTAGAGCACTATATAAAGTGGTGACTGAAGGTGTTGTCGGAGAGACGTACAACATTGGTGGACACAATGAAAAACAAAACATTGAAGTCGTAAAAATGATTTGTAAGATTTTAGATGAGTTAAAGCCCCAGTCGAATGGACAAGCTTATGAGTCACTGATCAAATTTGTACAAGATCGTCCTGGTCATGATTTGCGATATGCCATTGATGCAACAAAAATTGGCCATGAATTAGGCTGGAAACCTGAAGAAACGTTTGATACAGGTATTCGAAAAACAGTTGAATGGTATTTGAATAATTTAGAGTGGTGTCGTCGTGTTCAAGATGGCAGTTACCAACGTGAAAGATTAGGTGTGAATGCATAATGAATACAAAAGGTATTATTCTCGCAGGTGGATCGGGTACACGTTTATACCCAATTACAAAGGGTGTATCTAAACAACTACTCCCAATTTACGACAAGCCAATGATTTACTATCCAATTTCTGTACTTATGTTGGCAGGAATTCAGGATATTCTGATTATTACGACACCTGAGGATAAAGAGAGCTTTGAACGCCTGCTGGGTAATGGTTCACAGTTTGGTGTTCGTTTGCAGTATGCCATTCAACCTAGTCCGGATGGGTTAGCTCAAGCGTTTATTATCGGCGAAGAGTTTATTGGTGATAGTAATGTGTGTTTAGTACTAGGCGATAATATTTTCTATGGTCAAGGCTTTACACCAATGTTAAAACAAGCCGTTGCTCGTGCAAAAGGCGCAACAGTCTTTGGTTATCAAGTTAAAGACCCTGAGCGTTTTGGTGTAGTTGAATTTGACGAACAGCAACGAGCAATTTCCCTAGAAGAAAAGCCTACGCATCCGAAGTCTCATTTTGCGGTAACGGGACTGTACTTCTATGACAATGAAGTGATTCAAATTGCCAAACAAGTTAAGCCTTCTGAACGTGGTGAATTAGAAATTACTACAGTGAACCAAATGTATTTGGAGCGTGGTGATTTAAACGTAGAGTTATTAGGCCGTGGTTTTGCATGGCTCGATACAGGAACACATGAAAGTTTACTAGAAGCAGCACAGTTTGTAGAAACCTTAGAGAAACGCCAAGGTTATAAAGTGGCATGTTTAGAAGAAATTGCTTTTAATCAGGGCTGGCTAAGTCAAGAGCAGATTTTGGAAATTGGTCAAAGCATGAGTAAGAATGACTATGGTCAATATTTGATTTCTTTGGTAAATGAATAAAATGAGTTTAGTAAAGTTAATTGATCTGCCGAACTTTGGTGATGACCGTGGTGGGTTAGTGGCTATTGAATCCAATCAGTCCATCCCCTTTGAGGTTAAGCGTTTATATTACATTTTTAATACAGTAGATAAGCCTCGTGGTTTTCATGCACATCTTAATTTAAAACAAGTGGCCATTTGTTTAAAAGGGAGCTGTCGCTTTATTTTAGATGAT
>OEQT01000256.1_pt1 | contig 14122 bp, 9 predicted proteins | sample 1539831 | NCBI WGS metagenome assembly OEQT01 (sample SAMEA3891243, study PRJEB23780) | metagenome | biome: terrestrial biome; feature: animal house; material: water of meat washing | place: Italy | collected 2015-05-12 | reverse complement strand
GTTTGGCTAGACGATGTAAGTTACCACAATCAATGTCTAAGGCTCGTGCTGTTGCAGCCCAATTATCATTATGATCTGCTAGTACCTTTTTAATTAACGCAGACTGAAATGCATCAGTTGATGCTCTCAAACCCATTTGGTTACTAGCGAAGTCATCCATATTTTCGGTAGGACTTATGCCAGATTGAGGCATTGGTGGTATAGCTATACTGAAATGATGGGTTGCAAGCGTCAGAACCGGACTTCGTTGCTCTGCTCTAGCCAATACGGCACCACGATGAATGGCATGCTCCAGTTCGCGCACATTACCAGGCCAGTCATAGCCCTTCAAAAGATGCAGTGCTTGAGGTTGGATCCGCAGTTGCTCTAACCCCATACTCACTCGACAGCACTCGCAAAAGTAACCAGCCAGCAAGGAGATATCATCCTCTCTGTCTCTCAAGGCTGGTACATGTATAGGGAAAACACTCAGGCGATGATAGAGGTCTGCTCGAAACTCGCCATCGATGACCGCTTTCTTCAAGTCTCGATTCGTTGCAGCAAGCACACGTACATTGACTTTTAGTGGAGTGTCATCACCAATCCGCTGCAAGTCTCCATATTGAATGACACGTAGCAATTTTGCCTGCAATGATAAGGATAATTCACCAATTTCATCCAGGAACAACGTGCCCTTATCCGCTAGTTCAAATTTACCCGCACGGTTATGAATAGCGCCTGTAAACGCTCCCTTCACATGTCCAAATAGTTCACTCTCTGCTACGGATTCCGGTAGAGCTGCGCAATTGAGATATACCAATTTGCGATCTGCCCGTGGCGAGCCAAGATGTACAGCTTTTGCTATTAACTCCTTACCTACACCCGTTTCGCCCAAAATCAGGACGTTTAAATCAGTGTTAGCAACTATATCTACCTCATGCTTTAGCTGCTGCATCGCCTGAGAATGCCCGATTATCTCGAATCTATCTGCACCTGTTGGTGTTGAAGGTATTAATGGCTCACTGCTCTGGCGAGCTAAACGCTCTAGTAGTAATGAGTTACTTAACGCCGCTGCCGCTAGCGCACCAACTAAACGCAACTCTTCATCGCTAATGTCATCAAACTGGGCAGGATTCATTCCATCGATGGTCAATGCACCAATCAAGACTTGATCGGAGAACAAAGGTAAACCAACACAAGCATGCACCTTAAATTCTGCATGATCAGGGATCAAGCCATCATAGGGGTCTGGCAAGTTACTATCTGCCGGAAAGCGTACTACGTCACCAGCACGAGCAATTGCCTCCATGCGTGGGTGCTCCTTGATGGCGAAACGGCGTCCTAATACGTCCTGCATTAAGCCATCGATGGCGAGCGGGATGAACTGGCCTCCTTCGTACCGTAGCAAGGCTGACGCATCTGAGTTCAGTAGGCTGCGAATACTCTGGATAAGGCGGTGGAATCTGTCTTGATGTGAAATCCCCAGCTGTATGTCTATAGCAATACGAGCCAAACTGTCTGTCGAAATCATCGTTAGTGTCCAAATGACATTAATGCTGTCATTTAAACAATATCAACGCTATGTCATTTTAACAAATCAATAAATTAAATCTCATAAAAACAATAAGTTATGGGTTGGCATGTTAGCTGCAATAGTTGATATCAAGAAATACCAACTATTACATACTGAGGAATTGCCAGATGACCATTCATGTCAAAAACAACATTCACTGGGTCGGCCAACGGGACTGGGAAGTTCGAGATTTTCATGGTACTGAGTACAAGACAAACAAGGGGACGAGCTACAACAGCTATCTCATCCGTGAAGGAAAGAACGTGCTGATTGATACAGTCGATCATAAGTTCAGCCGAGAGTTCGTTCAAAACCTTGCAGCAGAGATCGACCTTAACCTTATCGATTATGTGGTGATCAACCATGCTGAGGAAGATCACGCAGGGGCACTGACCGAATTGATGGCTCGTATCCCAGGCACTCCGATTTACTGCACTCACAACGCTATCGACTCAATCACGGGACACCATCATCATCCTGAATGGAACTTCCATCCAGTCAAAACAGGCGACAGTCTCGACATCGGTAATGGCAAGCAGCTGGTGTTCATTGAAACACCTATGCTGCACTGGCCCGACAGCATGATGACCTACATGACTGAGGACGCAGTGTTGTTTTCTAACGATGCCTTCGGTCAACACTATTGTGATGAGCATCTGTTCAATGACGAAGTAGATCAAACCGAATTGATGGAGCAGTGCCAACGGTACTACGCAAATATCCTCACCCCATTCAGCCCACTTGTGACAGCTAAAATCAAAGAGGTGCTTGGATTCAACCTGCCAGTAAGCATGGTGGCAACCTCCCACGGTATTGTCTGGCGTGAGGATCCGACCCAAATTATTCTCAAGTATCTGGAGTGGGCAGACCACTACCAAGAAGATCGTATCACCCTGTTCTATGACTCGATGTCAAACAACACCCGTATGATGGCCGATGCCATCGCACAGGGTATTCACGAAGTTGACCCTGGGGTCGCAGTCAAGATCTACAACGTAGCCCGCCACGATAAGAACGAGATCCTGACACAAGTGTTCCGCTCCAAGGGAATACTCGTGGGCTCATCCACAATGAACAACGTCATGATGCCTAAGGTGGCAGGCATGCTGGAGGAGATCACTGGCCTGCGCTTTAGAAACAAGCGTGCTTCTGCATTCGGCAGTTACGGCTGGACTGGTGGTGCAGTAGATCGTATCCAGACCCGATTGATGGATGCAGGCTTTGATATCAGCATTTCTCTGAAAGCCAAATGGCGACCAGATGGTTCTGCACTGGCAGAATGCCGCGAGCATGGACGCCAGCTCGCTCGTCAATGGGCGTTACATCCTATTGAGGTGCCTCGCCCAGAAAAAGCAGCCCATCAAGTGCCACTCACTGTTGATATCTCCCCTGTAGAGGAGACCACCCAGTCAGTTGTAGCCGGAGTAGACGATGAGCAAGCAATGCTTTGCACAGTCTGCCAGTGGGTTTATGACCCCGCCTTAGGTGAACCGGATCAATTGGTTGCGGCTGGCACTCCCTGGAGCCTTGTACCGGAGAGTTTCCTTTGCCCTGGCTGCGGCATCGGCAAGGAGGTATTCGAACCATGCGCAGTGGAGGCATGTGTATGAGCGCATTAAATGAGCATTATGCTGGTTCCAGCCAGGATATAGTCATCATCGGTAGCGGCTTTGCCGCTCAGCAGTTGGTAAAAAGCTTGCGTAAATTAGATGGTGAAAGACCGATCCGTCTTATTACTGCTGACAATGGCAATGAATATAACAAGCCGGACTTGAGTCATGTGGTCAGTCGTGGTTACACCGCCAGCGCAATGACAAAGTTGACGGGGGCTCAATTTGCTGAACAGCAACGTATTATTCTGTCACCTAATACGATTGTGCATAGCATTAGTCCGAATAACAAAATGGTACACACAAATAATGGCGATTTTTCTTATGGCCAGCTAGTGCTGGCAACTGGGGCCAGTTCTATACGGCCTTCCATACCAAACTCAGATCAAATGGTTACCCTCAATAGCCAAAATGATTATGCCAATGCCGAACAATTAATTAAGAATGCAAAACGCATTATGGTACTCGGAGCAGGTTTGATCGGCTGTGAGTTGGCTATGGATATGGTGGGTCAAGACCGAATTGTGACGCTTGTAGATCTGGCGGACAGCCCCCTAAGTACATTAATGCCAGCCGCATTGAGTCAACCGTTACTGCAAGCCTTACGGGAGCAGGGGGTTGACCTAAAACTTGGTCGAGGTATCAAGTCGATACAAAGAGGAGATGCCAACGAATCCTTTACGATAGAGCTCACTGACAGCAGTTTCAGTGAACAGGATCTTGTCATTTCAGCTATAGGTCTACAACCGAATCTATCCTTAGCGATGAATGCGGGACTGGCTGTAAGGCGTGGAATTGTAGTGGATGAATACCTGAGAACATCGAGTGAGCACATTTATGCTCTTGGTGATTGCGTTGAGTGGAAAGGTGAATTGCGACCCTTTTTGCAGCCAATTGTTCTCGGTGCCAATGCATTATCTAAAACTCTGATTGGTAAGCCAACACCACTAACGCTTCCTCCAATGCTAGTGAAGGTCAAAACACTTCAATATCCTTTGCAGTTAGCTGGTAGAACCAAAGGTGCAGACCTTTCATGGCAGTTTAAGTGGAATAAAAATGGAATGGTCGCAGAAGCTCGCAGCGAGGATGGTGAAATGTGCGGCTTTGTCGTAGGTGGAGACCAAATGGGAGCTGCATTCCCACTTCTACGCCTTCTTTCTAGATGAATAATTGCTGGCTGAGCATATGCTCAGCCTTACTTAATTTCATAGGTTATTAAGGATAAAACATGTCGCTACTGCATAGTATACCCGCTCATTGGGTTGTTCGCCGTTCAACCCCATTCTTTACAAATGAAAACGTACCACAGGCTCTATTAACCCATCACAATACAGCTGCTGGCGTATTCGGTCAGTTATGTGTAATGGAGGGGACGGTAACATATTACGGTTTTGCTGATGAAACAGCAGAGACACCTGAAATTACGCTTGTAATCCGAGCCGGAGAGTTTGCAACCAGCCCACCTCAGTATTGGCACAGGGTTGAACTGTCTGAAGATGCTAGATTCAATATCCATTTTTGGGCTGAAAACGTAAGCTCAGACACCCCACTCATTAAGACAAGAGAATAAATTACAATCTTGTCATCGCCACAAACTAGGCCAACTGCCCATCCAGATCAAAATGAATAACTGTAATGTTGTTTATGATTGGCTGTTTTTGCGATGGGAGTTGGCTAGATGAGTGGGATTGAAACCATAACCATGCTGAGTGGCTTGGTGTATCTGTTGTTGTTCCAGTGGCATGAGCGTTCAGGCTGGTCTTGGCAGCTGTTCATGATGCTAACCGCTGCTGTATGGTTGACGGTAGCAGCCAAGCCACCACTAAGTAGTTTAATCGTGCTTGCTGTCGCTATTGTCATGCTTTATAGATATAAATTAATATCCGCATTTTATGATTCAAGAGATCAACAACTTCGTAGTTTAGTTAGATATTTCTTAGTTATATCGTGGGGATTTGTAACAATACAGTATGGTGTTTATATTTTTCAACTCCACCAGGGTGACCTACCTTGGCTGTCTAGACCTGATATCGTAGATGGCTTTCTACCTATAGCGGGCGGTCTTGGCTTGCGAGCGTTGTTGAGCTTGGGCATTACTGATTACCACCATCCAGCTGCAACAATCACAGTCTTGGTTATTTCCTTATCTGGACTCATTTTAGGTCGTGCCTTCTGCTCATGGTTTTGCCCTCTTGGGGTTGTCGGTGAATGGCTGCATCATTTTCGAAATTTGCTGCTACCTGGTGAGTGGACTCCGCCAAAATGGTTAGACCTACTGCTCAAGTCTCAGAAATTTCTAGTTCTATCATTTCTGATGTTCATAGTTATTCTTGCTGTTCCAAATGTCGCACTGCCAGGGTACTTGATGAGTCAGTATCACCAAGCTGCTGACATGAAAATGGGAGCCTTCTTTTTCAACTTGAACTTCATATCAGGTATTTTTGTTGTCTGGGTATTAAGTGTCACGATGCTTTTCAAGCAAGGTTTCTGTAGATACCTATGCCCTTATGGTGGATGGCTTTCCTTGTTGGGGCTTCTGACACCATTACGTATTCGCAGGTCTTCCAGCAGCTGTTTACGAAGCAAGGGATACGATTGTGATAAATGCAGTAGAGCATGTCCATCAAGGATACAGGTTCATGAACTTATATCAGTCAGAAATATTGAGTGTACAAACTGTTTAACTTGTATCTCTGCATGCCCAAAACAAGCTAATGCGATTCATTTTGGTACTGCGAATAAAAAGGTTTCAGCAAAGAAACTGCTTGCAATGTTGTGTGTTTTACTTCTCTTAATGCCATTGCTAGCTCATGTGATTTTCGATTTTTGGACAAGCAAAACACCATTAGAACAACGCCGCTACCTATTGGATATTCTGTCGAGTCTTTCACATTAGAGTTGATGTCTTATCTCACAAAAGCATAAATAATCAACATTGATGAAATAAGGTGTATCCAGGTTAGGTTGCGATAGTTGGTATATGAACTTAGATAGCGTTAGGGTATATGTATTCAATGGATAGAATCACTATATACCTAACGCATATCATGATTAGGTAAGTTACGCCACATATAGTTCTCGTTAATATATGCTGGATTTGATTTCAGTTTTGATAGTGCTTCATTGATATCAGATATGACTTTATCACCCCACTCGGTTTTCGGTGCGGCAACATAAGTTGATATTTCTTTTGGCTGTCCAGCTATCGGAAGAACTTTGAACTTCCCTAGATAAGCCTTTTTATTTAAATCAGATACTGTTGATGAGCCATACCCAAACTTACTTTCTGTGTAATAGATAATTTCCTCTGGGTATGCAACGGTAAAACCATTTACATCTTTTAATAGCATATCCAGGACATTACCCATCGGAGCATTGAGCGAGTAGTTAACTCTCTTATTTGTTTTATCTTTAATTGCGAGGTCAAATTTACTTCCATAAGAACGAGATGCTATGAAATAGCCAAGTTTATCCTTCGATTGAATCAACCGAAGCAAATCAACACCGTCTCCATCAATTATATACTGCTTATAAGTGTTAAGCTCACTGGATGGTATGATTACATGTGGTGCAGTTGATAGTGTTTTATGAAAAGTAGAAAATGTTTGATACTTCTCTCTTTCAGGCGTTTTTAGCATGTTGCCACAGACAACTTTTTTCCCTTGCTGCATCATCTGTTTAATTCTGGCAATATTCGCCCATATTATTACATGGTTATACTGAGGTAATTCAGCTCTTATCATTGCGTCAGTAACATCAACCACACCTCTACCTGAATAGCTGCCATCTTTTATATAAAGTGGAGGAATGTCATACTGAGCCCAATGTATGGTCTCTTTTGCAGTTACATCGACAGATATAATAAAAGAGATGAGTATTAGAAGAATCCTTTTCATGGCAATTTCACCTCTCTATTATATTGATATAAACCATAGTGCGGCGATTAGTCAGCAACACTAACATCTTCACAAGAAAATATTGGCATACGTATGCGCTTTCGTAAACCTACTAACGTAGAAATTTCTGGTTTTCTGTATCGTCAAGGATGGTGCTGAACGTTGATACGCCGAACTCTCCCGCTTGTCGCCATACACGGCAGCATGAGGCTTGATTGTTGCTGTCCCATAGAGCCCATAGAGCCCATAGAGCTTGTACGCTATGTGGCGTGCTCTTGAGATCAAGTGCTGTCAGTCAATGGTTAGATAAAAAATGGTTTTCAGGTGAGAACCACACCTACACAATCAGTATTTGAAAATCATGGAATTTTGATATATGAACTATATTTTCGCCTTAAATCATCAATATCTTTTTTTGCTTTCCTTTCTTTTTCCTCTAGTGCTTTTATCTCATTTGATTTTTCTTTCAACAACTGCTCAAACATTACTTTAGCCAGCTCTCTTGCTTTAATATCAATGATGCTTGCCAAGTCTTTTGATTTTTCTGTTAGAGCCTCTTCTCGTTCTTGCAGCGAGATGATGCTATCATTTAAATTCTTCTGTATTAGGTCTAAGGAGGCTGAACGCCTACGTATTTCGACTTCACCAGCATCAAGCTGAGCCTCTTTAGCTTTAATTGTTCTATTTATATCATCAACCTGTAAATAAAACTCAGCCTTAAGTTCATCTAAATTAAGAAGGTCGCGTAGTAAGTCTTGCTTTTGATCAACTTCATCTTGTATATGATAGAGACGGTCTTTCAATTCCATTTCAAAGCTTCTGTATTGATCTTCCAATAGGATTATTTTTTCCTGTGCCTCTAAAATAGACAACTCTTTTTCTTTTAATACTCTCTCCCATCTTTTTAAAATTGCGTTAGCCTTGCCTTCTGCATGCCGAGACTGTTGAATTACTCGCTGCATATCACTTAGCTCAGATTGACTCGTATTTTTTATCGCGTTGTATTCTGCATTAAGCCTTTTAACCTCTGCATGATGCTTTGCACTCAAAGATGAATACTGATTCTGTAAAGATAGTAACTGCTGTCTATTGTGCGTATACATAATTTCGGAGAAGCTGCCAACAGGGGCCACAGACACCCATTTTTTTGGGCATTTTTTTAGATAATCTCTTATCTCTTCTTTTGAGATTATCTCTCCTTTCACACGAAATCCACTAAGGTCAAGTTCAACGCAGGTTGCATTCACCCTCTTTAATTCTTTAACTTTCCCTCGATCACAAAAGTGCGTAACTGCAACTTCGATGAGAACCTTCTCTCCCTCGATGAACCCAATAACATCAGGTATAACTCTGCCTTCATAAACCTCACATACCATCTCATCAAAGGCTATATTTTGATGTATTGGATTTATAGTTCCAATAGGCAGTAACAACTGCCTATCCGTTGCTAAAACCTCTTTAGCTAGGATATGTATTTCCGTTTCCGGCTTCCAGGTACAGGCATTCTGTTCGACTGAATTAGGCTCATGAGAGAAATAATGGGCTTTAACTTGCCCCTTCATTGCCCAGACAGCGCCCTGACAACCGATGCATGTGCAATTGCATCCTTTGCCACTAACAACGTCTTTGACATCAACGATATGGCCGTTGTCGTCAAATGCGCGAGTCATCAGGATTCTTGCCATCTCTATCCTACCCACAAATGGATCTATGTATAAAAGCACATCAGTTTATTCAGTTAAATTGGATGCTTTAACTACATCAGTAGTTACAACACTTTCATGAAAAATCATACACTTACATTTGATTGTTTTGAACTTCATCAAGTTCCAATTGGATTTAGAGATATGACCACTCCCCAGGTGAGCTCATTGGACTTTAGAGGATGCGTAGGAGCGGGCTGGTAATCAGGGAGGGGTGATGGATGCAGTACGGTGGAAGGCTCTGAAATTGATACCAAAGGAAGGGCGCACGAAAGTAGCGTAAAAAAGACACCAGTTTGAGGTCGGTGTCACGTGACATTACGCTAGTATGAATGGATAGTTAAGGCATTAGCTTGGTCACGTTATCACTTATAATTTTCTGTAGTCGATTATTTTCTGCCTGCAATCGTTCATTGTCCATCCATAATAGCTGGATTTGGTTAGCTCTAAGATTATTAATTTTTTTTATTTCTTGCTTGCATTCATTAAGCTCCGCACGAAGCTTTTTCACCTCTGATTCTCGTTGCTGATATGCCTCAAGTAACGTTATAGGAGCATTGTCAGTTCGTTGGAGCCCATTTTTTCTCAATGTCTTAAACGCATCATTTAGGTCTTGAAATTCATCAAGATATCGATAAATGGTTGCTCTGCTAACCCCAGCTTCTCGAGCTAAATTAACACTCGTTATTTTGCCATTTGTTTTGGTGGATACCCCTCTGGCTAATACATCCAGTGCATCAATGATAGCCTGATGATTTTTATCTGCCATCATTCCGCCTCTTTTAATTCTTGAACGACACTCTCTAAACTCAGAATTTCAACTTGGAGTTGGTGTTTCTGAAATACAGAGGTCTTCGGGTGCCTGTAAAACTCATGGGCTTGAGTTAACTGAGCTTCCCATAGGGATTTATGACGTTTTGAGATGCAGGCATTACTACAATTACCTGGTTGACAGAAATTTATTATGGGTTTCTCTATAGATGGGTTTCTTGATGTGCAAATCGCCTTGGTCGGGTCGAAGAAACAAAAATTGAATTTACCTACAAATAAAGCTTTATTTGTGTTTGCCAACCATTTTGCTATCTGTGATGGTGGATAATCCTCGGCCCGTCCACGAAATTCTGCATTGAACTGCGATTTCAGATGGGTGCCAAATTCACCAGCCACCATTCCCTGTGATAGATCCATTGCTAGTTCACCCAAAATATCGACATTCGCAAGAACTTTTTCCTGTTTCAGCAGCTTATTCCACTCAGGTTCTTCACCAGCATATCCCTGGAATATAGCCACCTCAACGTGCTTGTATTGCAGCATGCCAGCAATGACCCCGAATGGTTGCCTAGCTATGAATCTAGCTAATGTTCTACGAAATTGCCTAGCGTTGAACGCCCATGGCTCCGATACGCCAAATTCATTGCACCAATCGGGTATCGGTGGGCGGTCTAGGTTTTTATTACAGTGGTCTCTGAAATTGTTAATTTGGTAAACAATAGCTTCCATCGTATACTCGGAGAAGGTCTTTCCTGTAAATTTTTTATTTACACTAAAGCTGCTGTTTGAACCATCTGTCAGCATTAGGCGTTGATCATTTGCGGCTTCCCTAATTTTTATTGTTAGAGTTTCGATAGTTTTAATGGCAGTGACGACCTCCTCGATGACAACCCATGTATCTTTTCTGCCATTACCTGTATGTTTATGTAAAATAGTATTGATATAGTAGATAGATTGACCATCTACACTAAAATCTTTTATGTAGCATCCTGCGGTCAAGGATAGCAATTCTGTGGTGCGAATACCCGAGTAGGCTAGGATAGTGAGAGTGCATGCTGTGCGCAATTGCTGAAGTTCAACATATAGATCCCCGTATGTCTGTATTGGCTTTTTCAGCCAGCCAGAATTAACATCTTTCATTAATTTTTTGGCGACTATAGTGAACCGCTTGGTTTTCATGCTCTCGCTTAAATCCAGGTCTGCAATCTCACTATGCCATAAAATGTGCAACTGCTCCCAAGTGTCCAGGATAACATGGCTGTATTCCAACACGTAATCTAATGCTGCACTCATAATGGCGGTGTAGATGGGTTCAGGAATCGGCGGTGTCCGATTCTCAGTATCGACCCGATCTTTTTTATGGGTGAACATTTTATTGAATGGTCTATCGAACGGCATGTTGGTGAGCGGCATAGTAATCCGACTGCTGTACTCCCAAAGGCGATATATGATGCGAAATATATTATATATTCTAGCGTCCGTCTTACACTCAACATACATGGTATAATCCAGGTATCGTTCGAGCAGGTTGTTATCAACCTCGTAAAAACCTTGTCGGCCCTGACTTGCACAGTATTTAGAGAAGCTTTTTAGAATGTATAGCTCATTATGTAGAGTTAACCATTCACTTTCTTGGTCATGAGTTGCGACTGCGTTGTATAGTCTGGCATATGCATACTCAGCCATTGCTAATGAGAATCCATATGGATAGCCAGGAACGTCTCGAAAATCCCAGGTCTTATCGGACTCTGATATACCAGGGGTACTCACGAGCGAGGACATCTTCCATAGTGCATTGCTAAATATTGATTGGGTAGAAACAGCCGTGTCAGGAGAGACAAACCTACTGGTTGTTAGTCCTGCTTCAAGCAGAGAGGCAGTTGGGTTCAGTTTCATTGCAATATTACGTCCTGATATCCAGTGGGATGTAAAAAATCTGCTCCTGAGCTAGACGCTCAGCTTCCTCAATAGCATCGGATGAAAATCGTGGCAGAACATCATGGGTTATTACATGCCAGAGGAACGAAAATTTCCCATTCCAGTCATCTGCGGATAATTCGGTACGGGCCTGTATAATCAGGTCGCGAAGTGCTATTACGCGAGGCAGCACATGGCGTGTAATTATGGCATTGGAGCACGTGAAACAGCCCCATGGTTTATCACATGGCATATTCGGTTGACCACCAGGCCGATTGTAAAAATCCAAGCAGGATGCAAATAATACATCCTGTTCACCTCTGGTAATTTTCCCAGCGGTAGTTATATCCATATCTAAAACTACCGCGATTTTTTCAGGATTGTCATCTGGCACGATCTGAGGACGAGCCAGATGTCTTACTTCATTAAGCGCATCTCTGATAGCCTGCTCATGTATATGTTTGGTTGAATCATTCGCAATATAATCGACGGTCGTAGTAGCTAGCGTATGTGCTGCATCCCTAGTGACCTTGCTCAGTTGTCCATATCTTTTATAGCGGTTGGTGAGATATGTTACACGCCAGCGTCTCAATGATACCCGTAGCGGCTGATCATTTTCATCAGCGAGTTCATGTTGGTCACACCAACCACCAGGGCGGTTCATCTGATATTTTATATAGCTAGGATCCAGTTTTTTAACTGGTTCTCTGCCATGTCCGTTGATAGTCAATCCCAAAAATAAATATTTTTTATCATCTACAGTAGCGTATTTGACTAGAGGCTCAGTGACCTTTAAGAGTGTCTTTATCAGTGCGACGGGGGAGAATTGTCCTTCATTATCAATTGTTTTCTTATATTTACGTGCTGCACCACGATTTTTCTCATACCAGAGGATGAAACGCCCATCGACTTCCTGTAAGCAATCCCGAGTCAGAGTCAGAATTGATGACTCATTACGACCAGTTTTTTTTGCTAGTAGATTTATAAATGGTATGAGATCGGTTGTGAGGGGGTACAGCAGAGAGTAGGTGTCTTTTTTTCTATATGGAACATCATAACATCCCATCGTAACATTATTGAATGTGCTGTGGCCGCCAGCAAGTAGCGCAGATGTTTTTAGGTACTCCCCATTCATGACATTGACGATGTACCACAAAATATTGGGCAGTTGCAGCCATGGTCGCTCACTGGGGTCGAGACGCAACATTCGACCAGTCTGCGGGTCGCGTCTATTATTATGCCCTCGTGGATCAGTACCAGTAGTGAGTAGCTGTCTCCCAGTATCGAGCCGAGCCAGCAGTGCTCGTATATCGCTGCGGCAGGCGTGTTCCAGATCGAGGGCCTCACCAGCTGTATATGGCTGTATCCGGTCACTATCGGATTCATAAGCGAAATTTCGAGGGGGGGAGAAATCTGAACGTGCGAGGTCAATAGCCTGTGCCGCCGCGAGTAGCCTGATTAGGTTACCGAAATGCCGACGTGAATGGCTGGATTTAAAACCACTCGAGGTTAATTTGATGTGTGCTCGGTATTCCAATAAAAATTCATACGTGATTTCCATCATTCGGAATTGCTCAGGTAGTTTTTTTTGATCTACGTATTCCAAAAACTCCTTAATGGTTTGGACATAGGTCCAGATTGTGAGGTCACTTGCTATCCGGCTGGGAGAGGTGTGTTCATAGAGTGCAGCAATAAAATCCCGTGCTAATACCTGGTGTGAGGAAATGTTAGTGAGATCTAGATGTGCCCGGTCGCCCAATTCGTTACGTTTATCGAATACTAGGCTGCCTAGGCTGCGGATATTGTTGTTTGTTTGGGGGATTTTTTCGAACTCTACCCTGGACATAACGTCTGCTTGCACCAAGTCAGCCTAAACTGGAATGTAGACTAGCCAAGAAAGCTTTTGCTTTCAATTGGTGTAAGTTATTGATTATTTTACACTTTAATAATTATCGGAGTCTAGGGAGATTTGATTTTTTCTATCTAAATCAATCATTTGTTGAGGTCTATATTCATAAAGCGAGACATATATAACACTTCATTTTTGTGATTTTTTGGAATTATATACTTAGCATGGCTTAATTAATCTTTGTTTATTCTGCACTATTAATGGGGGTAATTCACTCGCAAATTCTAGGTTAGCACCTCCAGACCGCCACGATTTTGGATACAACACAGTCAAACTGGTTCTAATTACTGCGGTCGAGTGAGCTGCTGTAGGAGGCCCCTTAGATCTGCCTGCAAGTATAAGGGGGAGCACTTAGTGGGGGATAACCTTCGGGTTAGGAATTTTCGTTTTCCCATTTAGTCCAATCCCCCAAAGATTCATCAACCAGAGCCTCAGAGTCCTCTAGGAAGTCGAGGTAAATGTAGGTAGTCGATATGTGGGAGTGCCCTAACAGTTTCTGTAACTCTCTGAGTGGGTCGTTCAAGATCTGTCGATATGCATCGGACCCATTCTCTCGGAGCTCCCTGAGATTTTGGGCCATGCGTTTAATCATGGCATCCAGCTGATAGATAGCGAAGGAATGGCGGCAGCCATGGGGGGTGAGTCGTATACCAGCTCTGCTGGATATAGCAGCAAAGAAACTCTCCACGGTGCGGCTAGAGAGAGGGCGCCCTGTTCGTGCTAAAAAGATCTTGCTGGATTGTTTCGGGGACTTTTTGCGCGTG
>OEQT01000254.1_pt1 | contig 14129 bp, 14 predicted proteins | sample 1539831 | NCBI WGS metagenome assembly OEQT01 (sample SAMEA3891243, study PRJEB23780) | metagenome | biome: terrestrial biome; feature: animal house; material: water of meat washing | place: Italy | collected 2015-05-12 | reverse complement strand
TTGTAGTACGGTACAGTAGACACCAGCGTAGCAGGCTCTTCTTTCTTGCTGATGGTGATCAGCTTGGTAATGATATCAATGTTAATCTCTTCAGCAATCGCCGTTGATAGCAGGTCTTCTACTGCTAGATCAGCATTCAGACCCTGACGCTCCATATCGTACATCAGTTCGATGGTCGTTGGACTCTTCAACTTACGGCTGCATACACGAGCAGTCCATTTGTTGATCAGGAATCTGGACTCGGCCACATTCGAATCGGGATCCTGATAAGTGTCGGGATCCGCTGCATCCGCTACATTACGAAGTTTTCCACGCACAGCCAGGTTATGTGCCTCTCCAACAGGCTTCGACTTGAGATACTCGTAGTCTCCATCTTCGAGAACGCTGAACACGAAGTCGTGGACTACGAATTTGTCGCCCTTGGACATTCCGTCAGTAGGTCCTGGCAATCCGCTTTTGCCAAATGGATATTTACCACCACTAGTGACATAATCCAACTGAACTTCGTGGGTGCTACCTTCTTTGTCTGCTTGGACGTAGTCATATCTCATTCCAAACACAGTCGCGATCGGGTTCGATGTTGGTTGAGTGGATACCAACTCCTTGTAGATCTTCTCTTGGGTCTTGCGCGTCAATGCGATCAACGCCTCACGTCCGGACGCAATTCCAGAAGTGCCACTAGATTCTTGTATTAGCTGATTAATCTTGCTAACTTTAGCCATGTTAAGATTCCTCTTGGTTTATCCTTTATTTAGGGCAACAAAAAGGGAGAGCTTTCGCTCTCCCTGTTGCTTGCTTTCTGTACTATTATACACCAGCAACCAGAACACGACGGAAGAAGGAGTTCTTACCGAACATGTTGGTGTGCTGCGGCATACCGTTGGAGATCTTAGCGAAGTCACGGTTAGCAGTACCGTCAGCCATTGGGTGCAGTTTAACACCGTAGCGAGTCTTGAAGCCCAGAACCGGTTGGAAGTTCTTAGGATCGGTACCACGCAGAGGGGTCAGAGCAACGTATGGGCAGTAGTAGATACCAGCGTCCATTTCGGAAGCGCCTTTGTAACCTACAGTGAAGTAATCTTCAACTGCGTACTGATCGATGAACACGCGATACTTGCCTGCCAGAACACCAGCGAACACGCTAGAGTTGGTGTCAGTGTTCATGGTGGTGTTAGCACCTTGAGCAGCGTAACCAACCATCATGTCGGTGTGGCCCAGAGCAGCAGCAACGTTACGGGAACAGATCAGGAAGTTACCTTGACCACGACCAGTTTGACGACCGATTTCAGCAGCTTCTTTGTCGATCTGGATTACCAGAGCTTTGTAGGATTCACCAGCCCAACGAGCGCCACGAGTATCTTTCACGTCAGCGAAGTCGAAGGTACCAGCTTTACCACCAGCTTGGTTGGTCCAACCAGTCTTACCAACGCGTGCAGTAGCGTTGATCCACAGAATCATTTCGCGGTTGATCTCGTGCATGATTTCGTTAGCCAGGATGGTGCTCAACTCGGAGTCGGCGTCCAGACCGTGAACAGCGCGCAGATCTTGTGCCAGTTCGATGGAGTACTGTGCTTTCAGTTGACGGGACTTGGCTTCAACTACTTGCTTGTCGATACGGAAGGACATTTCATTCCATTCATTACCGGTGGAACCGTTGAAACCTTGTTGGAGTTCAGCGAAGCTGGTAGCCATTGCGGAACTTGTTTCAGCAGCCAGACCAGTAACAGTCAGCTTCTTGTAGATTGCTGTCGGCTTGGTCTCGGTAATGGAGTTTGCAGTGATCGGGGAGATAACTTGCATGGTCTTGGTACCAGCCAGTACACCGTCAGCTTCTTCGATATGCAGCTTGAAGAAATCACCAACTGCGTATGCTGCGGTAGCATCGAATCCGGAGATGTCTTGTGCAGCACCACGACCGGAGAAATCTGCATCAGGACCGAACATCGGGTGGAATGCTTCACGTGCACTTGCATCCAGAGCTTTGTCGCCGTAGATAGCACGCAGGGTAAACACTTGACCAGTAGAGCTAGTCATCGGTTGAACGCCGCAGATGTCGAATGCGATCAGTTGCGGAATGGAACGACGAACCAGACCCATAACGGCAGGACCTACGTTAGTCACTTGACCAGTGGTTTCACCAGAAGCGATCTTGCCAGCGTCATACCCGTGATCGCCGCCGATATTGGCTTCGTTCATGCGCTTGACGTCTACCATGGAGGTAACAACTACTGGATCGGTATACACGCCACCTTCGTTGTGGGTGATATCTTCGTGTTGGTTTTCGAACATACGTGAAACGATATCTTTGCGCTTCATGGTAGCGATTTCCGGTGAACCTGCTTGCTCAACCAGTTTCTGCCACTTGGTCATCAGATCTTTCTTAGACATTGAAAAAATTCCTTATGTTGTTTGAAGTGTGAGAGAAATTATTCTCTTCATGAATCTATTTATGGGACTTGTTTTGGGCCATTACAGATTCAGGTACTGCATTACCTCGGGGTCGATAGCTGGTTGAGCTTGTTCAACGACGGGTTGTTGGACTGGTTCATTCTCAGGCGGAACGAAATTCAGACCTTCTGCGATCGGCTCTTGTTTGGTAGGTTTGGTAACGCTAACCATTTCGACGATTGCGGACAGTTTGGTGCCAAAGGATTCGCTATAAGCCATACCTTCGGACAGGGCAATAACTTTCTCTTTCTGGATGTCTGTTAGACCAGCAACAGCTTCGTTGATCTCTTGGTCACGCTTCATAGTCTTGATGGACTCTTTCAGGACCAGGTTGTTGTCCAGAACTTTATTCAGTTCGACCTTGGATTCTTCCAGTTCGCTCTGCAGTTCGGAAACTACATCAACTGCTTCATCTGGAACAATTACGTTGTGCTCAACGAAGGTAGTCTTCATTGCGCCCAGCAGGCTTTCGAACATTTGAACCTTGATACCATTTTCGACAGCCAGTTTGTTCTCAGTCATCCATTCTTCAACCAGATGTTCGAAGTATTTGTTGACGTTTTCGGCCAACGCAGCGTTCTTTTCAGAAGCTTTTTCTTCTACCAGTTGATCAGCCATTTCGGCCATTTGAGCGACGTGGGATTCAGCCAGCTTGACTGCGTTTGCTTTCACAGTAGTTTCGAAAACCGCACTGAACTTGGTCTTGACTTCGTCAGACAGTTCGATGGATTCGAAAATGCTGTCCAGCTCAACATCAGTCTTGATGTTCTGTGCTTCTTGCAACAGAGTTTCTTTGATGGACATTTTGTTTCCTCGAGTTGTTATACGTATATTTATGCAAGCGTTTTAAGCGCTTCGCTTAGAGCGAGGAACGCGGTATCTTGCGAAATTTTTTGGGGCTCCACTACGGGATGATCCACGCTAGGAGTTTTGGATTCATATACTGGTTTGACGTATGCATTTGGCGCACTTGGGCCCCAAACCACATCCACTCCAACAGTCAGTTTGAACCCTTCCTGCACTTCGTTAATCCCATATGAGTTACGCTTCAGTGTCCCGAGTCCGCGCGAGCTAACTCCTGGAATCCATCCAGCACGAATAAGTGCTGCTGTCTTGTCACCTTCTGCATAATCCCCCTCGACGATTCGAGCTCTACCCCATACATCGTTGCCTCTCCACTCCAAATGCTCTATAATAATAGCGGCGTGTAGTGGATCTGGCATTGATCGTTGTGGATGGTTCAACTCCCCAAGGGCTTGGTTTGTGTTTACTTGTTCCTTGATGTATTTAGCAACCGCTTCTTGAAGGACCTTTTTTGGGTAGAGACGCTCGTTGCCATTCACTACCTCGGCCTGCAAGAATACACCCTCGATGTACAACTTTCCGTTGACTTCTTTGGACTCCACAAACATTTTCCGATCGCCAGCTTTACCTGGCTGACCCCAATCTTCAGTTAGCAGCATCGGTTCCATTTTAGATCCCCATCTGCTTGCGCTTCTTCAAAGCCTTCTTAGTCTTGCGAAGTGCACGGACTTGTCCACTTGGGTTAGCACGTCTGGTCTTTGCAGCTTTGCGTGCAATTTGACGGCGTTGACCTTTAGACAGTCCAGTTGTTTGAGTTGCGTTGCGCTCGCGAGTTTTACGGTCTTTCGTTCGGGTAATGATACCCATCGAGTTGACGTGACGCACGATTGATTCTTCCACACTAACTTCTTCTCGAAGTGACAGCATCGCCAGCGCTTCGATTGATTCATCAGTATTTAGCATGCGTTCCAACAGCGTATTGACATCGGATCCGAAAGTGGACTCTAACGTCAACAGCTTTTGTTTCGATTCTTCAATTTTTGCAGTAACGAGACTCTCCAGGACATCGAACTCTTCGTCCGATTCAACCATTCGGCCAGTTTGGGAGACGCGCCATTTTGCAACAACTTGTTCTTTTGTGATCATCATTGTAGCACCTATGTTGTTGATGGCGGGACAATCCCGCCCTCATTATTCGTCGTCTTCCTCAAAAGGAGCAGCGGATGCTGCAATCTCTCTGCGGGTAGTTTCAATTGCTGCTCTCGTTCGATTGGACATCTCGTCACCGAACGCTTGTTTAGCGGCCATGAAATCCCCAGCTTGTACAGCTTGCATAAATTCGTTCATCTTAGAAATCCTCTGGTTCTTCTTTGTCTTTGAGGACGGGGTCCTCTAATTCTTTCTCGATGCGTTCGCGCTCCTGCTCAATCTCTTCATCAGACATCTTCAAGACGTTCTTCATGATGTAGTCGTGGGATATATACTTGCCAGTAATGTCGGCAAGTGCTTGGACTAACCCAACGCGTCGTTCCATGATTTCAACGTCTTTGATCTCTTCGAAGTATGAGTCCTTGGAGAACACTACGCGAATATTTTCTCGTTCATCTTCCCACTCCTGTTCGGACATCTTGCCTTTCAATAGCAGGTTGGTCTTGAGCGGATCGATGAAAATGACTTCAAATTGTTGCTGCAGACCGCGGATCAATTTGGTGAACTGGAGCTCATCGCGCGTGATATCGCTACCGCCACCAAACTGAACACCACCGCCTTCTTGAGGTAGACGGGAGAGAGGAATTTTCATGCTCTCGTATAGTTTGCGGTTGAACCAACGCACGTCATCCATTTCGCCCATAGATTGGGCACCAGGAAGTGTTGAAACTTCAGTGGTAGCTTTGCCATCTCGACGCATTAACCAGTAATCTTCTGTCATAGACAGGTTGTTCGAGCTGTTCTTGACCTTGCCAGTGGCACTATCGTAAACTACGCGGTTCTTCATTCCCTGCATGACATTATTTAGATGCATGGTTGCTTTCTTGTTTGGCATGTTGCCAACATCGATATAGAAAACGCGACGTTCTGGAGCTCTAGTGATACGATAGATGACCATCGCATCTTCCAGCATCTTCAACTGGTTTGCAGGTTTGATAACGTTGTGCAGGTATCCAATAATGCTTTTGCCGTCAATGTCGCACTTCCCGCTATGAGAATATACCATCGCCATCGCTGGAATGATTACGCGCGTGTTGGTGTTGATGATATTGTAGCGAGCATCATCGTTGCCAGTATATGTGAAAAATTCACGATATCCCTTGTATACATCGTTGCCATTTTCGTTTTCTTTGTAGATCTCACGAACATATTCAACAGATCGTGGATCCAGAAGTCGAAGCTCCTTGATTCCCTCTTTTGGTTTCTTAGGGTCGATCATCTTGTGGAAATACAGACGACTGTCGATGTACCATCTACGGAAGTGACGCTTGCCCTCGCGCTCAAAATTCAGCAGCTTTAGGATCTCGCGAAACTCGTCACGGACCGTATTCTTGACGGATTCGGACCACTTGGTTTTATCTAGGTCCAGATATACTGTATCTTTGTTGTCTTCCTGAACGATTGCATCGTTGACGATCTCATCAATTGCGTTGTCTACCTCATGATACTTGGATAGCGATCTGTATTGGTTGACGAGATCTTTTGTGTTCTGAATTCTAGGAGCGCTGCCGTAGAATGCTTGATTGAAACTCTTGCGAGGAGCTGACGTATCGACGTGTTCAAGCTCTGTAGCTCCGTCCGCGTTGTCGGGCATCGCAAAGCTGTCAATTCGATTGTCAAGATCCTTATCAAGGTCTTTGCCCGAGGCTGTAAACCACGGCATCAAAAAACTTAGGATTGGGTTGCTCATTAATATCTCCTTTGCATGTATTTATACTTCTATTTAGAGGGGACATTAATGAGGGGAGCGATTGCTCCCACCCATATTACTGCCACCAGTCCATGGACAGAGTTACTTCGAATGTTTCCACTTCGGAGTTCTGATCCCAGCTCAGTTGCAACTCAGCGATGTTGGTCGGCCAGATACCGTAGAGAGTGTAGCTGCGCGTTACATTGGTCTTGCGATCCAATTGACGTACAGTTGCTTCTTTCTTGTAGCTGGATGGACTTTCGCCGGAGATGTTGCGGTCCATAGCTTGAGCAAGGTTCTGCCAAGCGATGAATTGCTGACGGACATTGTGTTCCGTGTCGTTATACACGGTAATGGTCCAATCTTCGTAAGTTCGATCGCCAGCCAGTTTCAGTTTTTTGTTCTGATAGCTGACTGGGATTGGTTCAACCACACCAGATGGCATGGATGCACCCTTACACTTGAATTTGAAGTCTTTGCCCAGGAATGGGATCTCTACTTCAAACAAGTTGGGGCGAGCTAAGTCGCCCCCTACGTATGCTTTAGTGATGTCTGTCAGTTCCACGATAATCTCCTATGTTAAGTGTGGATAACGTTCAATTAAAACCATTTCTTGCGGTTTTCTTCCCACGTAATAATCTGTAGGTTTGAGATATCTCCAATCGTAGATGGATGTATCCCATTTAAGAATCCGTGTCGAATGGAGACGATATGATCGAGCTGATATGCTCCCGATACGCCACATCGTCCTATTTTATCGAAGTTCTCCCACTTGCTGTATACGTGTTTATGACGTCGAGTAAATTTTCGAACCTCCGCGATGTACAAGTCACGCTCGGTCTTATTGACCCTCCACCTAGGATGACGATCCCCAGTCATACTGGGTCTCTTTTGTCCCTTCTGGACTATCCGATTGTTGTTATTCGTGTTTACGATTTTGCACTGTCTACAAACGTGCGGAAGGTCACCACGTTTTGTTATGAGCTGGTACTGCCGATCGAATGTAGATCCGCACTGATCGCAACGCACATCCACGCGAATATTGCTATTGAGTGGGAGGTCTTCGATACGAACTTCGATTACATCGCGGTACGATAATCCGGGACGATTCAGGAGTTGCTCCCAATACCGAAATCTAGATCTAGCTTGAACTTGGACAACTTTGGATAAAATCATAGTTAATAGGACCGCTTCCGCGGTCCATTCACCCCTTATTGTTGGAAGCTGCCCACAAGCTCATCGAAATCTGCGCCAGTTGAAGTAGCGACAAAATTTAAAGAGATAAAATTTATGGAACGAGCAGGTTTGATCAAGATCGTGGCTACGAACTCGTTGCGGTCAATGACGGTTGGGCTGTTGTTGCTTTCGTCACAGATTACGCGGAAGTCGTAGATGCCACCCAGCGACCGAATAGTATCCAGATAGGAGCTTACTTCGCTGCGGAAACTGGAGCGAGTGAACGCATCGTTCAGTTCGAACAGCTTGTACTTGGCACTTTCACTGATGGATTTCTTCAACAGGTTGAACAGTCTGCGGACGTTGATACGGTCAAACGGAGTCGGAGCCTGCGAAGCAGTCTTGTCGCCATACAGCACGTAACCTTGTCCAGCAAAACCAACAACTGGGTTGATTCCATTCTGGTACATTTCATCACGATGCGGCTGACGAGTCTCAATGGCCAGTTTGATAACGTTTGCGATCTGACCGCGGTTGAATCCAGCTGGAGACATCCAAGGTTGACCAACGGTATCTGTACGAGCACACAGTCCAGCAATGTCAGCAGCCAGTGGGATCCAGCGGTTGATGTCATTGTACTTGTCGTACTGGTATTTATAGTTGCCGTCAATCGTGGCGTACGTAGTTCCAACGTTCATGTTGTCATCGATAGCAGCACCGGAAGTCGTGATACCACGACGCCAGTCAACAATCTTGCGAACTGCAGTGGCTACCGGTTGATTGATCACAAACTCACGCGGAGGAGAGACGGACACCAGACAGTCGCGACGTTCGTCAGCAATTGCAATGACTGCTTTCTGTACAGTGGAAGCCAGCTTAGCACCTTCACCTGCACACGCCCCTGCAATCAGCAGGTTGATATCGGTATGCTCACGGTCTGCGAACATGTCCCAACCTTTGATCCAGTCGCCAGAGCTCACAGTCGAACTTCCTGCATTGCCGCCACCGAATGACAGAACACCGGTGTACGTCGCAGGCCAAGATTCAGCGGTTGCTTGAACGTACGCGCTGTAACCGTTGCCAAAGTATTCATCTACATGGATACTAGTCCCGTAGATATCTCTGTCTCCAACTTTAGTAGACAGGACTCTGGATTCTACGGCAACGCCGTTGTTGAATACGATGAAAGCAAATTGGTTTGCATTTTGAGGACCATACTCCAGATAGCTACTCGGTGTGATGTTGCCATACTGAAGACCGCTTGGGTAAACTACTGGATCGATTGTCTTCACGCTAGTCACGCGACCATTTGCATCAAAGTTGTAGTAGTCTTTGTACGCGATGATTGCTACTTTGAGGTTGTCTCCGTAGTTACCAGCGTAACGAGCTGCCATTACTGGGATGCGTTGTTCTTCGCACACGTCAATAAACGTTGCTTTCAGGTCATCGCGCATGGACAGAGCAGACTTCGCAAACTCATCATTCGGGAAGTAGATGTTGCTGTCCAGTTGGATGGAGTCAATAGTTGCAGTTGCACTTTGACCACTTCCTGGACCGCCACTTACAAACTGCATTTGCCATGCAACATCCAGATTTGGATAGTCGTTCAGGGTCTTAGCTTTTGCGATGATTGCTGCAGTTGGAATGACCACTGCAATAACGCCGCCAGATGCAGATACTTTGGTAACTGCGCCAGTTGCGATGATAGCACCAGCTTGCAGTACATTGACTACGGATCCTGGCTTGTAACCGACACCAGCAGAGGTGATAGTGTATTTCAAAGTTTCATACTGCGGAGAAGAGTTTCGTGCAGTCAGTTCGTTTAGAACGCGAACTACGCGGAGATCGTTTCCGTATTGCAGGAAGTTGATACCGCTGAAGAAACTATCTGCGGTTTGGTCATCTGGACGACCAAACTTATCAACCATATCGACTTCGGAGACCGTTTGCGTAATCTGGAATGCAGCACCCCAGTTATACTTACCAACCAGAGCAGCACGTCCAGTGGACGATCTTGCGATGGTGGTCTGCAGGTTGATCTCTTTGGTCTCAATTCCTGGAGAGAGTAATGTCATTGTGTTGTCCTTTATTAGTTGGAAAATAGAGTCCGATCTCGGTCATCTATTTCATAGGTATTTATACCATCGTCGAAGAACGCTCCAACGGTGAAGTCGTCTAGCATGTCTTCCATTTCAGCTCGGAACACATCCACGCCAACATTTCTCGACGCGTCAATGAAGTCGCCAAATCTATCTTGTGTAGTCAGGTATGCGAAAATGACTAAGCTCATGACCAAGTCGTCGTGGAAACCGTCTTGTGCAGCCCAGCTGACTCCTTTCTCAACAAACGTCCGGAACTCCTGGATCGTGCCCATATGTTCAATTTGGAGCTTGTCTTTCTCGATCAAGTCTTTCAGAGTTGAGCATCCTACTGCCTTAGTAGACTTTGTCTGCTTCATCCCCAAATCCTTGCTGGAATCGACAATCACGTTCTCATATTCGAGATCGATGAACAGACTCTTCGCAACCATTACACCTACACTATTTAGCTCGATGTAAACCCACGCATTATTGTATTCCATCGCATATTTCATGATGATGCTCGGGAACAGCAGTGGTGATATCTTATTCGAGTGATACACTGCAGCTTGCTTGTATGGATACGTAGTGACGTCAATGATCTGAATGACAGAATAATCCTGTCCGCGACCCTCAGCTGTATCTACTGTGCACACGTACTTGTGATCTTTCTCGGGAGCGTGCAGACGGAAGAATCTATCTTCGTCGGTCACTTCTCTCCATGCCATTTTGGTCAGCTTGAAGCCATTGATCAGAGTTCCGGATGTGCCCATAAATTGACAACAATTGTGTGTCAAAACTCCATTCGCGTAGAATAGATTTCCCCCAGCCACGTCGCGTACATCGTACATCTCGACTGGGCCTTCTATCACATCCTTCGATACAACAGATACTAGAGATCCATCCAATGGAACTATCATGCCAACTTCGACATCGATCGCGTGGAGGTGGTAATGGATCCCAGTCTTGGGATGCGACAGTACAAATACGTGGGTGTCACTCGACTCGAGCACGCGTCCATCAGTGAACGTGAACCGAATGAATCTATCGTGTTGGGTCTTCTCTACACTTCCGATACTTTGGTATCCAGAAGGAGTTTTGATCTGGATCCCAGAAGAGTATGTCGGTAACGGTATGAAGCTGTTACGTTTCAAGCATTTCATTAACGATGTATGAATGCCAGCGGACGTCATCGTTGGATAGAACGTCTCTTGGTACCACTTTGCAAACTGACGTTCTGGAGGAACCATCTGGCTACTCTTTGGACATTTGAATAATTTAAATGAAGTGATACGCTTGTAGTATTCCTGCCCCATATGAATAGTATCTATGGGATTGCGTCGATTACTTCGTCCCTTCCGAGCACTGGATAATTTAGAGCGTGTTTCCTCTGTGTGCAAGTGTCCGCAATTTTTATACCCATCTTTAGCTCGACGGATATCAACAATCTTCCGTTTGGTTTCTTCGGAGTGTTTCTTCCCCTTCATTCCATTGTGACGGATCTTTTGCTTTTCAACGTCAAACCAACCCACGTTCAAGTAGTTATCCCACTTACTAACACGCTTATTGACCTTAGCTTCCCACAACATCGCTTGTTCAACGGTATCGAAGGTACGACGAATCTCGTACTCGAACGCGTCCTTGCCATATTTTTCAATAAGAGCTGCGACCTGTTTGCTGCTGGTAAAGTACGTGGTCCACAGAACACTCGGATTGGCGTCCTTCTTGGAGTATTTCACTCCGTAGTAGTATTTGTTTTCTGGTACGCACTTTACGCGGTACGTGAATGGAATAAAGTCCATAGATCCTCCACTGTCATAGTCATCTCATTTCCATCTACATTTATGTCGACTGTAGTTTTGGGCATAAGACAATGCTCTTGGCGGAATGCTTCAATGCTGGATGATACAATTTGCTTGGTGGCCCATTCGAATCCATCATCGTATTTATCCGCACGGTTATACAGACGTTCTTTAACTGTAACCCACGTAGTGGTATATGGCTTGAAACCCATATCAGATTTTAAGCTGGCGTCCCACAGATCATACCAGTGGTTGATACCGTTTGGGGTAGAGGTCAGAATGATCTTGGAATTACGACCGGATGAAATAACAGGCAGAATAGCTTTCCACGTATCATCAAAGTTCTCGATAAACGCTGCTTCGTCCAAATAGATCATTGCAAAGGAGTTACCACGAACTGCATCGGGAGAACTAGCGTAGGCACCAATAGAGCAACCATTTTCTAGTTCGATGTTACCCTTGTTCCATTCAACAATCCCAGGCTGCAGGAAATCCGGCAGCAGTTCAATCGACTGCTTGGTACGCTCCAATACTTCTTTAGCCATGTCGCCTTTGTGCGCAAGGACCCCTACTGCTTTGGCTTCGTTGAACACCACAAAGTGGGTCAGGAAGATTGCCGTTGCTGTTGTTTTACCTAACTGCATTAATGTTCAACTAACGTCGTTAAAGTTAGCCAGTGGTTGGTTACCCACATCTGTACATCACTGTACACGTTCAGACTATATCACGATCCTAATCCCCGCTACCAGGATTGGGACCCTCCGCTTTTCCACACACTTGTGTGTACTCTACTCAGTTCCAACATATGCATTTCTACATAAGTCGCCCTTTCGATAGTCGTTGCCACCCGTAACATTCGTTACAAGTATCAGTATTTTCTCCGCAGGAGACGTCCACTGAACAACGGAGTTTTCGATGTGGATTACTCCACAAAGCCGCCAGTATAAGGTTAACGGGGTAAATTGTGAATACTCATGCGCTCATCGGCCATGATCTGCAGCATTTCTTTCTGGTAGTCGCGCAGTTGGACTTTGATCACGCCCCAGTCAATGTGCACGATGGAACAATAGTTCTCAGCGAAGTAGATGATATCGTCACGACAACGTCTCCATTCATCCTTCATCTCTTGGGACCACTTGATCGGAACGTTAGCTCTCTTCAAGTTAGGCAGACCGAGGTATCTCGAACGCTTGTTAAAACGGTCTTTAAACGTCCTGAACAACGCTGGGTTCTTACCCTGTAGGTTCATCTTCTGTACGCGCTTCAATTCCGAATACACGTCGTACATCTCCGGATACCACCGACCGTCATGCTGACTCTTGTAGTATGTACATTCTTCCACTTCACGAAGCAGCTTATCGCCACGATCGTCAAATATTTTCAGAATGCCATTCGGCTGCCGTTTATACACAGCATGATCGGATCCAAACACATCACTTGGGCTATCAAATCGGATAACCTTGCTCTCTAGCTTCGACACTGGAAGCATCTCTTCAGGCATCAACGACATCACTTTCTCCTTCTATCACTTCCCCCTTAGCGCGAGACTTAGCCTCCGCCTGCGAACCTTCCATAGCCATTAACTCTGCGGGAGTTCCAACGAACACAGTTGCGTTCTCGATATTCATGCTCGGTTGGGAGGTTGGGTCAGACTTGGTCTTGGTGGCCTCGTTGGTAATGGCGCCCATTTCTTTGTGCACCTTCAACATTTCTTTGGTGGAATTGGTCATTGCATTCATCAGGTTGACAAACGCATCTACGTGTTTAGGGCTCTCAGAGTTCTTTGCGTTCTCGAGAGCAATCTTGCCCATAGCCATAAGCATTTGTTGTTGATAGTTCAGCGTTTGCCGAACTATCGCGTAATCTTCTTCGAGGTCTTTAGCTCTATCAGATGGATGAGATTCCACATCCTCTAGGACTGTTGGCTCGTAAACCACTGGCATGGTTTCATCGAAACTCATGCCAGGCATGCCACTCACATCCAGGAGAGCAGCCATGTTAATTTCGTCCATTTCGTCTCCTTATGGTGCATTGACGCGTGGGTGTGGCGGTTCAGGTTCTACGGGGATTGGAACGTTCTCAGATTCAGTCTGCTTGACCTTTCCGTCCCAGCTTTCTTTCTGCGCTGTTCTTGGATCTACTTCCATATCAACGGATTCGAAGCTGCCTTCGTTGTTGAGCTCGACGCGGTTGGAGTTGAAATCCAAATAGATTGTCTTTATCTCGCCTTTGAGATCGACAATTGGAGGATACAACCAACCATCCATTTCAAATATCAGATCCCACTGGAGTCTACGACGACTCATCTTATCGCCCTCAACTTCTTCGCTCATACTCAACGACTGGTGCGTGATCTGGATATCTCGGTCTACTGGACTAAGGCTATCGTGCAACTCTGTAATTCTAGTGGTAAAGTTGGGTTGGAAATATGGAAGGATCTGCTCCACAATTTGAAGCATGTCATCTTCGAATCTGGTGTATATCGATAGCTCGAACATGAGCTTGTACGGAACTGGATTTGATCTGCTTACGGTATTCTTAGCACCCAAATTGGTACTTCGAACATTCACTCCAGTTTTAAACATGGGGTTATAGATCATGTCTACCATGGACAAGTTCATGCGCGGAAGAATGGTTTCAACCTTAGCAATTCCGGATTGATCCATGTTGCTAAGCATGCTGTTCAGTTTAATAGCGAATCGCTCTTTGCTTGAGTATGTGATTGGAACCTTGACGTAACTAATGACTCCATCTCGCTCTCTTGCTACTTGGACACTATTAAACAGCTGTCCCATTAGCACTATGTATCTGCGGATACTGCTGTTGTAAAAATAACCAAACATTGTGGTCTCCTTTTAATTTATTTAGTAGTGGAGCGTAGCGACACTCCCCGAAGGGGGGAGAAATAGAATCTCCTTATAC
>OEQT01000245.1_pt1 | contig 14341 bp, 12 predicted proteins | sample 1539831 | NCBI WGS metagenome assembly OEQT01 (sample SAMEA3891243, study PRJEB23780) | metagenome | biome: terrestrial biome; feature: animal house; material: water of meat washing | place: Italy | collected 2015-05-12 | reverse complement strand
ATTTTAGTTCGAGCAGTGACTCGAATGGCCGTAGTCGAATCAGCATTAGTTTTGAAAATGGAACTGACCCAGATACCGCTCAGGTTCAAGTTCAAAATGCCATCAATGGGGTGATTAACCGCTTACCAGAAGATGTGCAGCGTCAAGGGGTCAATGTCTATAAGTCGCTTGGCGATACGCATATGGTGATTGGCCTATATGACCAAACAGGCAAAAGCAGCAATATTGCACTGTCTGATTATATGATGACGCATTTGGAGCAAGATTTAGCCCGTATTGATGGGGTTGGTGAGGTTGATGTCTTTGGCGCGCAGTATGCCATGCGCTTATGGCTGAATCCGCACAAATTGCGTCAATATGGACTGATGCCAAGCGATATACGTGCAGCGGTTGAAGCGCAAAACACGCAAGTGGCCGCAGGGGCAATTGGCGAGTTACCAAGCCTGTCAGATCAATATTTAAATGCCAAAGTTACTTCAGGTACACGTTTAAAAACCGTTGAAGAATTTGAGAACATCATTGTCAAATCGACCCGCGATGGCAGTTTTATTTATTTAAAAGACGTCGCACGGGTGGAACTGGGCGCGGAAAATTACCAGTCATTTAATACCATTAATGGTTTTCCTTCAGCGGGCATGGGTATTTCACTGTCTTCAGGGGCCAATGCACTGGCAACTTCGGCATTGATCAAACAAGAAGTCAGCCGATTGTCCTCAAAACTTCCTGAAGGCTATCAAATTGTTTATCCACGTGATAACACGCCTTTTGTGCAAGAGTCGATTAAGGAAGTGGTCAAAACACTGTTTGAAGCAGTGCTTTTGGTGATTGTGGTCATGTTTGTCTTTTTGCAAAATTGGCGTGCAACGTTGATTCCTACTATCACAGTACCTGTTGTAATTTTAGGCACGCTCGCCATTCTGTATGTGCTCGGCATGAGTATCAACACCTTAACCTTATTTGCATTGGTCTTAGCCATCGGGCTTCTGGTGGATGATGCGATTGTGGTGGTGGAAAACGTTGAGCGGCTGATGCATGAACAGCAGATGAGTGCTCAACAAGCCTCAATTGCATCGATGCAGGAAATCAGTGGGGCATTGATTGGGATTACTTTGGTGTTAACCGCAGTGTTTATTCCCATGGCCTTTTTCGGTGGCTCGACAGGAGTGATCTACCGTCAGTTTTCAATGACCTTAGTTGCTGCCATGGCGCTATCGCTGCTGGTTGCACTGATTCTGACACCTGCACTATGTGCCTTAATTTTAAAACCCAATGATAAATCGGCACGATGGGCAACTTGGTTTAATCTGAAGTTGGATCAGTTAAAACAGCGTTATTTAAAGTTGAGTACGCAGACCATTCAGCACAGTAAAATCATGCTGGTGGTTTTTGTGGCGTTAATTGCCGTCTTTGCGCTGTTTTATCGTGCTTTGCCGACCAGTTTTATTCCCAGTGAAGATCAGGGTATTTTAAGTGTCCAGTTTAAACTGGCCGATGGTGCACCACTGAGTCAAAGCCGTGTGGTGGGAGAAGAAATTCGCCAATACTTTTTAGATAAAGAACAGGCCAATATCAATTTAGTGATGATCCGCTATGGTCGTAATTTCTCGGGGACGGGACAAAATTTAGGTCAAGGTTTTATTGCGCTGAAACATTGGGATGAACGTAAGGGGAAAGAGAACTCCGCACAAGCGATTCGAGAACGGGCGATTGCTCATTTTAGATCGCATCGAAATGCGCAAATTAATGTAAATATGCCGTCTTCAGTCAGTGGCTTAGGGCAAACCGATGGCATGGAGTTTTGGATACGTGATATCAATGGCGAAGGTCGTGCTTATTTAGAAGCACAGTTTAAAACTTTGCAGGAAGCATCCAAGCAGTACTCTAGTTTTAGCAATTTAGATAAACGTTCTAACCCAGATAAAGCCGAGCTCAAAGTGGATGTAAACCAAAAACAAGCTTTGGCCAATGGACTCAGCCAGACCGCCATTAATAGCACTTTATCCAGTGCTTGGGGAGGAAGTTATATCAATGACTTTATTGACCGTGGTCGGATTAAACGGGTAATTATGCAAGGGGATGCCGAGTTTCGTTCAAAACCTGATGATCTTCAAGCATGGACGGTACGTAATGATCTGAACCAAATGATTCCTTTTACAAATTTTGCCCAAGTGTCTTGGAGTGGAGGCCCTGAGGTGGTGAATCGCTTTATGGGCTATACCGCACTAGAAATGGAGGCGGATACAGCACAAAATGTCAGTTCGGGACAAGCCATGCAAGACGTACAAAGCATGGTACGAGGGCATGATGGTATAGATTTGGCTTGGAGTGGATTATCGTTCGAGGAAAACAAGTCCAATAACCAAGCATTGCTGCTGTATTTGGTCTCCATAGGCTTTATCTTTTTATGCCTTGCTGCACTTTATGAAAGTTGGAGTATTCCAACGGCAGTCATGAGTGCGATTCCACTCGGTATTGGTGGCAATATTTTGTTCAGTTATCTGACGGGTTTTCCGAATGATATTTACTTCCAAATTGCCTTGCTGACCACAATTGGTCTGTCCTGTAAAAATGCGATTTTAATTGTGGAATTTGCTTCATTGGCACAGCAAAAAGGCCAAACCGCAATTGAAGCTGCCTTGGAAGGAGCAAGCTTACGTCTACGCCCGATTTTAATGACGTCTTTGGCTTTTGGCGCGGGTGTCACACCTCTGGTCTTTGCCTTTGGTGCAGGGGCAGCAAGTCGTCAGGAAATTGGGGTGAGTGTACTCGGTGGCGTGATTTTTGGCACGGTGTTGGTATTGCTGTTTATTCCTTTAATGTATGTCTTGGTTCGCCGTGTGTTTCATGGACGAACACCTCAGGACGAAGTCTAAGATCGAATCTGAAACATTCGTGTGCAGTATGAATAAGCAAAGCGAATCTTTAAGTCATTCAGGCTGAAAGGCCTGACATTTAAAGATCCTTTGCTATACTCGGACAGATAAAGAAAAACAATATTTGAGTGGTGTATGCCAAATCCGTCATTTTCACAGCAAGATTTCCAAGAGCAATTAAATCAGCCCGATAACCATGCTTTTATCCAAAGTCTGAAACAGTACAGCACTGCGGATTTGGCTGATATTTTAATGGGCCTGCCTATAAATGACCAAATTCGGCTATTGGAACAATTACCACAAGCCAGTTATGTCTTTGAGTTTTTAGCATTAACCGAGCAGCAGCAGCTAGCAGCGCAATTGCCTCAGGCTTTGCTGGTGAAGCTACTGGCTCATATGCATTCGGATGACCGCACCGATTTATTTCAAAGCTTAGCGCAGGACGTTCAAGGTCAGATTTTTCCGCAGCTAGATGCGCATGTTCAAGCTCAACTGAAGACCTTGATGGATTATCCAGCCGAGTCTGCAGGTGCAATTATGAGTACCGAGGTCATTACGGTACATGCCGAAATGACCATGCAACAGGCGATTCAACATATACGACAGCATGCAGCGGAAAGTGAAACTTTATATCTCATCTATGTGACCGATGCCTCGCGTTATTTACACGGGGTGATTTCGCTGCGGCAAATTATCCAGTCTCCGCCTGAGCAATTGATTGGACAGGTTATGACCAGCCATGTCATCACGGGTTTAGTCAGTGAGGATCAGGAAAGTATTGCACAGAAACTGGCTCATTATGATTTTATGGCTTTGCCCATTGTCGATGAGCAGCAGCGTCTATTGGGGATTGTGACTTATGACGATGCAATGGATGTGGTACAACAAGAAACCACAGAAGATATTCTAAAAAGTAGTGCGGTTGCGGCCAGTCCGCAGATGAGTATTAAAACGGCTCCAATCCTCTTACTGTATCAGAAGCGGGTGTTTTGGTTGGTGTTTCTGGTTTTTGGTAGTTTACTCTCGGGGCTAGGAATTGCACACTTTGAAGACTTGATTGCGGCACATATCGTTTTGGTATTTTTCCTTCCTTTACTGGTGGGAAGTGGGGGAAATGCGGGGTCACAGTCCGCCACTTTAATGGTACGTGCACTGGCAACTGGCGACGTACATTTTAAAGACTGGTTTTATTTGCTAGGACGTGAAAGTTTGGTTGCGCTGTGCTTGGGTGGAACCATGGCAACGGCAGTCTCCATCTTGGGCTATTTCCGTGGGGACATTCTGGTCGCCGTAGTATTGGCACTGAGTATGATGGGCATTGTGTTGATGGGTTGTCTGATTGGTATGAGTCTGCCGTTTATCTTAAACCGCATGAAACTCGACCCAGCCAGTGCATCCGCACCTTTGGTCACCTCAATTTGTGATGCGTCAGGCGTGGTGGTATATCTGCTGATTGCGTCGCAAATTCTGACCTTGTCTTAAGCTTATAAGCTATTGTTTCAGCACAAAGTTAGCACAGAAAAAAGTCATGAAAAGCAGCATAATTCAGTGGTTTTATGATGTTAATGTGGTTGAAATGATGGAGGTCAGTAACAACATGCCTGAACCCTTAGAACAAAAAAAAATGAGCCAGCAAGATGTCATTCGTTTAGAGCGTGATTTGGCCAAATATGCCAATATGATGGATTCTGTGGTGCGTATCCCGTTCACCAAGCAGGGGGTCGGTGCAGATGCTGCGTTGAGTACTGTTCCGATTGCTGGGGATATCGCAGGTTTTGCCCTAACGTGTTATGCCATTTATAAAGCCAAGCAAATTGGCGTGCCGCAAGAGAAATTGAGCCCTGTATTGAAGCTGGCTATGATTGACGCTGTGGTCGGTTTTATCCCAGTGTTAGGAACATTGTTTGATATTTTTATACGTCCGAGTCGTAAAGCACTGGATGTGGTTCATGACCATATTCGGGAAGAATACCAAATCCATTCAGAGCATCATGTGACGCATCCTTTTCTTCATGAAAAATTGGAAAAGAAACAGCAACAGTCCGCATTTTGGCGAAACCCAGTAGTGGCATGGCTTTGGCTACACATCCCCGATTTGTTTGGCCTGATCTTTTTGGTGTGTTTTATGGGCTTATTGTGGTGGGGTGGCAGTGTGATGTGGCATTGGTTACAGGGACTAAACTTAGGATAGCCACTGATGAAATTTGAAGGTCAGATTACGGCAAATTTGCCAGCGATTGATTTGGCGTGCACTGCTTCATTTTATCAAAGCTTGGGCTTTGATCTGGTTTATCAGTCCGCAGAGTGGATGATTCTGCGTTTGGGCGAAATGACACTGGAATTTTTCCATCATCCGCATTTAGACCCAAATAGTTCATGGCATAGTGCCTGTATTCGCGTAGCGGAAATTCAACCCTATTATGAATACTGGTCTAAAGTGAATTGGTCGTTGTGGGAAAGCGCTCGTATGACCGATATTCAGGATTTTGATGAGATCCGCCAGTTTTGCATCATTGACCCAAATGGCAGTTTATTACGCTGTATCGAAGTGACGATTAAATAAAAATGTTCTTATGCCGAGTCACAAAAAAGCCTCCATGCGGAGGCTTTTTCAAATCTAGTGAACGAATTGTTTATGGACAATCGAGCTGTTGTAAAGCAGCAACACGTTGTTCAATCGTTGGGTGGGTTTGGAACAAAGCAGCTAAACTAAAGCCTTGCTCTTGACCTGCCGCGATCGCAAACGCTTTCATTTCTTTAGGCATCGCATCTGGAAGTTGTGACTCGGCTTGTAAACGCAACAAGGCAGAAATCATTGCTTGTTTGCCTGCAAGACGCGCGCCTGCTTCATCTGCACGATATTCGCGGTAGCGGGAGAACCACATCACGATTGCAGAAGCTAAAATACCAAAGACAATATCAAGCACGATGGTAATGGCAAAATAAGCTAAACCTGGTGCTTCACCGTCTTCACGACCAAAGACATTACGGTCAATGAAATCACCTGCGACACGTGCAAAGAACATCACAAAGGCGTTCACGACACCTTGAACGAGCGCCAAAGTCACCATGTCACCATTGGCCACGTGACCAATTTCGTGAGCCAAGACTGCACGAAGCTCGTCTTTATTCATACGCTCAAGTAAGCCGGTAGAAACTGCAACTAATGCATCGTTCTTGTTCCAACCTGTAGCAAAAGCATTAGATTGGTAAGACGGGAAAATACCGACTTCTGGCATTTTAATACCAGAACGTTGCGCCAATTGAGCGACTTCTTGTAACAACCATGCTTCAGCTTGGTTGCGCGGGGCATTTGGGTCAATTAACTCTGTACCAGTTGTTTTTTTCGCCATCCATTTTGACATGAATAGAGAAATCATTGAGCCAACCATACCAAAGACAAAACAGATAACCAGTAGGTTACCTAGATTTAAGCCACCCGCGCCATGGTAACTACCGACACCGAAGAGTGACAAGATAATGCCAGCTACAACCAGTACCGCGAGGTTGGTTAGCAAGAACAAACCAATCCGCATCATTGAGAAAATCCTCTTATAATAAAAAAATAATCTGATTTATAAATCGAAAATCATTGATCTCAATATGAGGTGAAACTCTTCAAAATTCAAGAAAAAATAATAAAACTGCTATAAAAATTATTCTGAAATTTGAATGCGGGCAGAGGCGGTTGCATTGGCTGTGGCATAGGAACCCGGCGCATCAGTAAAACTGCCATCGGCTGCGAGGATAATTTGGCGTGAAGGTGCGCTACGACTCACACTGAGTTGCGTGCTTGGGGAGGAGTCTGTATCGTAATGTGCAGATTGGGCAATGACTTGAGCATTGGCTAGTGTGTTATTTGAGCCTGCAGAGATGTTGATCCCGCCCGCATATAGATTGCTATAGCGGCTACTCACCCGGCGAACATAGTCTTGAGTTTCACGGAAGGGTGGAATACCGCCGTACTTTTGTACATTGCCTTCGCCAGCATTGTAGCCTGCAAGCGCAAGACTGGTGTTGCCGTTAAAGCGTTTCATCAGCCATGCCAAATACTTGGCACCTGCATTTATGTTCTGCTGTGGATCATATGCATTAGAGACATTAAAGCGCCGTGCTGTCGCAGGCATGAGTTGCATAAGCCCCTGAGCCCCAACAGGTGAGCGTGCGTTGACATTAAAGCCTGATTCGGTATGCATAACCGCTTTAATTAAGCCTTCAGAAACGCCGTGGGTTTGAGCCGCTTGGCGAATAATGTGGTCAAAAGCATTTTTGTTACGACTATAACTGGGCAACACGGAAGATTCAGAAGCCCCCCAGTTACTATAACTGTGGATATTACTGTCTGGATAATAGGTTTTCTTTTCGACTTTTAAGTTGCTATAACGACTTTGTTTATTGGTTAACAAGGTCGTGCCGTTGGAATCTTTCAATTGGTAGATAGTTTGACCCGCGTGACAATCTAGTGCCATGAACGAAATCGTCATACACCCCAAAACGTAAAAACGACTCAAAAGCAGCTTATTTTTCATTATCTATTATTAATCGTAAAAAAATCGATTTCAGTGACTAGAAATGAGTTTAGCAAAAAAAGAACCGTCTGAAACTATTTTAAGTTTAAAAAATCCATGTCTTTGTAAAAATCAAGTCAAATTGTTGAGCAAGTAATCAAAAAAAATAATTAATTTATTTTTAATGAGGATTGCTTGACTGGGTTAAGTTATTGAAATTTAATAGTAAATAAATTGATCAAAAAATGATCAATTTAAATAGAAGCCTTAAAGAGTGGGGGGAACACCCTGTCAAGTCGATTAGAATCCACAAAGTTATCCCCAGCTTTTGTGGAAAAATGTGGAAAAGTCCAAAACATAAGCAGTTCAGCTAAAATATGAACGCAATCGTTCAAAGTTAAACCGATTTCAATACATGAATATGACAGCAATGACAATTCATGAGAATTTACATTCTTTAGGTGCGAGATGGCTGTGAATCGGATAAAATTGCGCGGTATTTTTTTTAAGGTTTAACTCGTCTATGTTCTCGCCAGTTGAGTCCAATCAGGGATTTAATTTTAAACCAGAACTACCCACTAGCTCTGCGTATTATCGTCTGTTGAAAAAGTTACGCCGTCAGGTGGGTCATGCCATTCGCGATTTTAAAATGATCGAAGAAGGCGATAAAGTGATGGTCTGCATTTCCGGTGGTAAGGACAGTTATACCTTGCTCGATATTATGTTGCAGTTTAAACGCATTGCACCGATCAATTTTGATGTGGTGGCTGTGAATTTGGACCAGAAGCAACCCGGTTTCCCTGAGGACGTGTTACCACGTTATTTAGAAGAGAATAATATTCCCTACTATATCTTAGAAAAAGACACCTACAGCATCACCAAACGTTTAACGCCTGAAGGCAAAACCTACTGTGCAGTTTGTTCACGCTTACGCCGTGGCTCTTTATACGGCTTTGCGCAAGAAATTGGCGCGACCAAAGTAGCATTGGGGCATCATCGTGATGATATCTTGGCGACTTTCTTCTTAAATTTATTCCATGGCGGCAGCTTAAAGGCGATGCCTCCTAAATTGTTATCGTCAGATAAAAAGAACATCTTGATTCGCCCACTGGCTTATGTGGAAGAAAAAGACATCATTAAATATGCTGAAATGCGTCAGTTCCCGATTATTCCGTGTAACTTGTGCGGTTCTCAGGAAAATCTGCAACGTGCCATGTTAAATGACATGTTGCGTGAGTGGGATAAAGCACATCCAAAGCGTCTACACAGTATTTTTGGCGCCTTGCAGAATGTTTCGCCATCGCAGCTGGCAGACCGTGAGTTATTCGACTTTGAAGCGTTAGATAGCGAACGTGAATTCGACTTTAAAGGTGAAAGTTGTTCAACGGAAGATGAACCAGAGAACAAACGCATTAACATGGTTAATCTTGGCTTTGCAGCAGACTAATTTTGTCAGTTAAGCCAATGCAAAACACCAATCAATGATTGGTGTTTTTTTTATGTGGATGATTTTGATAAACTTTGTATAAGAAATATAAAATATGAACGGTACGTACAAAAAACTTTAGGCACATGTAGGATATACATGCTATAACAATCTCCGAGCATATTTAGCTTCACAATGATGCCGTCTGGATAGGCAGCACACAACGAACAAAGAATTGAGGAAACATCATGCCTGCTTTTTTAACTGATGATTGGTTTTCAACTGTAGAAACATTAACTGCTCAAGCGGGGAATTTGAACCTGCCGCCAGCACTTGCGAATCTTGCAATTAACTTAGTTGTTGCTGACAATGCGGGTAATACCGAATTATCTTTAGATGGCGGCGCAATTAAAAAAGGCTTGTCTTCAAACGCGAAAACAACCTTGAACATGGATGCTGAAACACTACGTAAAGTGTTCCTTGAGTTTGATATGGCTGCAGCAATGCAAGCGTTCATGACGGGTAAAATAAAAGTTCAAGGTGATATGTCACAGTTGATGGCATTGCAAACAGCGAAGCCAAGCCAAGAGCAAAAAGATTTATTTAAGAAAGTGCTTGAGCAAACAGCTTAAGTGTTCTGAAATAAAAAAAGCTTACCTTTATAGGTAAGCTTTTTTTATGCCGATAGAGATGATCTTTTAGATATTGACCAGCTGCGGCGTGGTTTTAATGTGCTCAAGATAAGCACGGATACGTGTCACATACTGTAGTGCTTGACGGTAACGGCCATTCTTCGCTTGGTTCTGTTGTAAGTAAGCATACAAATTGAGCCAGTTATTTGGGTCTTTACCTTGTGCCTGAATGCGTTTTTGAATCTGATTCACCGCACCCGGTCCCATATTGTACGCAACCAGTGCATACCAGTTCCGGTCAGGAAAGGGGATATCATCATAGCGACTCAGCATTTGGTCGTAGTACTTGGCACCACCTTGAATGCTTTGCGCAGGATCGGTACGGTTACTCACACCCATGGCTTTGGCTGTGCTATTGGTCAACATCATCAAACCACGAACACCCGTGGGAGAAACGGAGTTCGGTTTAAGATAAGACTCTTGATAACCAATCGCTGCCAATAAGTGCCAATCTAAATCGTACTTTTGCGCTGTGCTTTTAAAACTGGCCTTATAGATTGGCATACGCTGACGCAAATCGCGTTGAATCGTATTCCAGTTTTCAGGCTTCACGACATTACGGTTGTAAAAAGAGGCCAATTGACCAATTGAACCAGATTGTTTACCACGGCAGACAAATCCACTCGCCGTTTGCGTCAATGGATCATTCGCATGTTTAAATACCCAGTTCAGCTCAGTATTGAGGCCATTTTTACGTAAAACGTTTAAATCACCACAAGTTGCAGAAAAGGTTGCGAGACTTTTTTGTTCAATCGTTTGAACACTTGCCGTCGTCATTGCAAAATTTGCTTTGCCCTGTGCTACCCATTTCAGTGCTGTAGCATTATCGGGGACGGTTTTGAAGTCTAGCTTTACATTTAAGCTGTCTGCATAGTTACGTGCAAGGTCATAACCAAAACCATGCAAATGCTGACCATCTTTAAAAACGGTCGTTGGGTTTTCCACTGAAACGACAGTCAATTTATTATGATTGACGACGTTATCATACTGGTAGGTCTTACTTGCATTAATACTATGAAATGGAATTAACAAAGTACTTAAAGCAAGGGCTTTCAACGGGAGAGAGAAAGTTAATGAATTAAGGCAAAGCCTCGATCCAGAAGTTGAACTACTGTGCATGTTGTCTCCGCTACAAGTAATTTATGCCCTAGAACGCAAAGGCAAAAACATGCCTTAAAACGAGTTCAAGTTGTCTAAATTCAATAAGAGGTTGGGCATTCATGACGTCATTCAAAATGACATGGGATTAAGAAGATTATGTAGAAAAACTACATAGATTAAAAAATAGGCAACTAATTTAAGATGTGCGCATAATATATAGCAATTTTAAAAGTGTCAAATTTTGTGCAATATTTTTTTGAAAAATGTAACATAACAATTTAATTTAATTCAGGAATTTATTTTATAAACTTCTGTTGTGGAGAAATAAGGGATAAAATAATCCTTTGTTGTAAATCAATAAGCAGATTTAGACGGCATTCATCATGAAATCAAACTTAATTACACGTGCAGGTCACGACAAATTGGTGGCGGAATTAAAGCAGCTTTGGCATGAAGAACGCCCTGAAATTACCAAGAAAGTAAACTGGGCGGCGAGCCTTGGCGACCGTAGTGAAAACGCGGATTTAGTAATATAACCCTATTTTTAATACTATTTATATTTTTTATAATTTATAACAATCAATTACAAATAGTATGTATACTATTTGTACATACTATACTATTACTATTTTAAGTAAAAAAAGAAATTTAACTTTATGCTCAGGCACGGTATTGAACTTGAAATTTCTGATAAATTGTCAGAATACAATCAGCAGCTAATAAAAAAATATTGGGAGTGTGAAAAGAAAACACTTAGATATAAATACTCAATTCAGTCTTTAACTAATAGATATAAGTTTTGTAATGAAGATGAGTGTGAAAAATATGTTGCTCGTCATAGCTCAGCTATAATTACTGATGAGCGAATTTGCTGTTCAAGTTGTGGAAGACGAATCATTGTTAAATTACGTCAAGAGTTAAATATTGCTTTTGAAAAAGGATTTAAATTTGAACTGGATTGTAGAAATTGTATGGATCTGTCTATAGATGAAATTGCAAAAAATGTAATTGATAGTATAGAAAATATTATTCATTTAGAATATAATTTTTTATTTAAAAATAGAGAGTTAAGTTTAACTTATTTGGAGAAAATTTATTTATATCTTATTAGTCTAAAATGCCAAGTTAATGAATATGGGAAATTAAAAAAAGAAATTTGGCAAGATATGTTTATTACAGAGAGAGCTGATAAAAATTTTTTAATCAAATCACTATATGATAAAAGAGTAATTTTCAATACGAAGAAAAATGATGAAATTATAAAAATTATTAACGAGAATAGTAAATTCTTCTTAAAAAAATCACATTTAATTGATTTGGAATTTAGAAATAAATATCAAAAATATCGATATCTGTTCTTAGAGGAAAATACTTTTTTAAATTTTGATCTCAATTATGAAAGTTTTAACCACATGTTTGAAGAGTTGAGAAATCAGTTCGATTATTACGAGTTAGATTATTTAGATATTAAAGAAATCCGTGAATTTATTCTTGAACAAAAAATTATAGATGCATATCAATTGATTTCAAATATACAAAAATATAGACCTATTCCAATTGAAAAATCTATCGAATTAGATTGTGTACTTGTTGAATTAGTTGAAAAATATAACCTCTTGGTTGTGAATAGTTTATTAAGTTATCAAGCGGATAAAGTTGCCTTAAGGTTATATAATTTAGAGCATGCGCAACAAAGAGATAGAGATCCCTATTTTGTTAATAAAATGTTTATTACACGCATCACATCCTATTTAGAATATTGTAAGTTAAATAATAAAATTCCTTCTCATATACGCGGTATTGGACCAAATTGGAGTTATACCTCCTTAGAGTACTTTGTCAGTAAAAGTATAATAAACGAGGGACTATCTTGGACTACTTTTAGTGGTGATGAATTAATTCATAAGTGGTTGAATAGTGAAAAAGTAACCATCAAACCAGATCTCTAATTTTTAACCATTTACGTTTCTAATCAAGATTTAAACGTTGATTTTTGCTAAGATTGACTCAACTTTTTATAGACTCACTTTTGTTATGCCACTATTAGACTGGGTGAACCGAAATCAAGCTGAAGAAACAGCAACTCAAGTTCCATATCACCTTTTAAAATTTGAACAAGCATATGGTGATGAAGAACAAGCGAAAGAAAACCTCATTATTCATGGTGACAATCTCCATGCTTTAAAAGCATTATTACCAACTCATACAGGTCAAATTAAATGTATCTATATCGATCCACCTTTTAATACTCAAGAAGCTTTTGATCACTATGACGATAAATTGGAACATGCTCAATGGCTTTCTATGCTGTATCCAAGACTTCAACTATTAAAAGAACTATTACATGATGAAGGCACAATTTTTTTACATATTGATGATAATGAGCTTGGTTATATAATTGTATTAATGGATGAAATTTTTGGAAGAGACAATCGAACCCATATTGTAAGTTTTAAGCAAGGAGATGCTACAGGTCATAAAGCTATTAATCCTGGATTGGTAAGTACTAAGTTGACAAAAATAACTAATCATGCGAAAAAGTTTTTTTAGTTAACAGATGTTCACACATGCCTCGAATTGTTTCTGTACCACTTAGTTTAGAACAGCGAGAACGACTCATTTTTCTGGCCAAGCATGCAAAACATTGGCGTGAAAGACAACGTGCCCAAACTATTCTCTGGCTTTCTGAAGGTAAAAGTGTTGCGGAAGTTGCCACTCTACAAGAACGTATCCCAGAAACCATAAGGCTACAACGCCGACGTTGGGAATTGTATGAGTTTGAATCGATTAAAGAAGGTCATCGCTCAGGTCGGCCCAATACATTGATCTCAGACTATCAGGCGAAAATCCTAGATTGGGTCAATACAAGTCCACTCAATGCAGAACAAATCCGAGTCAAACTACATGAAGAATACGAAGTGTCCGTGTCTGTTGAAACCATTCGTAAGTTTTTACGTGATTCAGGTATGGTCTTCAAGCGTACCCGTCATAGCTTGAAAAAAAAGAGATCCGATTGCATTTGAACAAGCAACACAGCAGATTGAAAAATTACGAGAGCAAGCGGCACGTGGTGAAATTATATTAGGTTATGTTGATGAAACAGGGTTTTCATCTACACCTGATAACCGCTATGCATGGACAAAGATAGGTGATGTTCATGCGGTTGATGCAATAAGATTAAAACGAGTTAATGTCATGGGGTGTTTGCTTTCAACGGGGAAACTGGTGACAAGTTGTTTACAAGAGTCAGTTACAAGCACTTGGTTTTATGCCTATTTAACTGGAATAGCTCAACAAGTAAAACAGACTTATAACCTTCCATTGGTTCTTATTGTTGATAATGCCTCGATTCATAGAAGTAAAAAGATGGCTGATTACAGAGAGCTACTTAAAAGTAACTTTTCGACGAATTTGTATTTTATTCCAGCTTATAGCCCTGAGTTAAATCGAATCGAGATGGTATGGAAGCAGATGAAATATTATTGGCGAGATTTTCAAGTCATGACAGCTGATAAAATAGAGCAATGGGTGGAGAGAGTATCAAACCAATTCGGAAAAGAATACATGTTTACTTTTTAATGACAGCTTAATGGATTTGGCAAAAAAATTACTTTACTGTGGATGGTTTGATTTTAATAGTATAGGGGGTAAATCAGTAAGATGTAAAATATATGCATTCAATAACTTACTCTCTCTATTACCAACTGAATTCATCGGATTTTTTGATTGTATTAATCGGAT
>OEQT01000236.1_pt1 | contig 14648 bp, 23 predicted proteins | sample 1539831 | NCBI WGS metagenome assembly OEQT01 (sample SAMEA3891243, study PRJEB23780) | metagenome | biome: terrestrial biome; feature: animal house; material: water of meat washing | place: Italy | collected 2015-05-12 | reverse complement strand
CCATCACCGACGTAGACCGCCGGGTAACGACCTACATCCTGATGCATCGCTTTAAGCGTCGTTGCTACCGGTCTCAGTTCAACATCGCCATTGCTTTGGGTATGTCATACAAACTCACACCTATGGCTGCACTCAAACAGTCGCGTGAACATCTGATGGCAACCATGCGCAGTTACTCGCGCCGTAGCCGTCGTCACTACTACAGCCGTTTTGAGCTGGCTGGTGTAGACCCGCGTGACTACCGCTGGCCTCAGTACCTGAGCCACAACTACGTGTTCCCGCAGAACATCGAAGTTAGCGTTCATACGGTTACGGCACTGCACGAAATCATCACCAAGTGGCTGAAAGCCAATATGGCATAACGTCTAATTCGGCTAGCCTTCTGGCTAGCCATTTTTGCCGGAACATCGTAAATGAGTTTTATTCTTGAGTTTAGTATTGAAGCTAATGTTGGTTACTTTATCCGGGGCGGCGGCGGACTCACTACACCTAACATGATAAAGGTCGCCAAGCATTATCAGGTAGACGACCTTGAAGACTTGCGCAGGGCAATTGTTAAAACCTATAGCGACTATAAGGTAGTTGACGGCTCGATGTATACCGATAAAAAGTATGCGTCTATGTTGGAAGACTGTGAAAATGAAATGATAGCCGCAGCACAATCCGGCGTTAAGCGCTTTACCCTCAGCAAGGCCGACGATAACCTGTCCGTCGAAATCAAGTACTACGAGGAGGCAGTACAATGAGACACCACCCACCGATCTGGTCGTTTAACACCATAACCCAGAAGCAGTTCAAGTACGACCCAGCGGCCGAGATAGTCCATAAGGGTCCGCTCATTGACATACTGGATAAACTCCTGCCCAGTATGGGACGAAGAGACATCCCTAGTCATGTCGTTGCCATTATCGACTTCCATGGGCCCGGCGTCTTAGAGATGCCTGGTGAGCAACGTTGGGATGGACTGCGTCTTCATTACCGTAATGATAGCGCTAACCTAATCCTAGACTACGATGCGTATAAGAGCAATCTGTCAGTCACTAGCATTAAGCAAGACGGCACTGTCAGTATCGAATCCATGTCTGAATTGAAACTGGACAAAAAATTTAACGAGGAAGATAAAATGAAAGATACCAAACCAGAAATGAACGTTCCGTTGCGTTGGTTGGGTGAGAGCGAAATGAATCCTGAAGCTATCGAATACGCCAAACCCCGTATTGGTGCTGTAGGTACTATCGTTGGTTCGCACGCTGAGGTAGTCAAGGTCAGCAACGAATTTAAGGAGTATCTGGCCAGTAAACGTAGCGACGAGATAGCTTTCAATACCATGGACGTTGACAGAACGAAAGTAATCAGTCCATTGGACTATCCCGGAGTACTTAATGCTCGATTTGTGACACCGCGAGCTGACTTCGACGGTAATGAAATACAAATCCTCACTGGCGCGGAGCGGTTGCGTAGAGTGAAGCAACGCACCAGAAACCCAGACATTGCTACCTTCATTAAAGAGGGGCGAGAGCTGTATGAAAGTGACTTTAAGCCGATCGCTGTACTGAAAACCAACTTCGAGGATTATGTACTTCTAGTGAATTTGTTGCGGCGTGACATCTATCGGAATGACACGTTCATTTCAGCGGCACTGCTTATCAAAGCGCTGTACTCCTGGGGTGGTGTAGTACGAGCTGACAGAAAAACTGCGCTGCGGTTTATCAAGAAGACTTATTCAAGATGCGCTCCAAGGCGCGTCCGTCCGAGGTTCCCCTACAGCACTTGGGAATACACTGACCTGATGATATACTCCATGCTGATGGATGACAGTTGGCGCGAGTTCATTGGTAGCTGACGTGGCATGTATCGTCGCATGCTCAGCAATGTCATTCATGCCTGTCCAACCCTTACCTGTCAGTGTATGACTGGCGACGATATGGATAAGTAATCGTTAAAAAATACGGTACGATATTTATTATAGACTAATAAGGAGAATTGTAGATGACTTGTATTGTTTGGGATGGCGTTACACTGGTATGTGATAGCAAGGTAACCGCAAGAGCAGCAAAAGAAGAAGTTCGGATGGGTGTCATCAAGATGCACATCCTTACGAAACCGCTGTTTACCGATGAAGGGGATAAGATACTGGCGCTTTCGGGCGCCGGTCGTATGGACCTCATCGAGTTTTACCTTGACCGTGCGCAGTCTGCTGCTAACGCTGGCACTACGGCGGATAACCTCATCAAGAACATCAATGAGTTCTCGCTGCCACGCGGTTGTGAGCACGTGGACATCATTGCCGTCGGTACCAATGCCGCCGGTACTGAGACTCGCTGCTTTACTATTGGCAGGGCACTGAACCGAGTACAAAAAGGCAGGGCATGGGGGTCTGGCAGCAACTCTAACAAGGAGATAGTCGAAGCGTTCATCTCCATTGGTTCTCTTGGTGCGGTACATGGACTGTCATGCATTGACCACGGTCGCTGTGGTCTCCCGTTCCACGAGTTCAATCCGATGACACGTGCCGTAACAACGCACCACGAGGTGCCGGAGGATAAAGCTTTAATAGCGCGCGATATCCTAGATACGGAGTTTAAGAGAATCCTTGACCGCATCTATGTTAAGCCAGTCGGCCGGAGAAAGACCAAATAAGTGAAATCAAAAGGATAAACGTTCGTTAAAGTAACGAGGGAACCGAAGTTCCCTCTTTTTTTTTGGAGTCAGTATGGTAACTGCATTTGTTAATAAGTACCGTTATCTCATTTACTTTGTATTCGCGTTAGCAATTTACCTTGCTGCAATCGAATTAGTAAACAGTGTCAATGCCCGCTCCACAACGCCGGTCTATGGCGAGCAGGTCGTCTACGCCTGTGCTAGTGGTAAAATAACCGTCGTGTATATCACGAATGGAAAGTTTAAACCACTGCTACTCGTGAACATGGATAATGGCGAGGGGTTGTCACCTAATGACTTTTATAAAGAACATGGTAAGTGCATTATGTTTGAACGCAGGCAGCCATTTACAATATCGGCTGAAGGCGCTACCCCCTATCTCCCCATCATCAATAAAGCCAAAGAAGAAGGACAATACGAATGAAAGCTTATCTGGACTTGATGCGCAAAATACTCGAAGAGGGTAATCCACGCGACGACCGCACTGGCACCGGTACTATCGGACTCTTTGCCGCAGAGATGCGATTTGACCTGCGCGAAGGCTTCCCGCTGGTGACTACCAAGAAATGCCACCTGCGTTCTATCATCCACGAACTGCTGTGGTTTATGTCTGGCGATACCAATACCAAGTACCTGACCGATAATGGTGTCACTATCTGGGACGAGTGGGCAGTTCCTGAAGACACCCGTGTGAAGGTCGGTACCAAGAACTTAATGGACTGTATCGACTGGCTGATGGCAACCGGCTGCTTCAAAGATCGGGCTAGTGCAGCTGCCTATGCGTCCGACTTGGCCAAGCAGGGTCTCGATACCGGACTCTCATCTAGCGAGGTTATTGCTCACGGCATTAACAGTTCTGTGATGTTCAATAACCACAAGTTCGACCCGTATGTCTACGATGAGTATCCGGCCGGTTCACTGGGTCCTGTATACGGCCGCTTACTGCGTGCCTATCCGACGGTCAGTGCTCACGGTACCGTGATGGACTTCGACCAGCTGGCGGATACCGTGCGCGGTCTGCGTGAGCGTCCATTCAGCCGGCGTCACGTTATCAGTCTGTGGCATCCCGGCCTTTTGCCGGATGAGTCTATCTCCCCGCAAGAGAACGTACTCCGTGGACGCCAGGCACTGGCTCCGTGTCACTACTCCATCCAGTTCTACGTGCAGCGCCATGATGAACGCGATGCTGAGAAATATCTGGCTAACCTCACTAGCGGCAGTGAGCTTATTACGGATGACGGCGCAGTCAACGTGGCAACTGCAAAAGCGCATGGTTGGCGTGAGTACGGACTGAGTCTGAAGTTTGTCATGCGGAGTTCGGATTGTTGCGTTGGTTTGCCGTTCAACATCGCTAGCTATGCATGCATGTTGATGGCTGTCGCCAACGACCTGGGCATGGAAGCGCGTGAAGTGGTGTTCTCTGGCGGTGACGTACACCTGTACTCTAACCACCTCGAGGGTGCACGTGAACAGATTACACGTACGCCACGACCTCTGCCGAAGATGGCACTGAAGTGTCTACCCTGCACACCATTCGACCAGGTTAAGTTCGAAGACTTCGAACTGACCGAGTACGATCCCCATCCGCATATCAAATTCCCTATCGCTATTTAAGGGGCTGCAATGGATAGTCCAATCTATTTATTGATTAATGTCTGTGCTGGTATTTACTCACTGATTCTCATCTACGCACTGGTGCGCGGAATCATGATTACTATCGCCTCTCAATTGCGGGAGGCGGCTATTAGCGTTACGATGCTTTTCGTTGGCAGTTGGTATCTCGTGGAGGAGTTCCCCTACATTATTGCCATAGCTACAGTGCTCGCCTGGATTGTCTATTACAAGCAGCTCGGCGTTCAGGCACGCGGGTATGCAAAGATGCAGTCCAAGGACTAGCCATGATATGACGGAGTACCGTCACTTCTAAATGGTGAACTGTATGGCAACGGCCTGGGTAGTATCAATGCTGCTTGGTGTGTTGCTGTCGATTTTAGTGGGTTTGGCCTTTTTAAGCCTGATGGTGTGTCGCTATGGACAGCTGCTGTTAACTGAACGTAGAAAATTCAACGTCGTTACATTCAGTATCCAAATCGTCGTTATCGCCATCCTCATGACAGCAATAAGCTATATGACTTATAGAGACCACTTGATGGGCTGGGTAGTAAACTTCATCAATAGTCTACTGTAGTGTGTGTACGGGGGGAGGGAGACCTCCTCCCATTTAGGAGTCTAAGATGGTACGTAAGGAGAATTTCCGTAAGCAATTCGTTAAGCATAATCGTGACGTCGTCGTAAAGATTGAACCGTTCGACTATGCTGAATTAGAGGTCCCTGCCGGTAGCCGTATTCTTTCTATTGGGCCAATCAGTGCCGAGCTGCAACAACAGGTACAGAAAACCCGTGGCTCCATGGGTGTAAAGTCACCAACCCTGCGTGGTGCGCTCAGAGAGCACCTGGAGTTCCTTAAAAAGGCACCAGAACGTCCAGGCATTAACCTTATCCTCATCCACTTTGATGGTGCCCCTTTAAACCATCGCCGTTGGACCCTGATTAATAATAAGTCGTACGCTCTACCCATCGTGTGCAAACGCGAGTCCTGTAGTCACTACTCGACTCAGCAGCTACACAACTTCTGCGAAGTGATGGCTGAACAGACTGCCAAAGTTACCCTACCAGAGGAAGTCGTTAAGAACACCTACTACGGTTTAACCGACGGTAAGCGTGTTGTTATCATTCCAGCATCATCCCACAGTCATTCCGCTATACAGGCCTACCGCGTACTGTATAACGCATTCTACGAGGTATCGTAATGTTTGTTGCATTTGTTAAAGATGAACCGACCCAACTGGAAGCGATGTTGATGATCGGTTATCGTGCGTTTGAGAAAAACGCCAGTATCATCGGCTCTATGAATCAAGTAGGCTCAGTTAAACCTCAGCCTGCACTAGGTACTGGTTGGTTACCTGTTAATAAGCTGACGGCAGAAGCTGAACCACTCAACACCGATGCGGTGATGTTCATGTACAAAGTCGGTCAGACTGGTCAGGTGTACAAACAGAAAGGTGCGTGTGTATTCGTTGGGCAGGAGTACGTCGATGCTTTCAATGAGTACGGGCTGGACAATATCTGTACGGTTGCAGAAGGTCTTATATTGGCCGGTGCAACTTACGGCATAGCTGATGGGCGTTTGTCCCCACTGCAAGTAATGGCAATCACGCTGTCTGTTCAGATCGTTGGCATGGATGAGCACAAAATGCCGACGGAAGCAGTAACCGCAGATATTGATGGTATCCCCGCCATTATCATTAGCTGTGACCAGATGACTATGAACGCGATGACCTACACAACCATACAGGGTCAACAGAATGCAGGCTTTGCAGGTATCAAATAAACTGGGAGGGCAGTAGCCCTCCCCTTTATGCGCTTTGATTGAATTTTATTTCAGTTATATATTACCTAGATGACATGTACGAAACATGTTGAACCATTATCCACTAAAAGGATTAAGATTATGATTACCTGCACCGTCAATACCACTGTAGTGTCTAACCTGGATGCTGCTGCTCTAGAAGCCATCGTCAATGTAGAAGTCAACCACGATGGTCGTGTCTTCAACTTCACCATCAGCGACCTGCTGTCAGCAGAGTACGGTCAGATGTTGGACATCAAGAACGACACCGCCGTCGGCGTAGACTATTCCTCTATCGGGAAAATCTACAACCGCACTCACTGCTACGCAGGCATCTTGCGAGTGTGGATTAACGGCGAAAGCTGTTTCGTTCACGTAACTGCATAAGTGCGTATTTCGAGCCCATTACGGTGGGCTCTATAATACTTACTCATCCAACTAAAGGATACTAATCATGAAAGACATCATCGTTTACGCTTTTCAAATCCCGGCAATCCAATACGCAACTGCCGGTATCGGCATGTTTGCTTTTACCATCTTCGCCTGCTTGGTAGGCATCCCGGCTTAATCTCATCCTAGGAGGATATATGAAAATTGATATGCTACATGGCTTTGAGCACATAGAAAATGAGTTCAAAGGGACCGATGGATTAAAAGCTGCGCTGACTGAAATATATGCGCTGCGCAAGGAGGTATACGGAGTCTCCATCAAAGATGACTCCGGTAAGCGGATCAAAGGACGCCTGGTGTTCAAAGACATTAACCTCCGCCCCAGTCCCATGGCCAAAGTGGCGTTCGAGTCCCAAGACTATTCATTGGGCGTCATCATGAACCTGGCTGGTTCAGTAATGATGTACCCGGATATGGAGGTACGTGAGTTGAACGATAACCTTTATATTCGCATCAGTGATACCATTTGGGCCATCATTGGCGAGCAGACCGTGTTCTACGCAGAGAACATGGGTGAGGTCGAGTACAAATTGTAGTGGGGACTACGGTTTTTGGGGCACTTAGGTGCCCTATTTTTTTGGTTTTATATTACATGCTGGTACATCTTTCGAAATAACCTTTGGAGTCAATTATGAATAAGATTAAGTCATGGCTTTGTTACGGGCTGGTGAACTGGTACACATGCGTGCTTTGCTTAACGTATGGCGTGACCCTTACTTACATCGGTGGGGTATCCATTTCGGGTTGGCGGGCTGTAGCGGAAGTTGGACCAGTCTCAGCTGAAGCGTGGCTACTCGTCTTTGTTAGATTTGTAGCGATTGTACTTATTTCATTCTCGATACCTGCTCTATTATACCGCCTTACCTATTTAACCAAAGAAGAGATGTGTAAGGGCGATATCTGGTTTGGCTTCCTTAACTTTGCCCTCATCGTTCACGTAACGGAGTTGGCAATCATCGACATACTACTGCATGGGATATAAGACTATGGAAATCATGAAAAACGTAGGTCCGGTATTTGACTTGGGTGAACTCTATCCACGGTTCCTCCGTTCTGAAGATGGCGATAAAACGCTCCAGGACTTGCTCTATCATCCTGAGCCTGAGGAACTCGACATCCAAGTAAGTGACCGGTTCTGCGTACGTGGGCTGATGTTGAATGCGGTAGAGCACGGTTATGTCACTGTGTTTGGTAATGTCCGTATCAACGTCTATCCCGTACGTGGTAAGGACGGTGAAATTATCGGTGCTGAGATTCGTGGCTTCGGTAACATGGCCAGTTACTATCGAGATACCCACATCTAAAAAAAGTACAGCCGTATATTATCTAGGTGACCAGTTGCTTTGATGGTCTACTAAGGAGCATTATTAATGGATACGCCACTACGCCTTGAGCGTTTTATTTGTGAATTGTTTTATCAGGCCATTTACAAGCGTGCAGCAGAAGCTGGCGCTACTGACCTGTCCGTCCTGGAAATCGAGACTGCATTCAGACGTTTCTTAAATGGTCCGAATCACCAGGATAATCACCAGTGCTACTACAACGACATGCGACGATGTCTGGGCCGCTATGCAACAGAGCAGGTCACCAGTTATGTAGTTCGGTTGGATGAGTTTACGTCAGTCCTGCGTCGACACGGCGCTAAACTCAACGTGATTGAGGTAGCCGAGGTGTTGGCTAAGCAGGTAGCACTTCGCGTACAACTTCAAGACGCCAAGTATTCTGAAGATGACGTAGACGTTCTGTATGCAAAGGTACGTCGGTCGTTTATCGCCGAGCATTACATGGTGGTTAAGAAAGGAACCCCAGTACATATGTTTTACAGTCCAGGCACTGAAACTGCCAGGCTTTCAGTAAGTGATGCCAAAGCAAAATTGGGCAATGTGTTCCATATGCTCATGGCTACCCCTTACACCAGTCGTGAGTTCCGTTTAGGCCATATCCATGGTCGGAGCATTCGACATCCCGATGCAACTAAGTTGCTAATCAAATAAAAATAACGTATCGTTTCCCACTAGGAGTAATAACTATGTCTAAATTAGATAACCTGCACAACGTCGCCATTGCGGCTAAAAATCTGCGCGTGTTCCGTGAGAAGTTCGCCAAGATGTCCCGTCCGAAGTTTGCAACTATCCTGGGTATTCCGCCGACCACCCTGAAGAACTATGAACTGGGCTACCGTGAAGTGGGTACCTGTATCTATAACGGTATCTATAACCGCTTTGGTAAAGACGCACTGCTGTTTGTCATGGCTAACGTGTCTTTGATTGAACTCCCGGAAAACGTGTCCTACCCCTACACTCCGGTACCTGATGGTAAGGTGTTCATCAACGGCGGCTACGTAGACAAAACTGATGCCGCACGGTTCAATCTGGGTGTTGGTGATAGCGTTGCTTTTGGTAACTACAGTCACAACCAGTATTGCCGCGCACAGTAATTGCAATCATTTGGAGGGCCTAGGCCCTCCTTCTTTTTTGTCAGGAGCATTATAATGTATAACATAATCATACACCACAAAGACAGTAATGTTAACTTGGACGATTTGATGGGCGCGCACGTAAAAGTTCCATATGTCGTTAAACCGCCATCGCACCCACTTGAGTGGTTGCTTTTAGATGACGACATGGAAATCACCCCATCGGGTTTGATGTTCTCTGTCTATGCGTTCGAGCCGACGGTAGAGGAAGGGGTAATGATCTATATCCTCGACCCAGTAAGTTTTGACTTCATCAACCAATTTACTCGCGAGCGAGCTAAAGAGGCTATCGAAGATAGACTTCGTGCGTTTAGTGAACACGAAGACCCGATTCGCGCACTCTGGATGAACCGCGACGTCTCAAGGGATGAGGTGTACTGGTCGTGGTTGGCTTATGGATTGGCTGCAGAAGGTACCGTTGCTGGGGTTGACTACTACTCAACTGAGTGGGAAGGTAAAACAATACCAGTGCTCCACTACAACCGGTCTCAAGTATTCTACGGATACATTCAGGGGTTCTTGGACGGTCGTGAGCAGCGACGTGAAGAACTACGTGGTCAACTTCGACTGGTTAAAGGGTGATGCAATGGGTACTTTAATAACTAATAGCTTTTTGTTTGGTGAAGAAGCTGCGATGGTTACCTACGACGGCGAGACGATGGACGTCCTTACCTGGGCTACCAAGGACCATCATGGTAACTTTATTCCAGGCACTAAACTTAACTACGTTAACCATTTTAGACTTACTGTAGATGAAAGGAAAGTCCTTGAATTTGACGTAGATGGTGATTTCACTGAACGGTTTTGTACCGACGATGTGTGCGAACAGCTATATCGGATGTACGTCGGAGATAACGAAATCAAAGACGGTGACTGGGCTTATATCAATGTCTTAAGTCCTATGCCAATAAGACCGGATGTTTTAGAGAGACTTGGTGCTGAAATTAGACAAAACTATCAACGCCGTTATGGTGGTGATATCCATGTTGCGTTGAATAACGTCGACGTTTATAAATCGCCCGCAAAGGCAGTAGTGCTTTATGCCAGCGACGAACAGTACATCATCGCTGATAGACAGGAGGCTATTGTTAAAGATGGGTCGTTCGGAGGTAGCGTATTTGGCAATAGTTCAACGCACAATTCCGTTTATGGTACGGTTGAGTCTGACCTCGCTGAACTGTCTAAGGCGCTGTATCGCATTCGTCGTAATCCCGACATCCATATATTGGAGGTTGACATCAATGACGACGGCATTATCTTTTCAGCCATCAGAGACCCTGCTGGAAAATACAGCACGGCGCTGAGCATAGTCGGTGATAAGTTTAAACTCGGTAATTAATAACCACACTTTCCTACCTATGAACCCCTATTAACATGGACTATTGTAAATGAAAAACCTCGTACTGATTCCTGAAGAAGCTGCGCTGGATCGCGTTATCTCCGCTCTGTCTGTCGTTCCCCAGTTAGTCCCCAATACCAAGCGTGGGTGGTTTGGTGGTAAAGCGCAATCCAAGCACATGCGTACGTTCGATGGCAAAGGTACTCGCGTTGACATGTACCAAGTTCGTCCGCATGCCAAGGTCACCGTTCGCGGTAATGTCGTCGCTACCTTTACCTACCTGGAAATCCACAAAGACCTGATCAACTGGGGTGCGGTGTATGAGCTGCTCAACGGTGACAACGTCACTCGTACCGGTCAGAAGTTCCGCGTGAAGCTCCCGTCTGGTTACTACGTGGTGGTAGAACCTCTGGCCAAGTTCCATGCCGGTGCCTCACTGCACAGCCGTGACGACTCTCGCATGAAGATGCAGAAGCGGTTTGACCGTGAGCAGCGTCGCCTGGCCCGCGAGAACCAAGGTTCGGTTGGTTCCATGGACATCCCTGCAAACACCAAGTTCTCCGCAGGCGAGATGCAGCGCATCGCCCACGATATCGAAGCCCAGCGTGAAGACGCTTTCACCGAGGTAGCAGAAGAAGTGACTGACGTACAAGAACTGGCCATCGCTGAGCAAGTTATGGCTGAAAAGCAGGATGTGGTAGTGGTCGACTCTATGTCTCAGCTGGTTGAGCAGGAGCGTACCATGGAAGGTGAAGCTTCCGAAGTTGCGGTAGCTACGATGGCAGCAGTGGTCGATGAGGCCATCGACCTTACCCCCACCCCGCACAAACTCGCAGAACTGGCCGACCAGTACGTCGACACATCGCGCGGCGTTGTAGGTGGTCTGGGTACCTGCCCGTGTGATGATAGCGTATTTGGAGACCAGCAATGAGACATTACCTCGGTCACAAAATCGTAAAGGGTGTAAAGATTGTTGACATTAAGGTTGGTCGTGACGCACTCTCTATCGTAGATGAGTTTGGCGTCACCCACACCTACAACAAACCTGACCTCTATACACGCCTGCGCACGGCCGTCCCGGGCGACTATTTGGTCGTCTATCAGGACGGGTATACCAGCCTCAGTCCATTCGAGCCTTTCGTTAATGGCTATACGCCACTGCCCATTACTGAACAGCACCTTGGTGTGATGAAAGAACCAATCAAGTACCAGGTTGTCACTGACGTGAAGTTGGAAGTAGAGGCCGATACATTCGACCACTACATGGTAAGTTTCGATACCGGCCATCGGGTCGAAGCGACCACCAATAACTGCAAGGACCCCAAAGCAGTGCAGCGAGGGGACGTATTTGTAACCTATCCGACTGGTCTGGTTGAGTTCCTGAGCCGCAGTGACTTTGACCTGTACTTCAACGATGCCCCAATGCAAATCCTGCCGAAGTTGCCAGAGCTCGAAGTGTTTATCATTACCGACGAACACGCTAATGGTCGCTCCAGTAACGTGGATATGATCAAGCCAGATAGTAAGATCGATGTGCTGGCGGCGTACGACACTGGCGGTGACGAACTCGACTTCGACGAGTTCGAGCTAAGCAAGGGCAGTAAAGACAATCCGGATCCGATCATCGTCGTCGGCCGTAATACCAACCGCCTGTCCGGCCATATCGTTGGATACATCTACCAGAAAGAACAACGCATTGACTTCTCTAGTGGAGTAGGTGCGTTAAAGTTGAGCATCACCCGAAAGGTGTAAGTAACCTGAGGGGATTCGTCCCCTCTTTTTTTTTATCTTTGGAGCTAACAGGAGGGGAAATCCCCTCCTAGCTTTTGCGGTCATTGCATTATTTTTCAGTTTGATATTATCTAGGTGACTTTCATCCATTAGAGGATTTCGTTATGTTCAACATGTTCAAAGATATCAATCAAGACTTGGTTATGCACTGCATGGAGCGGATTGTAGTAAATGACCCACACCACCGTGAAGACCATATCTTGGACGTAACGCTCAACGCGGTAATGCTGGCTAAGAAGTACGGGCTACATAACCTGATACCTTTTAAGCTTGCGGCACTCATCCACGACATGTACAGCGGTACTAATCGTGAAATCCATCATACCTTAGCATGTGAGTGGGCTAAGGTTAATCTAGCCAACTATGGATACGAGGTGTATGCAGATTTGGTAGCTGGCATGTGCTACGCCCATCGTGACTCCGGCACAGGTACTTATCGCAATTTGCACGAGGAGATATTTGCAGCAGCGGACAGAGGTCCACTGACCCTGCGCAGTAGTGTAAGTCGCTCCGTTAACCACCTTACGTTGGATAATGAAGAAGACTTGAAGCGAGAGTTTGAGCGTACGGTGGCGATGCTTAGACGGAAGTTCGGTGCTAACGGCGGATACTCCTGCTACAACCGTGTACATGATGAGATGTACGGTCGGCAAGTTGCAGCATTCCAAAAAGAGCTTGAGCACATAACCTTTGAACAATTTAAGTGGATAGTTGATCATCGACTTGACCACACCGCGCGTCTTATGTCACTTGAAAATCAATACGAAGTGTTTATGGGGGAGTAAATGGCTAAGCGTAAATATGAGGCACCTAAGTGCAAATGCGGTAAGACTTTCGCGCATGGTCCTGAAGGCGATTACTGTACACGATGTGAAGCTAAGCCAGAGCTTCCTATTAGTCAAACGTTCTTAACGTTCTGCCATTTGAAACCTCGTGAGGTTACTAATCGTAAAGATGCAATACTAGACGAGTTACCCGGCGTTTGGGTGTCAGCAAAGTCTAGCGTTGCTGTCGATAACCGTATCCTCAAATATCTTGACGACGAGCTGTTCTTTACTCAGAGTGAGCAATACTACGCACACCCTGATAGTCTGGATAAAGGTCAAATCTTTGCTGTGTCGTTGGAAGAGCACTACCATCGACTGGATTTGGTTATCAAGCGTGTGTTGGCTAAAGACGTTATTCGTTATCGCGTACTTAACACCGTACGTGAGTACATGACGGCTAATCGTACTGGTTACATGTTGGTGCCTGCTATCGCAGACATTAAGGAACTTCCAGAAGAGTAAGAAAGGAGGGCTTATGCCCTCTTTTTTTATGCTTTTTTTAACCGGTCCAATCATCTTTTGTTATTGGGGAGTATGTCATGATAATCGTAGCATCAGTATCTGAACGGATAGAAGATATTAGCAAGTGGTCCGGTAACCAGCAACTGTCGGCTCGCGTATTGGACTTGTTGCAGTACTACATTGATGAAACTCGTGGAGAAAAAGACGAGGGGCCTATTGGTGGGTTCAGAGCAGCATGGATGTTGCGTAATGTGAAAATCGGTGCAATGTACACTGGGGCTAATGGCCATTTGGTTATTGTTGAGACATCGTCTTCTAAATTCGATGCCGAATGTCCACACCTGAATGATGCAGTCATCATGACGCACTTAGGGACTGGTGTTGAACAGTGGGGAAACGCTTTCGTACTGCGCAAGTTAGTACGAAATGAGGAACTGGTGGCTAATAGATTGCGCCTATCGCCAGATGCGGCACTTTCATTAGGCGTAGTGCAAGCTACCATCGGTCAGGTGCGGGAGTTGTTAGGTGACTTTACAGCGACCGTACTGGACTTGGGTAATAAGAAACCATACGCATTCTCGGCTATTTGGCCGAAAGGTGCATCATTATTTATGCAGTCATTAATCAGTGAGGATGTATGAATCTTTATATTGCGGTTGAAGGTTTGGACGGTATCGGCAAAACTACCTTCGTTAAGAACCTGGAAAAGGCGGTCGAAGAACAGTACGGGCAGTTCGTCCGTACTATCTACGAGCCAGGTACTACCGAGGCCGGTAAAGAACTGCGGGCTATGATGAAGTCTGGCGAATATGCGCTATCGCGTCGTAGTGAGCTCTTGATGATGATGGCGGCCCGTAGTGACCTCGTTGAGAAAGAACTCTACCCGCAGTTCAAAGGCATCGTCATCTCCGACCGCTGCTGGCTGAGTACCCTGGCCTATCAGGTAACCGCAGACCCCGGTCTGCTGGGGCAGTTCCGTGCAACCCTCGACAGTATTGCCCATGGCTATCCTCGCGGTATCATGTTCGTGCTTGATGGCACTGTTGAACTGGTACGTGAACGTGCTGGTGTTGAAAGTGGACGTGACGCTATCGAGAACGCTACCGATGACCAATGGCGTCGCCGCCAACACCTGTACAGTGCAGTAGCTTCCGGTAAGGTACTGGCTGTAGACGAAGTGACCTATCGTCACGAAATCGATGTTCGTCAGACTGGTATCAGCTATTCCAACTA
>OEQT01000226.1_pt1 | contig 15089 bp, 15 predicted proteins | sample 1539831 | NCBI WGS metagenome assembly OEQT01 (sample SAMEA3891243, study PRJEB23780) | metagenome | biome: terrestrial biome; feature: animal house; material: water of meat washing | place: Italy | collected 2015-05-12 | reverse complement strand
TCACGTTGCTGAGCTGTGGCACCAACTGAGTTGCGTAGGCCACAGTCTTGGATATTCTATTTAACATAAAATTACGTTATGCGACATCGAGCGCAAAAGAGAAGGGCGATAAATTCGCCCTTTTTTATTTATAAATCTAATAGTCTGGATCGACATAGATTATCAGTCTTTTTTTAGTACTTCTTCACGATATTTCATTACATCGGAAGTTTTAATATCTTTTAGATGTTTTCTTATAAGTGTATGAAGAACATCAGATTCTTTTATGCGTGACTTCGTTTCAATCATCATATTTAAAGTAAGTTCCTGAAGCATTTCTTCCTCTTCATCTCGAATTCTAACTGTAGTGGACATTTAGTTGCTCCATGTGATTTATAATTTATATCGTATTACATGTTGTTTTGTAACATCTGACATGTTATTTTCCAGTCAAATGTAACTTGTGACAAATTACAAATGACTAAAGAACAAGCTTTTGAAGACGTATCTAAGATTATTTTCGACCGTGCATGTCAATTAATTGTCGGGGGGAATCCTGCTTACGAATCAGAGATGGTTCTTTTTCACATTGAAATGGTCATGACAGAGTGGGGCTATCGTTCTGCAAAAGTTGCTGAGTACTGCGATTCACTAAAACAAGAAAACGACATCATGCGTGATATGGGGATCGAATAATGAGTAATTTTAATAAAACTCTCCAAGCTCTTTCTGTTATTCAGTCTGAACTTGATGTTTTGAAGTATGAATTATCTCCGTCTGATTGGGCTGTTCTTTCTTCACGTGTTGATGAATTGAATGCTTGTCTTTGTGAGTTACAAGAGGAGTATTCAAAAGATGAATAATTCGATCAAAAAACAATCAATACCACAAGTTTGTACGTGGGGAATGGGATTTTTAGATACCCCCATTAATAAGATGCCGGTAAAGATTTATGCGTGTAAACCAACATTTGTATAAAACGGTCAACTATGACAGAAACAAGGGCACACTCACCAGAGCCGACTATGAGTACATGCGCGATCTACTGGAGACCGTGCTAGAACAACTGCAAAATTCAGAATTAGATAACGATAAAGAAATAGATCAGCTTAAACAATTTTTTATAAAGTTAGATCATCACATTGATAGGTTGCGTGCGTAGATTTCGGCATAACGTATATTATGTTCATTAGCGTACTCGGCATTGTGAATATAATTTTACTGAGATTCACAATGTCGAGCTGTAGCACCAACTGAGGTTGCGTAGGCTACAGTCTTGGATATGCTATTTAACATAATATACATTATACGCAATCTAAGTTATTTATAAAAAGCCACAATTGATTATGTAGCTTTTTATAAATAACTTAGATCACATCAAATTCAATTCGACGGTTTTTCTTACGGCCATCTGCAGTCGCATTGTCAGCAACAGGTTTGTTCGAGCCTAATCCTTCGACGCTTAAACGTTCTGCTGCAATACTTTTATTAATCAAGTAGTTTTTAACAGCCACAGCACGTTCTTTACTTAAAACAAGATTCTTTGCAGCATCACCTGAACTGTCTGTGTGTCCAATAATTTTAACCTTTTTCCCACCAACCTTATTTAGAGCCACCGCCATTTCATCTAAGATCTGAGTCCCACTCACAGCCAAAACTGCACTGCCAGATTCAAATTCTATAATTCTGTTTTTAAGCGCTTCATCTATGATTTGCTGTTCAGCCTGATTGACAGAAAGCTGCGCATTTAAGCGATATGGTGGCGTTACTAAACTTTGGAATAAGCTTGTTGTTGGCTGAACTTCATTTGAACTCGATATTTTTCCATTAAGTTCCATTTGCGTACCACGTACAGAAAGTTTACCTTGGTGAACTTTTTTTAACTCTGGAACCACCATATTCGCAACAGATTCACTCCAACCATTCGGAGCGCTAACTGCTTTAACCTTTATTTTATCAATCACTTGGTCAGCGCCATAAACACTATACATCTTGTTTAAAATGATTTGCTTACTGGCATCATTTGGAACAACACCTTCAACAATAATCGGTTCAGCCCAGACATTCACGCTCAAAACCAACGTTAAAGTCAGCAGCCATTTATTTAGCTTAAATCTATGATTTATTTTCATATTCTATTAATCTATAAAAGTTTTTTTAAAAAGTTTCACAGCTTGTATTAAGCTCAATTGCCGCTCACACAAAGCTTGCTCCAGCGTTGCCAAACCGGCATTTTGCTCTAAATATGCATCAATCCAATTGGCTTGAACCAATGAAACCCAGTGATCTGAATCTAACTTTTGCGTGAAAATTTCACTTAAGGTCATAATATCTGCCCCTTGAAAGCCAAAAAGCAGTACAGGTTTTTCGCTATGTAAAATCCCTATCAGAAGCTCAGCATTTTGATTTTGAATAAAAAAACTGATTAGATTGACCCAAAAAGCTGCAATTTCATAGCAGTAGCTAGAGTTATTAATAGGTAAAATCAACACCTTAGTTAAGCGACTAGTACCATATTGAATAACGGGTTGTAACAATAACCCGAGTCCAATCATGCTTTGTGCAAGCTCGTAACTGGTCATTCTTAGTAATTGAGCAAATGAATGTATCGTATGGTGTTCATAAAATGCCGAAACTTCGCTGTTATTAAAAACCTGTATCTCATTATTTAATTTAGATAATTTATCGAGCACGATATTGGGGTCACGTATCGAACGTACCACACGATTCTTTTGAAATAAATCGATTAAAGTTTGCTTATAGCGATATGGCGCATAAATAAGATTATCAAAACTATTTTCAACCTCTAATAAATGACTCAAAACCATTGGAAATTGACGACCAGAACTATCGTGACTGGCTATCAAATTTGCCACAAGAAAATTATTTTCTTGTGGATTGGCAATAAAAAAGTCTAATGAAGGTAGCTTTTCATATGCTTGACTAAATCCCTCTGATTGCATGGCATGTTCTAATGCTTCAGTAATCCACTGATCAATCAGTTGAATTAAGGCATACTGGCCGCGTGTTTTTAAGAAATCACCACGTGCAGGACATTTTCCATAATATAAAGCTAAGGTACGCAGTTCATCCATCGCAATACTCCTTACAACCTAGCCACTTTCGAGAAATCATAAACGAGGCTCCTGTATACCTGGTGTTGGAGCTTTAGGACTTGCAGCTGTTGCTGAAGGTGTGGTTTGCGCTGCCACCACACGTACGGATTTATTGGTGACAATTTGATCGACCAGTTGCATGCCATTGTAACTGCGCTGCCCGCCTACTCCACCATTGGCGTCCCCGCTGATTAAACGGAAATTGACTTTTACTGCAAGCTCTGGATTTTGCTGATTTCTCCAAATCATTTCATAGCTTCCGCCACGTTGCGTTCGCTCAGCACCGTCAATTAAACGATTAATGCCATATTCACCAGGCGCCTCAAAAATCGTATGCGTTTTCCCATCTAAATCAATGGCTGTAATACGTGCACCTGGAATTGCTCCGGCATTTGGCCATACAAAATTCACCCATTGTTGAATGCCGTTTTCATAAAGCATTCTTTGTCCATCAATATCAATGGTATAGGATAAAAACTTAGGATTTTCAATTGGGTAAAATTGAAAATTGGATTGCGCCGTAGCAGCAGGTGCAGACGAAGCTTGATTTAACGCTCCTGTTGCCATGCCATTACTTGGCGCAACATAGCTTTGAAAATTCATTACAAATTGTGGATTTAAACTAATCCCTAAATCTTTCCATGTCTTAGAAGTCAAGGTATAACCACGACGAATAACCAGTGGATCAAGATACTCTTTGACATAACGCGCAATACTGCCATTTTCGCCAAGAATCTGGCTAATTTCATTGCTGGTTGCTTGCAGTGTCGCTGAAGAGTTAAAAGGATATTTTTTACTCAGGTTCGTATTGAAAGGTTGGTAGACTTGCATAACCCATAGCTTATTCATCTCATCTTGTGCAGGGAGAATTAAACTTTCAAATGATTGTGTCAGAGGCGACATCAACAGCTTTTGGAGCAGTTTCTGATCAACCTCAGACAGGCCAACTGACATTTTTTCATCTACCAGCTTCTGTGTTGTATTAAAGACAGAATTTTGCTCATTAATGGTCGACTTAACCAAATTCATCGCAGATGGTCCAATATCCCCTGAGCTTTTCAAGTCATTGAATTTACTTCGGACTTGAGCTAAAGATTGCATGTATTCATCAAGCAAAGACTTATTTTGTTGGTCGTCACGCTTACGCACCAACTGATAAAACATCTGGAATTCTTTAGAAATCGGGCCTTGCGCTTGATTCATGACTTTGGCATCAAGCTGAGTTTCATCTCGTCTTAATACTTTGCGTTTAAACCAAGCCACAAAACCTGTTTGCGGCGCTGCCAGCTCCGCCATTACGACTGGATTGTCCCAACTGGTTTCTTTCGCAACACGATCAAAAACACTTCGAATGGGTGAGTTTTCAGGCTCGCCTAAAACTTGAACGAAACTCGCCTGTTGTCCGTAATCCTTAGCTTTTGCATAATGTATCGCACCTAAAAATTTCCGCCACTCCGCAATATATTCTTTTTTATAGAGTTCTGTGAGTTGTTTACGAATTTGATCTGGACTACCACTAAATGATAAGTCATCCGACTGTGTGCTGTTGAGTACCCAGTCTTTGGTATCCGTAGGACGTTTTGCAACTTCATCGATGGCTTGTTCAACATATTCTGACCATGCAGCATGTGTAAACATACCCGGTAAGGCATAACTCCCTAAGATTGCATTTTGATTGGCATCGCCAAGCATTTGCTTTATGGTTAATGCTGGATAACGGACAGCCGCACGCATTTTTAATTCATTATAAACACGGTCTCGTGCAGGCATTCCACGAACAACAGACAAGAGAACTTGACGCGTTTGATCCACCACCAAGCTGTCTGAGCTGAGTACAGGAAATTTAGGATCGCTAGCTAAAGTCATGCTATACGACAAAATTTGCTCTGCCTTTTGGATCATTTCTCCGCGCGGCATTTGACCACGATTATTATCCAACCATGAACGCCAGAAACGTGTGACTTGATCACTTAAATGGCTTGCATCCATATATTGAGTATTGCCCATCATTAAATAGGCTTTTAAAGCATTGTATGCATCTTGTGGATTTGCATCATTAGGCTCTAAATATTGCTGTGTTTTTGCAACAGGTGTCAGCTCTACATTTGCATGGTTTGTGCGCAATTTTTCTTCATTGCTTTTCACCCGCTGTAGATATTGGGCAATATTTTGTTGTGTTGGAATCAAGACGATTTGCTCAACACCCTTTAAATATTCTGTTTTTAGCTTCTCCTGCAGCTCATCTCCCTGATATAGACCAAAACCCAGCTTTAAAGGACGATCTTCTTCAAATTGGTCCAACTGCTGCATACGTTCCTGTAAAATCAAGAGTGCACTCAGTTGTGTAGACAACTCTTGACCCGATTGCTTTTCAAGTAAAACGACTTTGTCTAAATCGGCTTGTACGTCTGCAATCAATTGTTGATTATTCCGATAAGACCACACCCATAGACTTAAAATGATGGCTACACCAAATAAAGCGGCAACAAAGGCAATATAACGCTGACGCTTTCGGCTAGGGTTAATATGCTGTTTAACGAGGTTCTTGTCTTTCAGAATAATGTCTGAAAATAAACCTTTTAAAAAATAGCCATGGTTTTGCGAAACTGAGCGCGTTGGAATGCCATTTTCATTGTCTAAACCTTTTTGCAATAAAAAGTCTTGAGCAATTTGCTCGGTCATTGGACTTTCAATAATGCCTTCTTGAAGTGCGCTGGTGAAATAAAAGCCACGGAAAACAGGTTTAAATTGATAAGGGTTATCTTCAAACAGCGTGCCGATAAATGTCTTTAACGCAGGCTTTAAGCTCTTAAACTCTAAAGGAAATGTCATGACACTTGGAGAAATATTCTGCGAGTGTCGGCGGCTGAGATGTGTCGTACTGACGCCTTTTAAACCGTCATATAAGATGGAATAGTGTTTTTCAAACAGTTCAACAGCATTATTGGCCCCATCGGTTGTATAAGGCAGTGTTGCCCCCCAAACCTGATCAAACTCACCGACTTCATAACATTCAAAAAACTCAGTAAAGCCTGCAATCAGATCCATTTTAGAGAAGACCAAATAAACGGGAGAGAAAACCTCTAAGCGCTCAGTGAGATCTTGAATCCGTGCACGTAAATTCTTTGCCAGTTTGATCGACTTTTCTGGACTGTTACTCACCAACTCAGCAATACTGACAATCACGATCAAGCCATTGATTGGTGCTTTTGAGCGGTTTTTTTTCAAAATATTTAAAAAACCTAGCCACTCAAAATGATCTTCCGCATAAACGGAATAACGACCTGCAGTATCTAATAACACGCCTTCTGTTGAAAAAAACCAGTCGCAATGACGTGTTCCGCTGAGTCCAGCAGAAACTGATTTTTGATGGGTTTCTTCAAAAGGAAATTTTAAACCCGAATTGTAAATGGCCGAACTTTTACCCGCAGCAGGATTACCAATTACCATATACCATGGCAACTCGTAGAGTGCAGCATTGCCCTTTTTATCCCCCAGTTTTGATTTTCGAATCAACTGAATAGATTCTTTCATTTGTTGCTGAATCAAATGAAGTTCATCTTTGTTTTTTTGTTTGCCATATTCTGCATTGGTGTCATGTGCAATGGCATCGGCAAGAGCTTCACCTTGTGCAGCATGTCGACGACGTACAATGAGTAAATAAATCCCCCACAGCATCAACCCGAATACATAACAAATCATTAAAGGCCAAAAGATTTTGGCTGGAATGACGTTATACATGGCCATTAGTGCGACAAAACCCGATATAGCCATAATAGCTTTAGGGTTGCTCACATACTGCCAAACATAACCTAAGACGTTATAAAATAAAGAATTCACAATACTCTCTTATTCTTTTTTAATTTAAATGGTTGGTTCTACAGGGATATTACTGTCTTCACACGCATGTAGAAAACAATGTGTAGACATTTGATCAATGCTATAAATCATTGCCATCAACTCATCAGGCAAATGCATACTCAACATAAATCCAAATACTTTGGCCAAATGCTGCGTATGTCCAAAGCTTTGTTTGGTATGAATGAAGTGATGCAATTCAATCCCACTTCGATCGAAAATTTGGTTAAGTTTTTTCATGGTTTGAATGTCTGTAATATCATCGAGCATCAGCACAAAAGGCTGAATATCTTTAAATTGTTCTAATTGCTTCATCGGTGGGGATGCAAAATGATTGGCAAGATTGGCCTCGTTTAGTGCAATCTTGAGTTGTTTTAAGGGTTTGATATCAAGTAATGGTAAAGAAGATGATGCTAAGCACCAACTAGAGGCATATTCAGCAGGCAAGTAATGGTCGGTTAACCATGTTTTTTCATCGAGCAGTTCTTGGTCAATTTCAGAATCTACATTCAGGATGAACGTGATTTCCTCTGACTGCTGAGAAATTTGCTCCAATAACAGCATCCAATCTTTATAGGCTGTTTCTTGACTGAAATAATGGTGCTCAAGATGAATTTGCTGCGTAATCACGCCCAGTGAACTTAAATAATCCTGTACGACACCACTGCTTTGTTCTTCATTCCAAACATGTAACATCGATTCAGGCAGCAGCATATGTATATTGATACGGTTTAATTTAGCAACCTGCTGCACATCAGGTTGTTCCTCTGGTTCATTGCTATCATATTCACTCGTAGGATCAATCCATGCCGGATGCATACGATATTCATAGGCCAATTCACTGTCATAAAATAAAGCCGATTGCTTTAAATGCTGCGAGATTTGCCACAATGTTTCTGCATGTTGCTCTAGTTGATGCTCGATCAGAGCTTGAATTCGCAGATGGCGCGGATGATCAACGACTTCACCATCGTCCTGATTTGTAATGACATGATCTAGTGCATGTATGCGATAAGACAGCATCGGTAAGCCATAGGCATTTTGTAATTGCGTATCGAGCTCTGGGCTTTTAAATTTTTTAATCTCGTCAAGAATCTCGTCATTTTCCCCAAAGGCACTATATGCAGACGAGGAATAAATATTCAGGTTTAACCACTGAACTTCAACAGCTTCAGCCTGTTGGTTGTCATCATCCTGATGCTGCTCTACTTGCGCTTGTTTTTGTTGCTCTTTGCGCTTTTGGTGAGCTTTAATTGCATGATAAATAAATACTGGAGACCATAAAATTACGCACAGAATCAGTGGAAATAGAAGTAAATAATTAAGCAGGTCTGCCCCAGTTGGGTCATACTGAATGTCACGCCAGTAAAAAATGACGATTCCTGCAACAAGCAACAACAAGCTGCTCAAAGTACCAATAAAGAGCTTAAGCATGCCCTATCCCCATCAATGTATAACAGGTTTCATGATTGTGTTCAGTTGGCATCGGCATTAAAAAAGCGCCTTGTGATAAACCAATGGTCATCGTTGAACTCAGCTGAATCGGTTGAATATCCTCTTTCCTCAGGATGATTCTTAAATCCACCCCAAGCGTTGGACTGAGCCAGCTTGCAAGTAATCGTTTAAGTTTTATACTCTCAGCTTGATCGGGTAAAAATTTTAAATACTCGGTGTATGAGACGGGGCCAACTTCTATTTCAATTTTTCCATCTATTTGACGGATATTTTCTCCACAAAAGGTATTAATGCCCAATTGATTATTACCACCCAGTGTGCTTCTTTGTTCAGGGGACAAATGAAAGACCTCTTCAACAAATTCTTTAATCTTAAAGGGTTGCTTAAACACACAACTCAGCATGGTTTTTAGCGCATGTGATGTATTATTTTGCCCCTGCATTAATCCAGCGAATTCAGCAAAATAATGATCTAAATCCTGCTGCTCATGTTGAGCACTCACATAGCCATTTAGTGCATGCAAAATATCGAGGTAATGGTTTTCTTGCTCAATCTCATAGCGAATCGGTAAATGGTAAGCTAAAGATGCATCCACATATTGCGCCGTGAGCTTGTGATTAAATAAACCTAAAAAATGAAGTGTTTCATTCCGTTGTATACGCGCACTTTGTTTAATTTTATTGGTATAGCTATACGGTAAGGTGCCCTGAATCCCAGTTAAACCAATCATTAAGTTGGTTAAGTGAATTTTTTCTTCGTCAAGGGTCAAACTCTCAATTTCGGCATTCGGGAAATTGAGATTCAGTGAACTATGAAACTTAAACTGCTTTGCCCAATCCCCTTCTTTTTGAGCATGGGGAGCTTCCGCATGACGTAATAATCGCGTGGCCTGAATAAATTCAAAAGCGTTCGGTTGTTCAACCAGTACATCAACTATAGAAGTGTCTTGCCACCAACGTTCTGCACGCATTGGTATAACTCCTGTTGAGATTGAGCATCTGAAATAACAACATCGACAAAACTGTTCATCTGGACTTTTAGATTAAAGACATGCGACAACAACTGACTAAAAATATACAGGCTATGTCCTCGAAACACTTTCGAATCAATCCCTAGATTTACTTTCAACCCTCGTATAAAGAGTGGGAATGGTTTTGCATCCACCATCTTTTGCTTTAATTCAAAACTAACCGACTGAATCGCATTAATAATAAGGTGGTTTTCTTTGAGCTGAGGCAGGTTATACAGTTCAAGCAATTCCTGAATATGGCTTAAAGCATCGCCCTTGGTGAGAGATAAAGTATTTAATGATAAATGCGAAATGATCCGCCATTGCTCTTTTTTATTTTGTTCAAAGTAATAGGGTTTATTCGGTCTTTTTAAAACCACAGCTCGCCGTGCCAGACTACTATCATTCAAATTTAATATATTGTTGGCTTGGCTCAATGCCTCATGGGGTAAATCACGATTGGAGCATAATAATTGCGTACTGATAAAATCAGATTTGGTTGTTTCAGGCGATAAATGTTTTGAAATAATACTATAACCTGTTTCAACATATTTATTTTGTAGCTGTGCCGAATTCAAACTATAAAAAAACTGAGTCTCATCCTTTTGATAATGACTCATCGCAAAGAATGGATAAATGTCAAAAGTAGTTTGATCTTTATTCGACTTTTCACGAATCATTTGCATTTTAGTAATCGAATAAGTTTGATAAAACTCAGGATGATGAGCATCGGTAATTAAAGGATATTCGAGTTGTTGATGATTAATTTTTTGAGGTTCAGCCTGTTTTTTAAATAAATTGATAACTGGTACCACATATAATTTAAAGTTTGCGACATTCAACTCAGAATAATTTCGAATATTGACCTGATCATTTAAATTCAGTTTAAGATGAATCAAAATTTCAAACTGATTTTGCTCTTTTTCTAAATATTTTAACAAACCTAAGTTCATATTGAGAAAGTTAAATTTTTCAGAAAAACAGAAATATTCCATCAACAGCCGGTATGCATGATGTGTATGTTGATCCAAGGGCAACAGACTTTCAGTTTCAGCAAAACCCATGATACTAAACGGATTTGGGATGTCGATGACGCGATGACCAAACTTTAATGAAAATCCTGTACCCGACTGGAACACAGCATCCAAAACTTGTAGTGGAAAATTGGATATCGCATCCAAATAAATAGGCAAGTTTTCTTTTTCTAAAGTTCGATGTGTCTGATTAAAAATATTAAAGCCCAAGCTTAGCGTTGCATTTTGATTTAAATGCATATGCGCACTAGGATTGGTTTTAAAATTGAGATGACTCAGTTCAATGGGTAATAACTTTAGTTCTTGTGTGGTGCTAAATTCACACTGTACACCTTTAAAACTTCTTGATTTTATTGCAGTATTTTTAGGAATAAGATGAGCTTCAGTTAATTGTTTACACTTATTTAGGTCTTCAAAACTGACCACAGTACATGCAGGAAATGGTTTGAGGTATTGAGGGAACATCACCTCAAACAAAGACCGGGTAAAGATGTCGTAACTGTCCGCCAGTTTCTTATCAATTCTTGCTGCAATTAAGGAAAAGGACTGAATTAAGCGTTCAATATGCGGATCATCTACTTGCTCTTGGTTTAAGGATAAACGCTGAGCGATTTTGGGATATTTTTGCGAAAACTCACGGGACTGCTGCCCAAATTCTTGTAATTGTTTTTCGTAGTACGGTAATAATTCTTCAATCACAAATCAGCCCCATTAAGCTCTTGCAGAAATAACATATTGTTGTGTTGTCGGTTTGAGCAAAGCATCAAAAATCACGGGTTCATATAAAGGATGAATATTTAAATAGGCTTGAATGCTCAAACACAACGCCCCCATATTCTGTCCATCAAGCAACATTTCGACTTTGATTTGTTTTAGTCTCGGCTCATGCGCTGTAATAGACGCTGCAATCGACTGGCAAATTTTATCGCGATCGGTCGGATTAGCAGTCGATAATCCAACAAAATCAATGATTCCAAACTGAACAATGGACTTTTTCACCAACGGGAAAGCATCAATTGAATCATTAAAATTGGCCATACGACTATTCAACAAATCTTCTAAGTCGGTTGCGACGGATTCACGTAGCTCCTGAAGAGACATCCCCAATCGGTCCTGTTCAGTGGTCGGTAGTAATCGGTCAAATAGCGTTTTTCTAAACCCATAGGGATAAAGCTGATCTAGATTCATGTTGATTAAAATCATCTCGCATAAATAAAGGCCAACGTTGGTTAGCCTTTATTTTTTCAGTTATTTTTATGCAGCGTATGATGCAGTATTGTTTGATAGAGACCATTTCTTGGTCACAGCACCTTTTTGTGTGCCATTAATATCTTGCTGGTTATACGTCCATTCCACAGCAGCATATTTCAAACCAAATCCTTCAAGCGGAACACCTTCTTCACTTACTGTTGGTGTAACACTTGAAACCAAAACATGCTTCAATTTAATTTGTAGATACTTGATACGCTTATCGCCATTTGCGCGATAAAAATCAATTTGTACTTCATCAAAGGTATAACCTGCTGAACATGCTTCCCAAAGTTTTGGACTGGTTGCATCCAAATCTTTAACAAAAAGCATGTCTGAGTGTTCAACACGTTCTGCCGTATGACCACCAACACTTGATGATGTTGCAGACTTTGGCTGACGAATATTGTGCGACCAAGAGTTCACCTCTAACCAGCCTTGGTGCTCTGTATCACGCGACTCGCCATCGACCTTATATTTACCTCTGAACTGTACGTATATGTCTTTCATTTGTAATCTTTTCCTATTCTAAAGTTATTATGTGTTGGCACTCAAATTAGTTTGAGGACTGAGGTAACTCAGTAACAAGTCGCAGTGATACTGACAACTCATCCAACTGGAAATGTGGTCTTAAGAAAACCACAGATTTGTAGTGCCCCGGTTGTGCTGGGTTCTCTACAACTTTGACAGATGCTTCACGCAGCGGATATTGCGCTTTCGCCTCTTGTGAAGCCCCGTCATCAAGCAAAATATATTGAGCTAACCACTCATTTAAAAATGTTTCAATGTTTCCAGCCGAAGCAAAGCTTCCGACTTTGTCTCGCATCATGGCTTTTAAATAATGTGCAATACGTGAAACGGCCATAATGTACTGAATTTGGCTAGATAAAGCCGAGTTTGCATTGGCAGAATCGCTATTATACTTTTTAGGTTTCTGCGTCGATTGCGCACCAAAAAATGCTGCATAATCCGTGTTTTTACAATGTACTAAAGGAATAAAGCCAAGATCACTAAGTTCTTTTTCACGACGGTCGGTAATCGCAATTTCAGTTGGACATTTAAAGACCACTTCACCATCACTGGTTTTAAAGGTATGAACAGGTAATCCCTCTACCAAACCACCACCTTCAACCCCACGAATGGCAGCACACCAACCATGCATATCAAAAGCATTGGTCAAACGCGTGCCAAAAGCATAGGCTGCATTCATCCATAAATATTCATCATGATTTTGCCCAGAGACTTCTTCCACAAAATTAAAGCCTTCAGTCGCTGTACCTTCCTTAGGGTGATAAGGCAGACGACCCAATACACGCGGCATTGTTAATGCAACATAGCGCGCATCATCACTTTCTCGGAAAGAACGCCACTGAACATATTCAGCGGTTTCAAAAATTTTGGATACTTCACGCGGACGGTCAATATCCGTAAATGACTCCAATCCGAGGATGTTAGCATCTGCTGCAGAAATAAAGGGTGCATGTGCAGCTGCAGCAACATGTGAAATTTGTTCCAGCAAATACATGTCTGAAGGTGTACGATCAAACTCAAAATCGCCAATTAATGTGGCATATGGCGCACCACCAAATGACCCATATTCTTCTTCATAGATCTTTTTAAACAATGTACTTTGATCAAAGTCCGTTGCGCCTTGAAAATCCTTGATTAATTCTTTCTTCGTTGTATTCAACATACGAATCTTAATCAATGGATTAGATGGCGTTTCTTGGCAAAAGTAATATAAACCGCGCCATGTCGATTCAATTTTTTGAAATTGTTCGTCATGGATAATTTTACTGAGCTGCGTTGAAATGAGTGCATCAATTTCAGCAATACGCTTATCAATCGATAATGTCATATTTTCTGAAACAGTAATCGTCCCCGCCATCACTTCTTTAGCGAGCTCGCCAATTAAACTTTTCGCACGATCATGCTCTTCTTCATTTCGAGCAATTCGACTACGTTCAACAATTGAATCTAATAGCGTAAATTCTTCAGTAGTATCTTGAGCAACTGCAGCGGATTGGGCATTATTCATTTTCAGCCTCCACACTCATTTTGCGTACTTGATCTGTATTTTGCAGAACTTGATCAAGTAGATCTTCTAAGCGCTCATTATTCGAAATTTTGTTGCGCAAATCAGTTAAACGTTCACGAGCTTCCACTAATTTTCTCAATGGATCTACTTGCTGAACCACATTTTCAGGACGAAAATCTTCCATCGACTTAAACGTCAAATCGACAGACATACGCCCACCATCTTCAGTCAATGTATTTTCAACTTGATAGGCTGCACGTGGTGCTAAAGACTCCATGACTTCATCAATGTTTTCTAAATCAACATTAATAAATTTTTTGTCTTTGAGCTTGGTTTTTTCTATTTCAGATGCCGCTGAGAAATCACCTAAAACACCAACAACAAATGGTAATTCTTTGATTTCTTTAGCATCACCAACTTCAACATCATAAGTCAGTTGTACCCGAGGTGGTCGAATACGCTGTAACTTTTTTTGGACGCTTTCACGTTTAGCCATATGAAAATCCTGTTTTTTATTATTTCAAAAATGAAAGTTTTTAAAGTGAATTGAAGGGATTTGTATTCGGTTTACTCGCCACTTCAGTTGATTGTGCTTTCTCAACTTTTTTGGGTTTTGCCACCTGAGCCGTTGTTTTCTTTGTGGTTTGTTTGGTTGAACTTGCGATTTTACGCGTGGTTTTCTTTGGTGCTTTGATCACCACGGCCTTTGCATCACTCGTATCTGGCGCAGGCAAAGAATTACGAACGAGATTAGACAAATCTTTTGCAGGTGGATAGGTTAAGTCTGCAGATAAATAGCGCATTTCTTCTTGACGCATATGGTTTAACGCCGTATTTGCAATCGAAACGCCAGCTAAAAACCGAGTATCTGTTAATGATGTATGATTAATATTTCGCGCATTTAACTCTTCAACCAGTTGAAGTGCTTTATAACTTTTCCCGAGTTCTTGATAGCGGCTTGCAGCTTGAACCAATAATTTATTTTTTAGCTCATCATTTTTTTTATTTTTACTATCGCAAATCTGTGCATATAAATTTAGTAAATCGTGATCAGTTTCACCATTTACCAATGGGTAATCTTTAATACACTTATTTTTTAAACTAATACCCTCTTCTGCCGCTGCAAAAGCAAATGGTGTCACCGTTAATAAAACGAATGTAGGTAAAATTAAATAATATTTTTTCAAAACTTGCCTCAAACCTTTATGAATAAAAAATTAAAATTATTATCAGTAACTTCGATTTAAAATATACACACCCTAGGTAAATATTTTTGCTTATATAATGCGCTTGGATTTAACAAAAATATGGCACCTAAAGTCAAGAGAAGAAATGTTAATAAAAAGTAACTG
>OEQT01000222.1_pt1 | contig 15319 bp, 20 predicted proteins | sample 1539831 | NCBI WGS metagenome assembly OEQT01 (sample SAMEA3891243, study PRJEB23780) | metagenome | biome: terrestrial biome; feature: animal house; material: water of meat washing | place: Italy | collected 2015-05-12 | reverse complement strand
ATTATTTATTTACGCGTTGCGAATGCACGCACGCGGAATAGAGAAGGAGTTTTGTTTTGTTTTCGATAGGATGGTTCTAATCCATCGAAAAACGAAAACGAAAACTCCGTTAAGCGTTCCGCTGGAACGACCACTGCGTTGGGTTTAAATATTCCTAGGGCGCGCGAGGCCACCATGGAAACCATGTAAAATTTAACATGGTTGATCCATACTGTGTAAACACCATGCGCTTCGGAGATTCATCGATGGACGAACGGACTCTAACGCCGGTCATGTTCATCAACGCGGTGAACCACCGGAAGCTGTCAACGGGAAATCTCGTTGGTGATGATTTACTGGTTAATACTATGCGAAATATTTATCACGCTCAACCACCAGTCGGAAACACACGGGTTCGGTTAATCACGCCAAACTTCGGTGTGTATCGAATCAACGACACACGGGATGGTCGAGCTGTGGCGAATTACATGGCGCTCATCGATGATTTTATCTCGATGACTCATCCGAACATCCGAATCGACATGGCGCGTAAGCTCCTACAGGACATTTTCAACGAAAGTCCTGAACACATCGAGACACACGGGTTGACGGTAGACCAACGCAAGGTGTTGGCCGAAGGGTTTGATTTTATCTTCGGGTGGATTGCCTACGCATCGAACTCGGAGTACCTACGGAATCGTACGACGCACTAGGAGGGTTACGATGGCCGAACGCTTATCACCCTCTGGGTTAATCCGGTCTGGTCTCAATGGACTGTGTACGGTTGCTAATCTGGACCCACGGGACCCCAGGACGAAGAACTTTAAGCGAGCGGTCGCTGTTAACATCGGACAGGAAAATCCGAAAGCAGAGAACCGCGCTGATACGCTTTCCAGACTCACAGGCCATAAGTCCATCGACTGGGAAACGAAATTTACCGACAGCCTTCCTGATGACCTCCAAGAGGTTACCAGCAAAGCCATCGCAAGTTCACTCGAGGTTACTGACCGTGACCCGATACTTGCAACCGTCCACGCGGTTGGTACGTTTATAAAACCGATGCTAGACACGGTTGAAAAAGACCAAGCTGACGAAGTTATCCGTCAATTAGTCACGGGTATTGCAGCAAGCAAGTAGGTTAGACTACCACACGTAGACGTAAGATAAAAACACAATTCAGATGACGCGCAAAAACCGGTGGCTCTAGGGGCGAGGCCCCTAGAGCTTTTATGCCGTTAGAAACGAGTCTTGCCTGCATTGAGGATGTGGTTCTCGCTGCGCTGCTTATCGTTGAGTTGAGCGATTTTGTGCCACTTGGTGTTGATGAGGTCTCGGTACGTTTTGTGTGAGTCACGGAACTCATCGACGATAGCGCGGTAGCGACCCAACTCACGACCACCATCCAACTTGGCTTGGTCAATCTCTAAGTCAAGCGTCCGGTAGATATACGCCTTGGTAGCCTCCTCCATGAGCTCGGCTAAGTCCAAGTGATAGACCGGAGCCAGCATGGAGAAGTCGTCATCAATCTCAACCTTACAGGAGATAGTTACATCGGCTCGGAAGTTTTGGAAGTCACGGATTTTGATGACGTTTCCAGTGAGTACTTCGACCTGACTGGTAGAGATTTGAGGAAGGGGTCTATTTCCCGCTATAATGCGTCGGACGCTCTGCTCAACAGGGGCGTACCACATACTGTTCGGAGTCTGCCCAGGAGCGCGCTCAGCGAAGTTTGACGTGACGTTTAAAGTCACTTTGTGGATGCCGATGATTTTAGCGTTGTTGGTCATCCAAAGAGGCACTTTATAGATACGTTCGTAGTTCTTCAGTGTCTCGTTTGGAAGGCCGACTAAGTTGATGTCAACCAGTACACCACCGGCTCGGTTGAGGTCCGGTTGCACGCGTTGAAACCACACTTTGTCACGGATGTGTTGTTCCAGGGTGAGTGGGTCACGCCGCAGTCTAGACGTCTTAGTTATAAAGGCGTCGTCGAGGATGCGGGTGGGGATGTCACTGTTTAAAACCGAGTTGATAGCGAATGTTACTGCGTCCATGATGTCCTCCGGTCAGTACATAGAATCGCCCTAGAACACCTTTAAATTAACGGATAGGTGTATGGTATGTACGGGGGTATGGGGGCGTTCTTAAAAGGCATTTAGGTATATATTATCATTGTGATTGGCTGATAGGAATCTTGTCATGACGTTCTATTTCGACCTCGATAATTATAAGTTGCATGAGTTGTTAGACAGTACATACGGGGAAGACGTGGACATAACCGATTACCTTATCGGGGCCATCGCAATGTATTTGCAGCGAACCCTCGTCTACCCACTATCTAACCGTTTAGAGTATTACATAGACCGACTTGATTACGTCACTCGGTCTAAAGTGGTTCAGGTTATTGATAAGGAGCAGGTTCTTGACTATCGTGCGATGGCTAGAACACTGAATGGAAAATCCAGAATCGAAGACATCCGTCATTATGGGTGTAAGACATTCATTATTAAGGCAGTATAGTCATGTCTGGAAGAGCTTACCTATTTGATTTATGTGATATAGTAGACGCCATCCGTGATGACTTGGAAGATTGTGGCGAACTCATACGTTTGCCATTTAGCGGCGACGAGAAAACCTACGAGAGCTTTTTAGAAGACCTGGAGGATTGTGAGGATAATAGCATCACTTTAAAGGATGCTGATAAGCTCGATGATTTGCTCTATGAGTTGGCAAAAGAGTATGTATTTCAAAGACTTATGTCGAAATATAAAACCATACCAGCCAGCTATAGTGCACTTTATCTTGACCTGCTTGATCGACTGTTTGTTGCTCCGCGTGAGCGGGAGTACATGGTTGACACGGCAGTTGCCATCGGCGAAAACGCACTCCAGTACACAGAGATTCACGTAGACAGAATTCTTAACATCATGCCTGATAACGAATGGTTGATGTTGGATTACGACGTTGTCGGTACCTCTGTGGTGGTTAGAACTGGGATGGACTTCCGGGAATACTACTTTAATGCAATGGTTGGGGATAAGCGCTGGGAGGGTGATTTCATACCAGCGGGCTCCTCGTTGTCAGTACTCAATGGTAAGTCACAGCGAGAGATATCCGACGAGTCTATTCTGCAAGCGTGTGCAACCGCAAACCCGGGTGGTTCGCGTCGCAGTACACGTCGTCTTAAGCTGTCTGCCAAGACTGGTATGAGGGACCTTATCGGTGCCTAGTGTTAGTACACTGGTCATGGACTGTGACTGGGTCTGTGACAACGTACTCTATACAGTCGAAGAATGTGGAATAACTTCCACCCTAGAAACGGCGGCCGAGTATGTCCTCTACGTGTTGGAGACGCACGCTTGGTCTGAACCTAGGGAATGGATTAAAACCGTCAATCTGTGCGCTAAGATGTTGTTTGGCGATATAGATAAGAAGGAATGTGAGAAGCTCTATCTGCTCACCGCCTCGTTACTAAAGGACGTGATGTCTTGTGTGGAGGTAGTTGAGATTAAACAGATAGAGCATGAAGGAGTAACTTATACGCTTACGGGGAGGTTTATATTGTGAAGTCAAAGATAGTGTTTAACTCCGAGATTCGTGAAGAGGTAATAGATGACATTCATGGGGTCGAGTATGCGTTAGAAAAGCGCACATTCGATTCGCTGGATACATTTATCGGTATCTACTATGCCACCGCTGAAGTAGCCAGGCATTATGAAACTCCCGTATCCATTCGCCAGATTTCTAGTGATGTTGCTGTAATGCTTCGTCGATACCTTAAGCGTGTCGAGTTAGGAACTTGTACAGTTAAGCCATGCGAAGTAGTACCGTCGTTTGCACTCAGTCATGCACTGCTTGAATATGCAAGAGACATCTCAGTTCTACCAGCAGTTAAGCGACTATACCCTGAGATAGTGCGGCAGTTTAGAGATACGCCTGAAGCTAAAATAACTGCGGCATACATGGTCAACGGCTCTGTGGTTATTGAAGTTGAATACCCTGATGATTGTGATTACTGGCGGTAGGGGTAGCGACCCCTACCTTTATGCGGGGTTATATGGATTACATACTTGACATTCGTGATGACGACATTAACGTCTATGATGCGGTCTGTGCTGCGTGTGATGCGTTTGAAGATGGTGAGTACATCACTCGACAAGATATCTTCTTTATCACTGGAACGATTCTAATGGCGATGGGTAAGAAAAGCAACCATCGCATATTCAATGCTGTTGTAAGCGATGTCTATGGGCAGTTATTCAAGAAAGAGGATAACATTCTTAGCATGCACGATGTGATGTGGATAATAGATGAGGTGCTCGAGTCGTCCCAGTTTAAGGAATATCAGGCTTATTTTAACAAGACGATATATACTGTAGACAACCCACACCCTTCAATCTCTATCCGCGTTGACTTCCGCGAATGGACATCTACCGTGAGCGTATTATGAAGATAATTGTTGAATTGGATGGATATAACTTATTCTTACAGGACATAATGGGATATATGACCAATCTCAGTGATGAGGGGATCATCATGGCGATGGCCAAAGATATCGATTATATCTCAAGTATCATCTACGACATCCTTATGGGAAACGACCCTAACTTCGAGCAGTCCCATTTGCTGTCCCACCTGTGTGACTGTGCACACGAGTCAAACATAAAGCTGTCGTCCAAAGACGTCCTACATTTGGCTAAGTGCTCATTCAATCTCATCATGCCACAGCTAAGCGCCATTTATCGAATAATCGATTTTTATAACTACGAATTCCGATTCATTAGCTATGAAACCGGTCATTACGACGATGCAAGTGTTTCCGTCACCCTCGGTGCAGTAGAGATACTCAACCCACTCGACCCGTTGGATGACCAAAGCGCTAGGAAGCTTTGGACATTTGCTGATAAGTCACTTAGAGCAATGTGTGGTGATATTTAATGAGAATATCAGTGGATATTGGAGAGTACTTTACCGACCTGGAAGATTTAGCAATCGACCTAACGTGTGATGCCCTTGGAAACATCATGGAGGAGTTAATAGGGGATAACCTATGTCCTGCTGGCTGTCCTGATGTTGACGCTTACATGGGTAAGCTGGTAGAGAAGTGTGCAATATCCTCATTGGTACTTGCTGCACTTTACAACCAGTACTCCGATGGCGAACTTTGGTTAGAAGAGATTGATGCTGCCGTCTATGACCAGGTAATTAATTACTTTGATAATCTGATTACTTATGATGGGGATGACCAAGATAGAAAAGACCAAGCGGTGTATTCAATATCGCGTTCAGTGCCAAGGGACTTAGACGTTCGGTCTTCTAGCGATGTTGAGTTGATTGCTGAGATGGTAAGGGATTGCCTATCAGACAGTCTTGCCGAAATGGGTATTTACCAAGAAGATTTGTTTTTAGAAATTATGGATTCAATCGATTATCCACTCGTAAGGGTCTTAGAACGTAAGATATCTTTTGACGACGTCATTACGATAGACCTTCGTGACCGGTGCGTTCTCGTTGAAGTGGCCGATTAAAATTTATTGGGAATAGGACAATGCCTACAGTTATTGTTGCGGTAGAAGCCGACGCAGCCACCACCATCACCGCAGGTTGGAATGACTACGCCGAAGAGAATAATCTGGTTCGCGGTCCAGAGATTATTAAGACCGCAGCGCATCTTGTCTACAACACGCTGGCTAACGAGGCCATCGTTGATTACATCAATAGTCCGGAAGGTCGGGCACGTCTTGAGAAGTACGACTGGGTAGCTCATCCTGTCGCTCAAGAGCTCTGCGCCGGTATCATCAATAGCCCTACCACCAACCTGACTGCACTCATCGCTGTCTCTGGTGACCGTCCTGACATGCTGTGTGACGCTATCATCAGCGACATGCTCAATGAGATGGACCTCCCTGAGTATGACGACGACGAAGATGAAGACGGTGCCGTCGGTATGGGAGAAGACCACTTCGGTATAAGCTGGCCACTGCTCAGAGCCATTCGCAATGGTTGGGACATCAGTGCTGATGAAGAGCTCATTGAAATCTTCGCTTGCGCTATCACCGACTTCTGCGTTGGAATCCTCTGCGAGAAAGTCGACTGGGGTTCTATCAAGTCCCTTTCTGATGCAGCTAAAGCGCTGGAGTCTTGGGCTGGTGTAGCTGAAACTGCCGTGATTACCGACCGGGTAATCGTCGGAACATTCTAAGAGGGGTTCGTCCCCTCTTTTTTTTTACCCTGGGGAGGGGAGATGGCAACTGTAGCTGCTTTGGTACCCGGTCAAGTTATTTCATTTGACCTTAATACCACGCTTATTAGTGGCGGTTATCGCGCTGTTAAGCTGTTGGCAAATATCACTTACGACCTTGCGGTCGGGTACACTGACGTAGATAGCATCCATGCTAACATCTACGACACGCTGCCCGAGGGTACGCCGCGCCAAGCCAGTGGGTTTAACTACCTGCTGATTGAGCGTAATGGCAATCGTGAGGCCGTTGGTATTCCATGGATAAAAGACCCGGTAACTGTTATTGACAGCAGTATCTTCGACGTACAGATAAAAGGTCTTAATCTCAACGAGGGCGTTCGCTTGATTTCTGAGGCGCTCCAATCGAGAGGCATTAGCGACTTTTCTATCTCTGTCAATGGCAGTAAAATTTAACAGGGTCGGGTATTATTTGGAAGACCACCAATTCCATACCCGTACGTAGACGTCTAACCGGGGGAGTTCGCTCCCCACGGTTATTTTCAGAGAGTCGACTATGGAAAAGCAAAATAACGAGGTCGTAAAAGACAGCGTAAAAATCCTGATTGCTCGTGTAGCACACCAAGCTAACCGTGCCATCAAAGAGTTCTATGGAGAGGACAATCTCCCTAGTTGGGACGAAAGCTCTAAGGAGTCGAAGTCTCGCGGCGTGCTCGGCGTTGAGAAAGTCATCGCTAACCGCAGAATCACCAACGCTGAAATCCATCAGGCCTGGGTGGATACAATGTTGGCAGATGGCTGGCGTCACGGTCCTGTGATTGACACCATCAAAAAGTTTCACCCCAATCTTGTTGCATACGAAGACCTTTCCGATAACCAGAAACTCAAAGACGTTGTGTATCTGGCGATTGTTAAGGCTTTTCTTGACTGTTAATTGCTCATGTCTGGATGGGGCTTCGGCCTCATCCCTTTTTTTTGACTGTCTGCCTGATAGTTTGTACGGAATGTGAGGAATTGAACATGTCAGTATTTCTACGAGAGTTAGAGGAATACGAGCGTGGGATTGACGTAATCGGTGGGTACTTCGCCCAAACGAAACGCTATCTTGCGCTCAAGAGTAAACATGCGGTATCAGATGAGCGTATCTCTGCATGGTTAAAGAAAGAGTTTGGTAAAGGTGGGCGCTTCGAACTTAACCCGCCGAAGGTTAAGATAAGCGTACGTGACCCAGAGACGGGTGACCGTAAACCTGGTACAACGAACATGGCTACATTGCTTAAGCTCATTCGAGATAAGCAGTTAATCGTGTCTCCGTCTATGACGATTTATACACCTGCTCACGTTAAGCGATCACTGCTCTCAGAATTCATCGATGAGAACATTGCCAAACGTGGCAAGGTAAAGGAAGAGATGTTTGCTGCACAGGCCGCCAAGAACGAAGTATTGGCCCGTAACAAGGAGAACGAACAGAACTCCCTTAAGCAGCGGAACAATGGTCTGTCTGGCGCACACAGTTCGCCATTCACTATCCTGTTCAACAAGTCCACTCACTCGTCGCTGACGTCCATGTGCCGCTCAGCAACAAGTTACGGTAATGCCAATAACGAGAAACTGCTGGGTGGTTCTCGTCACTATTGGGCACCTGCTATGGTTGTTAACAACATCCTGGCTACCTGCGAGTTGACTAACTACGAAGAATTCGAAGCCTGTATGACGCAGTACGAGATGCATTATCCGACCGTGGATGAAACCATGGACGTGATTCGCTACTCTACTGATTTGTTCTGGCGTAACGGCTGGGCATTGAATGAGATTCGTGAACTCGTAACCGAGCTTACAGACCTTCAACGTGCTGCTTTCGTTTACATTGGCGATATGTACCATGTCACTAAGTATAACGACGCCCTGGTGCGTAAGATCATGGCCGGCTTCGTTGAGCGTGCTACCGAGCCTCTGGAAGACTACGCCGATGTTAAGAAGTCTCTGGATGGTGATACTAAGGTACTGCTGTCTCTGATGTATTCTGACTACATCGGCTCCAGTAACCTTAAAGACGTCGAACGTAAAACGCCCGAGAAATACAAAATCATTATGGCTGGCGCTAAGAAACTGTACGATAACATCAATCAGTGGTTGCCGTTCTTCCGTGCGATTATGTTTACTCGAAATGTCCCGGCCTCTATTGCTAAACTGCCTGAGACCATTCGTCGTATATCGATGGTATCGGATACTGACTCCACGATGGGTACTACCCAGTGGTGGTCTGACTGGTATTGTGGTGAGGGTGCAGTAGGGCGTGAGGCAGATGCTGTTGCAGATACCATGACGTACTTTGCAGTGCAGAACATCTCGCACATGCTGGCACGTATGTCTGCTAACGTAGGCGTTGCACGTAACCAGACTTTCCGCTACTCCATGAAGAACGAGTACAAGTTTGCAGCATTTACTCTTACCAGTAAAGCTAAGCACTACTTCTCGGTCATTACTTCCCGGGAAGGCACTCTGTACGAAGATCCTGATTTGGAGTGTAAGGGCGTTGCTCTGCGTACTGCAAGTATACCTGCTTTGATTATGCAAGAGTTCCGTGAGACCATTAAAGCTATCTCAATGACCGTTATGAATGGTGGAAAGATTAGACTGTTCCCCATCATGCAGCGCATTGCTGAAATCGAAGACTCGATTGTTGAGTCGGTTCACATGGGCGACTTTAAATACCTTAAGACCGGTAACATCAAGTCTAAGGAAGGCTATACTAAGCCGGAGAGTTCCAACTACGTTTACTATGAAATGTGGGAAGAGGTCTTTGCGCCTAAGTATGGTTCTGTGGGTACACCGCCATATGGCGTGGTTAAGCTGTCTGTTGACTTGGCGAACAAAACGTCTGTTAACCGTTGGTTGACCAAAATGGAAGATCAGGCATTGGCTGGTCGCATGCGGAACTTCTTGGCTAAGAAATCTGGTGGACAGACGTTCACCCAGTTCTTGGTACCAGAGGTTATCGGCGCATCAACTGGTATCCCGAAAGAGATGCTGGATATCGCTGACTACCGCAAGATTATCTTTGGTTCAGTGGAACCGTACTATCACGTTCTGGAATCCCTGGGCGTTTATACCATCGATAAAAACCGCACTCGTCTGCTGTCTGATTACTACGGCACCAAAGCAAAAAATCGCATCAAAGTTATTGAATCTGAGCAAAGCGTTAACGATGACGCACAAAAGGAAGCGGCCTAAGGGCCGCTCCCTGTTTTTTTATGCCTTGCCTAATGCAACCTTGACCTCGTCGTAGACTGGTCTAAGAAAGTGCTCTAATATATATGACGAGAACTGCGAGTGCAGTCTCTCTAAGACCCGTGTGTTGAGTGTCTGCCCTAAATCACGTTCAAAGGTAGTAAGTTTACCAGTGTCCTGATTGTGGCCAGAGCGGTTCGACATGACGAGTCCATAGTGGATTAGTGGCAGCCGATATATATCTATGATCCAGGTTATCTGTCTGGTGAGTGGAACTTTTGGCCCATTATATAGCTCGAGTGCAGACTCAGCGAATGGAAGTTGTGTGCCGTACAGTACTGAATCGATGGACCCATATCCCTTGGTCAGTTGCTCCAACGTAAACGCAATGTTTTTATCCACCGCATTGGATGCATCAGCTAGAGCCATCTCCGGATGTCTGAATTGCTGTTTGAATTCAACGCCGAGGGCTGAATAGTACACCTGGTTGAAATAACTGATGTTGGTGTACGAGGTTAGCATGCCAGTCAATACATACTTCGCAATGAAGTTGTATGTAGTCTCATTAGACCCGAGCTTACGTGCGATGATTGCCCATTGGGCGTACATCCATGCGAGCATGGGCATATTGATACTGATGATTGCTATGCCTTCCTTATTCTTGTTACCGCCTCGAACGCAGTTAAGGTTCGTCTCACAGTGATAATGAAACTTGACCGGCTCCAGTTCATACCAGGGTCGCATAGTGAAATCATCGTTGTGGATGAATATCACTTCACTGCATCCGTCCATGAACACGTTCTTGTGAACCTTACCAACAGAGAGTGCGCTAGTCAGGCTACAGCTATTCCCGACTTCGTACATCAAATCGGTCACTGAGTTGTACATTTCGCTGAACGACATCCCTTTGTTGACACTAAGGCCTATGAGAATGCGGTAAAGTAGATGGTTCGGACTGACGTATCTGGCAGAGCTGTAAACGCGCTTCTTAACAAGCCGCATGTTATTTATTACAGTCGCAGATATATATTTGAAGGTAGGGTCCACTACCCTTCCGCGTGATTTGGCATGCGGTGTGTTGAAAAGGTTGTTCATTCTACCCCCATTCCAAAAAAAGATAGGTATATTTCATATAGGTGCAGTCTAGGAAATAACCCTTATTCCACCTAGGGATGCACCAAAAGATGTCCCCCTTATTCTGATAGAAGGAAATTAGCAATGGGCTTTAACGCTGAAAACAACAAAGACGCCACCAACAAAGACCAAGCTGCAGGTCAAGAGCGTGGTGAGCGCCAAGAGCGTCAAGAGCGCGGCAACCGCCGTGATCGTTCCGAGCGCCAGGATCGTCCTGAGCGTAAAGAGGAGAAAGAAGTAATGGAATTTGCCGGGTCCTCCCGTAACGGCCGCTTCCGTACCGTTGGCGAAGCAGGTCGTGCTGACATCTTCCTGAAGACCTACATCGAAGCGATGAAGGATGAAGGCGAGCAAGTATCGCGTCTGATCAAACCGTCCGGCGAGCGTCTGCGTGACCTGTCCCGCAAGTACGGCTTCCTCATCTACGTCACCCCGGTAGAAGCCGACGTGATGTTCCACGTACTGCTCCTGGAGCCGAGCAAAGAGCCGGTACGTCGTGAGCAACTGCGCGACAAACAGCGCCGCGACAACGACGTCTACGTTTACACAGCAACCATTGACTGTGTCACTGAAGACATCATCGACAAGATCCGTGCGTTCATGGAAGCGTCTGTCAAGTGCGCTGGCAAGTACTTCTACACCGGTGTCTCCATCCTGCCGGCCGAAGTCGACGTTGCTGACGAAAACGCCATCACCCCGTACATCATCTCTGCCGATGATGCGAACTGGTCTGCCGCTGGTTGCGACAAGCCGTTCACTCCGGACTACCTGCGCGACGGTTCCAGTCTGCGCGGCACCCTGAGCTTCCAGCCGGGTGCAGTTGAGACCAACTTCGGTCGTCAGCCGGTACGTGCCGACCTGGCCGGTGTAATCCGTGAGCACGTTGAAGGCCAGTCCAAGAACCTGCTGTTGGAAGGCGACGTAGGTCAAACCTACTCCCAGTACTACGGTTTCATTAACGGCCGCTACGTTGGTCCGGAAGAGTCTCGTAACCGTCGTCGTGACGAGATCGACTACCGCCACTATCAGCCGGAATGCATCCTGACCGAAATCAATACTTTCTGCGATGCAGAAGTAGGTGGTCTGGAGCGCTTCCTGTTGACTATCGGTAACGTTCCGTTCATCAACACCAACGACCGTTGGATGCAGCAGTTCGAAGGCAACTTCGACAAAGACGGTCTGACCGACCTGGGTGGTTACGGTTGGGGCTTCGACCCGAGTGTGGTTGAACCGAATCGTCTGGAAGGTGCAGAAGACTACGCCAATGATCCGCGCAAGTTCCCGGACTTCATGGCCAAGATCTTCTATACCGACGACGGTATGGACTTCGCCTACCTGCTGGCCGAAGGTGCCCCGGGCTGGACCAACGCCAAGCTGCTGCTGGACGCCTATGAAGGTGACCGCGATGCTCAGGCTACCATCGACGCCGCGCTGGACAACGTGACTGACAATCTGTGGAGCGAAGACACCGCAGACTGGAAGAAAGAAGACCGCGCCCTGGTTATCGATGCCATCCGTATGCCTACCGGCTACTACGTGGACAAGTCCGGTGATCGTCAGCCCATCGAGAAATACGACATGCTGGCTATCCTGAACCGTCTGAAGGACAAGCATCCGGAGCTGATCGACGACTTCATCGAGTGCAACGCTCTCGGTGGCTCTCGCTTCACCTACGAAGAGCGCATCAGCCGTCTGGTCGATGTGTACAACAAGGTTACCCAGGGTACCTTCGTCATGAAGGGCTACGTAACCAAGCTGTACTTCAACCCGAAAGCGCTGGAAGCTCTGTACGGTTGCATCCGTGACTCCGACTTCTGCCTGTCCATGGAATACGAAGGTGGTTCCGACTACTCTCGTCGTTCCCGCAACGGCGGCGAGCGCTACAGCCTGCGTAACAACCTGGCTGCCCGCACTCGTACCACCTACTCCGCCGGTCGTCGTGACGATGGTCGCACTGCACGTGCCGTCTACCGTCGTAACTGATCGCGGTATTAACGTAACTGAGGGAGGCTTCGGCCTCCTTCTTTTTTTCTCAGACGTTAATAGTAGGGTGTCGGAATTATGAAGCCGTTCGATAATGGAATAAGTTTGACGGTAGTCGATTATAATCAGATGTTCAAGAATCTGAAGACACGACCGGTCATAATCAACCATATTGCACGTGACTATCCTTCAATGAATGCCAGTGAAATGATTAACACACTCATTCGTAACCATTACGAGGACGATAACCTCGATACAATGGCACGGTGTATGTGTGGTCACTACACGGGCGGGTTTAACGAAGGGCTGGTTTGTCCAATGCCAGACTGCGGAACTGTGGTGGCCCGCAGTATTGACAGACCTCTTGAGTCCAATATTTGGATGGAGGTGCCGGAAGGAATACCTGCGTTTGTTAACCCAATCGCATGGAGTCTCATCAATGCAAACATGAGTTCTACCAAGTTTGACTTGATGCAGTACTTGACTGAGCCACACTATCGTCCACCTGCTCCCGAAGCAGAGAACGTTAAGGCGGTCATTAACTACTTAGAGGCCAATGGCGTTAAGCGCGGGCTGGCTAACTTCTATAACGACTTTGATAGAATCATGGACGTTGTATTGGTTACCAATCCAATGCTAAAGCACCGCAATGGTCCAAATGGTAAACCCTGGATAAAGGAAGCGTTAGTTCGTGACATGCGTCACTGGGTCAAGAAGTACCGTAAGTGTATCTTCAGCCCACGACTGCCATTCCCATCCAGAATCGTATTTCCCTCTGAGCAATCAGGATTCACTACTTACATCGACCCCAACATGCCGTTGGCGTTTGATGCGGTGAAAACCTTGTGCTCTATTGAAAACAGCCCTACCCACCTGACGGAACGAAAAGTAAATTCGTTAGTCGTGAAAACAATCATGCAGTACGCAGCGTACCATGAGGGGTTCAGGCGTACCACGTGCGGTACTAAACGTGGCATATTCAGACGACAGCTAGGTTCGACTCGCTCACCTTGGACGGCTCGTGCAGTTATTGCACCGCTAGCAGGTAAGCACGAGTATGATGAGATTCATACTCCATGGTCGATGACTGTCGCTTTGTTGCGTGTCGACATCGCAAGTATGTTGATGAAAGAACCGTACAATATGAATCCGCGAGAGATTTACAAGCGGATTGATAATGGTACATTAACTTATGACCCATTGATCCATGAGGTTATCGATAAGCTCATTGCACAGTGTCCGGAAGGTGGTATTCCAGTATCAATGCTGCGAAATCCGACACTTGCACGGCTTTCTAACCAGATATTCCGCATTACTAAGGTAATAACGAATGTCAACGTTAAAGCTATTCTGATATCGGTTCTGGTAATTAAGGGGCCGAACGGGGACTTTGATGGTGATATGTTGCAGCTCAAATTGCTGCGAGATAATAAGGAGCGGAGAATGTACGCCCGCTTTGCACCACACCTCGGTATTATTGATACGGCAGCACCGCGCCGGATTAAGAGTATCGTAACACACCACCCCGAAGTTATCACGATGGCTAATAACTTCTTGGAGAGATTCCGTACTAAGAAGGAGGCTTGATGGCTAGGCTCGTTACTGGCGTCAATAATACCAGCATTCAAGATGGGCTGTATTGCTACGATACGCATGCGGTTGATGACTACTGGCGTAGAAGCGAAGGTCGTCGGAGTAGTTACTCTGATAAGTTTCGTGAGCGAGTAGAATCGACTTACAATACCGTGCGTAACTCGCGGCTGTTCCGTGCCACCTTGGCATCGGTCAGAAGGCTCAAGAATGCCGGCCGACCGGATGCGGTTCGTCAGCTTCTCGATGTCGGTTCATTCCAGCATGCTGCACCAACAATGCAACGTCTGCTCATGGCCAGTCCGTATCTGCGTCGCCTTAAACGGGCACGTCAGTTGGAAGGCTGGCAGGGTAGTTGGGTTGATACGAACGTTAACGCTATTGGTGATACTGACCATAGCTACCGCCAAATCTATGACGGCATAGCTGTTAAGGATGGCGAGCGTTTAGTAGCGACTACCTATGCAATGTCATTGCAAGACAGTCGTCAGTTCTCTAAACATGAACGCAGTGAAGTGCGTCTGTCGATGTACAACATGTGCAAAATCATTGAAGAGGGCGATGACGACACAACCAGCGTTTGGAATGCTGCGCTGTCAAAAGCATAAACGAGGGGCCCAGTGCCCCTCTTTTTTTGTATTATTGGAGGCATTATGCTAGCGGCACCTTCTATAGGGTCCCAGGGGTGGGTAACCGAGCCTGCGGATTATGTGGATAGACTCTTTGCCTATTATACGGCAACTAACTACCACCAGACCCTCTATTTTAAGGGACAGGTACACTCCCTTCAAAAGGCAATCTTTGATTGTGGTACCAACATGGAGTCACTTGCCTCAAAGATGCAGGCTGATCTCATCGCTATCTACAACCGCTCCTTTCCAGAGGGCGCGCGTGTAGAGGTAACGATAGATGAAACGCAGGGTGCATGGGAGGACCAAAGCAAAGTCAATTTCTTTGTTTCTGTAGCAGTAACCCATCGTGGCATCAATTACGATTTGCAGAAAATCATCTCTACTACGGACTCGGTATTCACCCGGTTCCAAAATGCAATCGGCATCGCCAAGTAAAAAATCAATTCCGGATACATTATTTAGCAGAGGAGATACACCATGAGTGAGCTGATTAACCCCCATGAACTGACGCTTGATGAAGAGCAGATGGAGAAACTTCGCGATAAAGCGTATCGTGAACAACTCATCACTGAAC
>OEQT01000187.1_pt1 | contig 16707 bp, 15 predicted proteins | sample 1539831 | NCBI WGS metagenome assembly OEQT01 (sample SAMEA3891243, study PRJEB23780) | metagenome | biome: terrestrial biome; feature: animal house; material: water of meat washing | place: Italy | collected 2015-05-12 | reverse complement strand
CCATTCCCGGCAGTAAAAACAGTTCTGTGTCCGGCGTGCGGGCAATTAACAGGGGTTCGCTCATGAGATTTCCTCCAGTTTCCTGCCTGGAGTATAGGCAACGTCCGGCAAAGAGAATACGTGTAATGAAGAGAAAATAACCTAAAGCGTGTTGCCTTGATAAATCTGATACCCGAGGTCAACAGTGTTGTGGTTGTGATCGTTATTTTTAATTTTGCTCAGCAACATTTGGGCGGCCATCCGACCAATATCAAAACGGGGAGTAATTACGCTGGCGAGGCTTGGGATCATTTGCCTGCCAATCTCCAGCCCATGAAAACCCGCAATGGAAATTTGTTCTGGCACGGCGAGGTTTCGCTCGCGGCACAGCAGAAGCGCACCCATCGCAATATCGTCATTGGTGCAAAATACACCGTCTAAATCCGGGTTTGCGCTAAGGGCATCACGCATTAACTGCATTCCTAAATGAATGGATGAGATGGCGCGTGGATTCATGCGTAATGGGGAAAGATTATGCAGCATCATCGCATCGCAATACCCCTGATAACGCTGTTCATCGCGGGTGTCATCTTTGGAACCGAGATACAGAATTTTGTGCCTGACTCGCTTCTCCAGCATGGTACACACCATGTCAAAAGCGGCCTGCCGATTATCAAAACCGACCTCCATATCCAGCCGTTCTCCCTGTACATCCATCAATTCCACGACCGGAATGGTGGCTGAACGCAGAAATTTCACCGTCCTGATGGTGTGATATTTTTCCGAAAGTATAATCCCGTCAATGTTATAAGAGAGCAGGTTAATCACCGACTCTTCTTCGGAATCGCGATCGTAATTGTAATTAGCAATAAGGGTCTGATAATTATGCTCAGAGGTGACGGATTCTATTCCCGCGAGAATGTCAGCGAAGAGTTGATTTTGAAATGACGGAATCAAGATACCAAGGGTATAACTTTGTGCATTCAACAACATGCCGGGAGCGCGATTAGGGATATAATTGATCTCTTCCATAATTTTGGCGATGCGCTCGCCTGTTTCCTTTGCCACCTTTTTCGGCGAGCGGATATAACGACTCACGGTCATTTTTGTTACGCCAGCCAGCGTAGCGATATCCTGTAAAGAAATTCTGTGATTGCGCATAACTTCTCCCAACGTCGGGGGAATCTTCAATCTTCCCCCGAAACTACATCACAATATTTTATTCTTTCAGTGCAATACGGCGTTAATGGCTAACACGCCCAGCAAACCCATAATAGAAATAAGGGTTTCCATCACCGTCCAGGTACGCAACGTTTCACCAACCGTCAGATTAAAATACCCTTTAAATAGCCAGAAGCCAGGGTCGTTTACGTGTGACGCGATCACGCTGCCCGCACCGGTTGCCAGTACCATTAAAGCGGGATCGGCATGGGTAACGTTGATAATCGGCAACACCACACCCGCGGTGGTAATGGCCGCGACGGTGGCAGAGCCCAGAGCGATACGCAACAGCGCCGCAACAGTCCAGCACATCAATAACGGCGAAAGCGTAGTTCCGGTCATTAAGTGTGAAATATAGTGCCCGACACCGCTATCTACTAATACCTGCTTAAACGCGCCGCCGCCAGCGATAATAAACACAATCATCGCGATAGCGCCTATAGAATCCCCAATGATATCCATGATTTGCTCGATGGTGCGTCCATTACGTCGGCCCAGTGTGAAAATCGCAATAACAATGGCAATAAACAGCGCAACGGCAGGGTTACCGACAAATTCAAAGAAGAGGCGCACGGTGTTAGTTTTCGGTAACGTAATTTCACAAACGGCGGCGATAGCCATCAGGATGACCGGGATCACGGCAGCGAAAATACTGTTCCAGAAGGAGGGCATCTCCTCTTCGCTAAACAGATGAGGATTAAATAAGCCTTCCGGTGGTGCTTTCTCAAAGCGAGTTAGCAGTTTAGAAAACAGCGGTCCTGCGACAATAACTGTCGGAATGGTAATGATAAATCCATACAGTAAAGTCGTTCCGAGATTAGCCTCAAAGATAGTCGCGATGGCAGTAGGCCCTGGATGTGGCGGCAGAAAACAGTGGGTTACAGAGAGCGCTGCTACCATTGGTACGCCAACATACAACAGGGGTAATCCTGATGATGCTACGATGGTAAATACCAACGGCAACAGCAGGACAAAACCCACTTCAAAAAACATGGCGAGGCCCACAACCAGACCGGTGATCACTAGCGCCCATTGCACGCGTTTTTTACCAAAAGTAGCAATCAGCGTAGTGGCGATACGTTGTGCCGCACCCGTATCAGAAATCAGCTTGCCTAACATGGCCCCGAAACCGAGGATCATTGCCAGCCCGCCGAGCGTGCTGCCGATACCATTTTGTATAGAGTGCAGGACGGCCTGTGCATCCATCCCTTCGGCAAATCCGACGACGGCAGCTACCAGAACGAGGGCAATAAAGCCGTTAACTTTAAAGCCGATCATCAGGATAAGAAGCAGCGCGACGCCTGCCGCAATAATGATTAATGGCATAGTCTTTATCTCTTATTAGTGCCAGAAAAGCAGCGCTTTCGCGCTGCACGTAGGGTAGTAGGTGTTAAACAGCCACTAACATGCCGCCATCAACAAACAACAGGTGGCCGTTTACGAAATCAGAGGCTTTTGAAGAAAGGAACACCGCAGCACCAATCAGTTCCTGCGGATCTCCCCAGCGTGCGGCGGGGGTCCGTTTGCACAACCAGGCGGTGAAGGCTTCGTCCTCAACCAGTGCTTTAGTCATTTCTGTTTTGAAATAGCCCGGCGCAATACCGTTGACCTGAATATTGTGGCGCGCCAGCTCGACGCACATGCCGCGGGTGAGCATTTTTACCGCCCCTTTCGATGCGGCATAAGGGGTGATGGTGTCACGTCCCAGTTCGCTTTGCATCGAGCAAATATTAATAACTTTACCTGCCTTGCGTTCAACCATGTGACGAGTTACCGCTTGCGATACCAGGAACACGGCGGTCTGGTTTACTGCGATCACATCATTCCACTCTTGTTCAGGGAACTCAGTAAAAGGATGACGGCGCTGGATACCGGCGTTATTCACCAGCACATCAATGGGGCCGATGTCCTTTTCGATATGTTCAACGGCGGCATCAATTTCATGTTTATGAGTAACATTAAAAGGTGCGGCAACGGCCTGAATACCCTCCTGGTGGAGTTTTTCTACAGCAAGTTCTGCGCGTTCGGCAGTAATATCATTAATAATTATTTGTGCGCCATATTTACCCAGGCCGGTTGCCAGTAAAAAGCCAATGCCCTGTGCTGAACCGGTAATCAAGATATTTTTTCCTGCCAGTGAAAATAGATCGTTCATTGTATTATTCCTTTATTTATCTCTTAGAAAACAAGCTGGACTTTTGCTGCCTGGGTTTTATCACCGGCGAAACGTAGCGCCTCTTCCAGGTCAGTGAAGGGATATTCAGCACTCAGTAAAGGCAGTGGATTGATAACGCCATTCGCCAGCCATGACACTGCGGTATTAAATTCGCTGGTAAAACGGAAAGAGCCTCTGAGTGAAATCTCCTTACCAATCAACGTCATCATTGGGAATTCTGCCATCACGCCTCCCATACCTACCTGCACCATTACGCCGCGTGCACGAGTGACCTCCAGACAGGTATTCACTGATGAAGGATGACCGGACACTTCAAAGCTGACATCGAAATAGCCTTTTTCCGCTTTCCAGTGATCCATGTCGTCGTTTTGTGGGTTTACGAGCACATCCGCCCCCATCTCTTTGCCCAGCGAAAGGGAACGGGGACTCACATCAGCACAGACAATTTCCGCGGCCCCCAGTGTTTTCACTGCACTGACAATCAGGCAGCCAATGGGTCCAACACCGGAAATAAATACTCGCTTGCCCTGTAACTCGCCGGCCTGATGTGCGGCATGAATCGCGACGGCTAAAGGTTCGGCAAAAGCCATAACCTTTTCGTCAGCTTTGGCCGGATAAGGGACACATTGCGACGTTTCGACCATTTTATAACGGGTAAAACCACCATCAACATGAGGGAAATACATGGCACTGCCAAAAAAACGCATCTCTGTACACTGATTCTCGTTATGTTCAATGCAGTATTTGCAGTGACCGCACGGTTTAGACGGATTAATGGCTACCGTTTGCCCTTCATGTAATTCTGATGAGTCGCTATGAATAACTTTACCGATAACTTCATGACCTAACACCATCGGTGCCTTTATCATGAAATTACCTACTTTTCCTTCCTGATAATAATGTAAATCGGAACCGCAAATTCCACCTCGGGTTATTTGTACTAATGTTCCATTATTATTCCAATCTATCGTCTGCTCGGTAACGGCAACAGTTTTCTTGCCCGCAACAACGCAGGACTGTGTTTTCACTTGCATAAATTCCTCACTGGTCAGGTAGACACCTCGGAAGCATTTAAGCGGTTTTAATTGTCATTATTTGTGATGAAGATCACGTCAGAAAATTGTTACATTACTATGTTACGCATAACGTGATGTGCCTTGTAATTCTTATCAGCAGAAATAAAAAAACGTGAAATTATTATGCCACCAGGCGTAGTATCGCAGCAGGTAAGATGATTCAGGAGATTTTAAATGGCGGGTGAAAGCTTTATTTTGATGGGCGTTTCAGGGAGTGGTAAAACATTAATTGGTAGCAAGGTTGCCGCGTTATTATCTGCTAAATTTATTGATGGTGACGATCTTCATCCAGCCAAAAATATAGATAAAATGTCGCAGGGTATTCCATTATCTGATGAAGATCGACTTCCCTGGCTGGAACGCTTAAATGATGCTTCATACAGTCTTTATAAAAAGAATGAAACAGGATTTATTGTCTGTTCATCATTAAAAAAACATTATCGTGATATTTTACGCAAGGGTAGCCCCCATGTTCATTTCCTCTGGTTAGATGGCGACTATGAAACTATCCTCGCGCGAATGCAGCGTCGGGCTGGGCATTTTATGCCGGTAGCGTTACTAAAAAGTCAGTTTGAGGCGCTGGAGCGTCCACAAGCAGATGAACAGGATATTGTGCGCATTGATATCAACCATGATATTGCCAATGTCACCGAACAATGTCGGCAGGCTGTGCTGGCGATACGACAAAACAGAATATGTGCGAAAGAGGGCAGCGCCTCAGATCAGCGCTGCGAATGATTTTCAAAAATCGGCTTTCAACACCACGCGGTAACGCGCCTTACCGTCGCGCACATGCTGGATGGCGTCGTTAATTTTCGACATCGGGAACAGTTCGGTGGTCGGCGCAACCTTGCTGCGGGCGGCAAAACGCATCAGCTTACGCAGCTCATAAGGCGTGCCGGTAGCAGAGCCAGAGACGCTGCGATCGCCCGCAATTAACGTAAAGGCCGGAACAGACAGCGGCGTGAGAACCGCACCGACCGTATGGAAATTACCGCCATAGGTCAGCGCCTCAAAATAAGGCTGCCAGTCGAGGCTGACGTTCACAGTATTGATAATGAGATCAAACTGCCCCGACAGGGCTTTCAGTGCCTGCGGATCGCGGCTATTCACCACTTTATCGGCACCCATCGCCAGTACTTCCTGCTCTTTCGCCGGATTAGAACTAAAGGCCGTCACCTCGCATCCCATTGCGTGCAGAAGTTTTATAGCGATATGCCCCAGCCCGCCAATACCAATTACCCCAACGCGGCTGGTAGCAGTGATATGGTGCATCAACAGTGGTTTAAAGACCGTGATACCGCCGCACAACAGCGGCCCGGCGGACTCGATATCAATATTTTCTGGCAGTGGAATCACCCATTGCCAGTCCGCACGCAACTTCTCGGCAAAGCCACCGCGATTCATAATCGTCGGCACCGCACCTTGCTCGCAGTTGATCTGATTACCGCTAATACAGGCGTCGCAGTGACCACAGCTACGCGCCGTCCAGCCAATCCCGACACGCTGACCGACCTGCAAACCTTTATCCTGCGCGGCGCTCCCGAGTGCCACCACGCGCCCAATCACCTCATGCCCGGCAACCAGCGGATATTGTGAAAATCCCCATTCGTTATCGATCATCGACAGATCGGAATGACAAATCCCGCAGTAATCCACCTGCACTTCAACATCTTGTGGCTTCAGCTCACCGGGATCGTACTCATAAACTTCCAGTTCGCCGCCCGCTTCTTTTGCGGCATAGCTTTTTATCATCGACATTTTTGGGTCCTTCTCTGGTGTTGTTTGGGAAGTGTAGAGCATGGCAGGGCGGGGTGCCTGGAGTGTGACAAAGGTTACATATCGCTGAGTGTAATGCTGAAAATTTCAGCACTTAGCGAGGTGGGTGCAAGCTGGCGCTTGCATGGTGGCGTGCGACAGGTATAATCCACAACGTTTTCCGCATACCTCTTCAGTGCCGAAGTGGCGAAATCGGTAGACGCAGTTGATTCAAAATCAACCGTAGAAATACGTGCCGGTTCGAGTCCGGCCTTCGGCACCAAGTTACTAAATTCCTTACAATACAGTTAGTTAGACGATTAAATCTGTCTCTTTTGCCTGTAAGAAATGCTCTGTTATGTCCCTTGAAAAAGCCGCTGTGGTTGATAGTGGTAATTGGGATGTTAACTCATAGCGGCGTGTCGTTCCAAGCGTCAAACACGTACTGACTCAACTTGAAAGCTATGACGTAGCCACCGTCTCTAAACAATCCCAAAACTTTTAGTGCAGCGCATTTTAGCCCGATGCCCCCATTCTGTCGCCGTCGCGAGACGCCGCAGGGGATAAACAGGTTTATGGTGGTCACGGTACTTGCAGACCATATGCAAGCTCTGCCAGCGGTTCGGCCTCGCTCCCCTTGGGTACATGGTCATCCTGATAAGCCTCACTAACTGACATAACCCTGATGAAGTCGCAAGAGGCTCCGCTTGTTGTCTTACCACCAACGGGGCTTTATGGATTCTATTGCTTAATATATGATTGTATCAAACTTAGACTGCATAATTTAAACGAACATAACAATCAGGCAGGGGAAGAATGATAAAGCCATTTTCTGTGAGGTATGGTCATGTTGACGTTAGAGAGCATGTCCAGCTGAATGATCTTAATTCTGATACACGCATGGCATTGTGGAATTGCTTATATCTTTTCCTTTGGACTAACAATCGTCAAACTGCTACAGCAACAAAATGTGCGCAGTCTGTGTGGATATATTATCTAAATCAACCTGCGGATAATATTCCTCGTTATGAAAGTGGATACAAAAGTGATAAGACGTTGCTGACTGCTATCCGAGATTATATATATGGGGAAGCATGGTATTTGGTATATGATTTAATTGAGTTCATCATTGAGAGAACAAATTCATATATTAATCTATCGAAGCATCTCAATTCCATCTTTAAAAAGCATGGCGTTGGTTATACCATAATAAATGGTTGTATTACTCCTATTTCAAATGATAACGAAATTGAAAGTGTTCAGAACGCAGTTGATAATGGCACTGATTCATCGCGTAGCCATTTCGAAAGGGCGTTACAACTAATGACGGATAGAGAGCAGCCAGACTACAGAAACTCGATTAAAGAGTCTATCTCTGCAATTGAATCTTTATGCAGGAAAATCACGGGCAATGATAAAGGAACCTTGGGGGCTTGTCTTAAAGCTATAGAGGAAAAAGGATATATACACTCTGCAATGAAAGGCGCTTTTAGTCAGCTCTATGGTTATACAAGTGATCAGGGTGGAATACGTCATGCGCTAACAGAAGAAGATGTAAATCCTACCTTAGCTGAAGCTAAATTTATGTTAGTCACTTGCAGTGCGTTCAGTAATTATCTGTTGTCAAAAATAAGTGATTAATTACAGGTTTATAGTTACGAGTGGGTTAGTTACCCACTCCCTTTAAAATTATTCACCAGACTCTAATCTTTTTTCTCTTTTCTCATCTCTCCTTTTTATTGCCAAATCGTGTTGCTCTTGCAGATACGTGCGTTCTTCGTTTCTATCGCTTGAAGTATATACGTCTGCTTTTACTTTTTTAGCTCCTTGTGCAATAGGTTTCCAATCCTCTCTTATACCTTTAATTTGTTCTGCAATTTGCGTCAATGGGCTTCTCGCTCCTAGATAACTTATTCCTTCAAATGTCGCCATGTCATACACATATTCATTTGTTTCTCTATCGTTTGATTTAGGTTTGCTTGCCCAGCTTATATTAATATTATAAATTTGATCTTTGATTTGTTCATACTTACAGAGATTGCTGGTAAGTGATTGCCCATTTTTTAACACGCTTACCTTACTAAACGGAATCTCACTTTTTTCTCTATGCTCCGCATTTACTAGTGGAGGATCAAACACAACCTCAACATTATAGGCAGGTGCGTTCCCTGTATTAGCAATGTTAATATCAAAGTAAAAAGCGGCCCAAGGGTTTGGCTCAAGTGTTACAACTATATGGGGTTGAGCTGATGCGTCAACCATTCTTTTTGTCTCGTCTGCTCTGAAGTGGTGAAGTGGTTTACTGAATTTGGCCACCTGAACAGAGGTGATATGCTCACCTCAGAACAACACAGGTGCTCCAATGAAAAAAAGAAATTTCAGCGCAGAGTTTAAACGCGAATCCGCTCAACTGGTTGTTGACCAGAACTACACGGTGGCAGATGCCGCCAAAGCTATGGATGTTGGCCTTTCCACAATGACAAGATGGGTCAAACAACTGCGTGATGAGCGTCAGGGCAAAACACCAAAAGCCTCTCCGATAACACCAGAACAAATCGAAATACGTGAGCTGAGGAAAAAGCTACAACCCATTGAAATGGAGAATGAAATATTAAAAAAGGCTACCGCGCTCTTGATGTCAGACTCCCTGAACAGTTCTCGATAATCGGGAAACTCAGAGCGCATTATCCTGTGGTCACACTCTGCCATGTGTTCGGGGTTCATCGCAGCAGCTACAGATACTGGAAAAACCGTCCTGAAAAACCAGACGGCAGACGGGCTGTATTACGCAGTCAGGTACTTGAGTTGCATAACATCAGCCATGGTTCTGCCGGGGCAAGAAGCATCGCCACAATGGCAACCCTGAGAGGCTTCAGAATGGGGCGCTGGCTTGCCGGCAGGCTCATGAAAGAACTGGGACTGGTCAGTTGCCAGCAGCCTGCGCACCGTTATAAACGAGGTGGTCGTGAACATGTCACTATCCCGAATCACCTTGGGCGGCAGTTCGCAGTGACAGAGCCAAATCAGGTATGGTGCGGCGACGTGACGTACATCTGGACGGGGAAACGTTGGGCATACCTTGCCGTTGTTCTCGATCTGTTTGCAAGGAAACCGGTAGGTTGGGCAATGTCGTTCTCTCCGGACAGCAGACTGACCATCAAAGCGCTGAAAATGGCCTGGGAAATCCGCAGTAAACCAGCCGGGGTAATGTTCCACAGCGATCAGGGCAGCCACTATACAAGCAGGCAGTTCCGGCAGTTACTGTGGCGTTACCAGATCAAACAGAGTCTGAGTCGACGAGGAAATTGCTGGGATAACAGCCCGATGGAGCGCTTCTTCAGGAGTCTGAAAAACGAGTGGATACCGGTGACGGGTTACATGAACTTCAGCGATGCTGCCCATGAAATAACGGACTATATCGTTGGGTATTACAACGCGCTCAGGCCGCACGAATATAACGGTGGGTTGCCACCAAATGAATCGGAAAACCGATACTGGAAAAACTCTAAAGCGGTGGCCAGTTTTTGTTGACCACTACATTTCGTACATTCTAAGATCTTTCACAGTTACGCCCCGCAGCCGTATTTTCCACAGCCACATGAAGCACTTCCATGAATTATCGCTTTGATTTATCATATTAAACCAGCTCTACATGGCTGGTTCAGGATTGCGCACCGACCCCCTCTAAAATCCACTGACGCGCCTGCGGATTATCCAGCACCGTGCCGTTCGGGCTCTGTACCAGCATTATCAGGAAGCCGTGCACGAAAAAAGCCCTTCTGCATAGCTAGGCAGAGGTTTAAATCATCAGGAGAAATTTTCAGGATTTGGAGTAAGGAAAGGTGCCGAAAATAGCCAGTTCATGGCAGAATCACACAGAAAGTCCCTACAGGGGCCGAGTAAAAAATGTTACGTAAAATGAACTTTATTTAAGGATGACTTATGAGTGATATCAAAAAGAAGTTAAGTGAAGAAATTAGAACTTATTGGGATAAAAAACATAAACCTTTGTTGTTTAGTACAATTGGTGAACAGTTCAAGGAAATAAAACAAGAAGAAGGTTTCGTCAACATAGGTAGTTGGGTTTCTGCAAATATAAAGGATCTTGACTCATTTATTTATAGTGACCCCACTAAACCTGAATATATTGGTTTAGTTCCTAATGGGGAAGAGTACGAACCGGAAGATCCTAAACTATTATCTACAAAGATAAGAGAAAAAAACAAAAATAATGATAGGTTGATTTTGGACCTTCTTTCAATTCTCAACAACCTAAGTGATGATGATTTGAAACGAGTAATCATCCCAACGGATATTTTGGTTAAACTTATGAAGTGATCCCGCATGATTAATTTTATTTTTATTTCAAAGGATGATCGACTTTTATCATTTACCGGTAGAGAACCATCATTACCTATAAATAATTCTTTGATCTCAAATGGAGAAAAAGGCGTTATCTCGAAAGTTAAAATAAAGAATAATACGAAACATAGTGATCTAATGATGTATGTAAAATCTGAATTGGATGATTTTTACTCAGCTTACAATGGAGTGATTTTGTTCTGTGATTCAGATTACTACCCTTACCTTTGTAAGCATGTTGGGCTTTTTTTCATGGTTTTTGATCTTAGTAGATGCTCAGCGAATATAACCGATGGAAAACTAAAACAAGAAATTGAATCTTTAATAAGTTTGTCAGTGAAGAAATTCATGCAAATTAAAAAAGAGCTTCTTATTAAGAATGGGGTTTTGATGAGGTTGCCATACCGTAATTTTGCCAATCCGTTGCTAAGGTCCTTCTTTGATTCTCTAAAGAGGATTCATGAAATTGATATTAGTAATCTTGCTGCGGATATAAAAAAAATAAAAAATGATTGCTATAAAAAAGTTCCACATGTAAACCCTGGTAGAATATTCGTAGATATAAATCTTAATAATTTCATTTTTGGTCACGAATATCATTCAAAGCAAGGTACTTCGCCTGCAAATGGGCATAATTTACTTTGCGATGTAAGTTCTAAGTATAGATTTAGTCATAGGATCGATGAATTTAGGCATTTTAATGTGCAGAAAAGGGGTAAGAACCCCATATCTGGATCTTTTTTTAACTGCCATGATGCAAGAGAAAATATAAATAAGGTGACTCACATTAACATGTTTACGAGTGATTTTATGGAGTATTGAAGTAACAGAGTTTGTACATTGATTTATGTAATTGCCTGATTTTGATATGCTCAATCCAGTATTAAATGAAGGTTAATTTGTGGACGAAAAACAGTTACAGGCACAGGATAACGGACAGACCAAAAACCTCAAAACTCCTGAAGACCTCAGCCAGTTTGACCGTCTGTTGAAAAAGATCAGCGATGAAGCCACACTCAATGCTGAGATGATGAGTCATCTCAGGCGCGAGAAAAAACAGCCCCGCATTACTGGAGATAACCAGATCCTCCCGGTAGCGATGTTCTTCGCTTACCCGACTGACCTCTGCAAAGTCATCTACACAACGAATGCAATGAGCTGTTGTATTATCGAGTCAGGTTCAAGTAAAAAGGCCAAGATTTCTCTTGGCCTTTTCTTGGGTAAAGATACCCCATTACTTTTGGTAAGTACTTAAAATGAATGCCTTACTATAGCACAAAGATATTTTTCAAAATGCTACAGCTCGATCTTATCATCGACCTATAGATGCTTGCCTTCAGCACAACACAAGTGTTAACGAATGTTGCGAGCTGACTACACATCGGTCTTCAGGTGCTTCTTTCGCCTAACTAAATTACCAGACAAAATTCGTCACCATGAACATCTAGCCTTCAAAATACAAAGCGGAGAGTTCTTATACTTGCCAAACATAAATCTTTAATGGGAATAAGTATATCATATTTTTTAGTCCGCACCAAATTTTCAGACATTGTTACCAACATATGCCACGTCAGCGGCATGGAAGGCGGCACACTGTTGTTTCATATAGCATAAGAGTAAAACCGCCGAAGCCCGGCGTAAGTCGGTACTGATTGATAGATTTCACCTTACCCATTCCTGCCCTGTTAAGCTATGCCCGTTTTCAGCCATGATGATGTTTCTGTGCGGCTCAGATTGGTCCCGACAAAGGTTTTACCGTCAGGGCCGCTCGACGTGTATACAACACTTCCGGAAGACTGATAGCAATGGATGCTGCTACTTGTTCTCGTTAGCAAGCACGGTAAATTTACTTTGTGCCGGATTCACTGCTTCATTTGCCTGATAAAAACCCTATCGCTTTATCATTATCCTCCTTTTCTGTGGATAATCATGTTACTGCTTTATGAGTAAGGATACACTGCTCGCGGCACCCCCAGCGACCGAACATTAGTTAGTGAGCGAGTGGGCGAGGAAGCGGAATGGTTCCTGCTCCTGCTACACCCCGTGTTGCATTTTTTCTGCAACAGAAGGCACTTTCAACTCATCTGCATCCAGTATGTACACACTGACCAATTTTCTGTCTACCTTGTGCTATTTACTGACGTGAGTCACTTTGGCATTTGGGAAACCTTTAAACGGGTGATGGACAGTTCTTCAAAAGTTCAGATGGATTACATCTGCCTGCAATACCTTGGATATTTTTGATTTGCGTAATGGATGGAGCGACTTGCGCAGGGGATAGCTGATGGAGTTATTGAAGTACCGAAGGACCACTAAAAATCATAGGCCGGAAATTTCGGTGGTTCCGGCGTAGAACCCGATCTTAGATGGTCCAGATTAATACTTGTCCCCAATCTCAGGATGCCTTAATTCTTGCCTGGTAGATGCACTTTACCCGTTCAATTTCTGCCAGCGTTGCAGGAGTTAGTTTGGAGATCGGAAATTATTGTACGCCAAGCGTATTATTTAACCAATCCCGATGAGTAACAGATTGATTTTTCGTCAGCGGATATGACTTTTAAGTTGTTTCTCTTGCGGTATCGCATTTAGGTTATCCGATGAAGGTCTAACCCCCTGAGAACGCCATCTAGCACTGGAGTACACCCTATTGCTATAGGTAAGTCTGTTCAAAAACACGCTTGCCATACAATAATTCTCTATATCCAAACTCCCCCTATACGTCAAGTTTTTCATACTATCTGTTTCAACAAATTAGCTAACCATAGTATTTGTGGTAACTTTTACGTGCTTTTTCAAAAAGTTGGCATAGTTCTTTAGTGTTTTTTTGAACCCAACTTTTTAATACATCCAGATGAGTATAGAAAGATGTCTCATCACCTGTTGCTATCAGTACTGAAAAATTTCTCAAGGATATTGAACATGTGAATAATACATGTCTGAATAAAATATTTTCTTCTGAATTTTCTTTATGGCAAAATGCTATGACAGAACCTGGTAAAAATGTAATGTTTTGCATTGCATTATTCAGGTCATATAATAATAAACTCGAAATCGGATAAATGCCGGAGTTTTCTATATAGCCCCTTCCATGCGATTCAAAATCATATGGTACATATTTATCTTTCGTTTCCATATATTCAACAGAGACTATTTTTGAAGGCGGGATAACCCCATTAAAAATATACCAGGTATCTTCTTTTGTATTACCTTTTCGCATGACTTTATTTATCTGCTCATCGGTCATACACCTTGCCCCTTCAATCCCCATTGCACCGACGTACTTAACATAAGCTTTAGGTTGTCCAAGGGCACGCATTAGCTTTTTATATGAGCAAAATCCAGGCTGCTTTTTTATCCATTCAGCATCTATTTTTAATCTTATTAATTTTTTATTATGCGTTCCATTTATAGGTGCAGAATCAAGCATATTACCGGCTCTTCGCATAAATGATTTTTCGGATTCACTTAATTTTTCAGTTCCGTTGCATAATCCGTGGCCATATGGTAATGGAGATGTTGTTAACCATACCTTATTATACAAAATGGTTCCATCATACAACGTCAGATATCCTTCTCTAAGGCCTTCAGATGCAAGTATGGAATGCAACATAGGAATTGCTGTAAAGTGATATAAATCCATAAATAACCCTGTTCTGTTTATTTATATTCATTTTATATCATGTTCACGCCAGACTGGCGAGCTGTGCGTAGCCGGTCCACTCAATGCCGCGTTAGCGGCATGTAAGGCGGCACGCTGTGGAGTCATATGGCACAGGTGTAAAACCGCCGAAGCCCGGCGTAAGCCGGTACTGATTGATAGATTTCACCTTACCCATCCCCAGCCCTGCCAGACCATACCCGCTTTCAGCCATGAGAGAGCTTCTGTGCGCGGTCGGAGTGGTCCCGACGAGGGTTTACCCGAAGTCGGGGCGTATCTCCGCGTTAGCGGGCCGTCAGGGCCGCTTACGAGCGTGTACTTAATACGTCCAGCCAGAAGACTGACAGCGATAAAACTGCTTAGTTACAACATTCATAATTAAAAGCGATGTTGTTCCCGCCCTTTGGGCGGGGGCGGCCTCGCTTTTCAGTTATGAGGAGGGGCTTTGTGGTTTCAGTTCTGTGCGGGACTGGGGTTTTTCTTGGTGATTCTGTTTGTGTGTTGTAACTAAAGTGGCTCCGGCAGGGGCCCGCCGCTTGCGGTGGGAGGTGCATATCTGTCTGTCCGCAGGACAGGCATTGAATAAGTTTTCTTTTTAAATGAATGTAATCAAGTAGTTTAAAGGAGATATAAGCAGGTGTTTAAAAGACATATTGCACCCTGTAACGCTGACGGCTGGCGCTTTATGACATGAACGGTTGTAACCTTATGGGTAAGTCCCTTGCAGTTTAATGTGGATAACCAAAATAGCCCGTCTGTGAAACGTGTTTTGCATCAAAAACAGGGAGAACCGGATGCACCTGAAGGTGGATGATGAGGTCGTTTTTTGTATGCGGTGCTGCTTTTTTGTTCGCTGACAGGCTTCAGGCGTGCAGATGCCTCCGGCGCGGGCCGGATTATTCAGAGGAGGTCACTTTCAGGGGGAAGCTGTGGCCAGCCGGCTGTAATTACGGTTACGTGACAGAATCATGCGCTCTTTCACACGACGCTCCACTTCGCGTTTTACCGCCTCACGATTGGCAGTGAAGCGCCCTTCCGAGATTTCACGCGTCAGCTGCCGTTTCACCAGGGTGACGATATCCTGACGTTCCCTGTTCGCATCACGACGCGCACGGGCACGCTTTATTCCACGGGACTTAAGCTCTGTCTGGTAACTGCGGAAACGCTCACGCACAAAACGCCAGGCTTTCGCTATCAGTTCATCCATACCCAGTGCATCCAGTCCCTGCTTTTTGCGCTGTCGGTTTTCCCATTCCACACGGCTGCGGCGTGCGGAAGCCACCGCCACCTCAGACACATCGAGAGCGGCAAACAGCGCCGGTGTGAACGTGATGTCGGTCGGAATATAGCAGCCAATAAGCGGGTCATATTCCGTCTGATAGGTAATCAGTCCCAGCTCTGACAGGAACGTCAGGGCACGGGTGGCACGGGTGATGGAAAGTGTTCCGGCAGCAGACTCCGTCGCCAGTCCGCACTCAATGGCCAGCGTGGTGATGGAGCACTGGACGCGGTTGGCCAGCGGGTCATAGTGAAAACACAGCCCCTGCAGCAGCGCATCAATAGCCCGGCGACGCAGTACCGGTGGCATGCGCCGACGCAGTCCCTTCGAACGGGCATGTGCCACATGAATGGCGAAATCAAAACGGGAGGTGAAGCCCACCGCCTTTTCCATCAGTTTTTCGCAGAACTTCAGCGTTCCGGCACCTTTACGGGGTGTAAACACCGGATTCGGGTTCTTTACCTGGCGGTAATACGTTTGTTGAAGATCAGTCACACCATCCTGCACTTACAATGCGCAGAAGGAGTGAGCACAGAAAGAAGTCTTGAACTTTTCCGGGCATGTAACTATACTCCCCGCATAGCTGAATTGTTGGCTATACGGTTTTATGGGGCCCCGGTAATCTTCTCTTAGTCGCCAAACTTCTCGAAGATTATCGGGGTTTTTGCTTTTCTGGCTCCTGTACAACATCCACATCAGAACCAGTTCCCTGCCACCTTACGGCGTGGCCAGCCATAAAATTCCTTAAACGATCAGTAATCTAGCATCCGCAATTCAAATGTTCAAGAAAGTAACTTAGTTACCTTCTGTTCGCATCATCCATCGCAGCTTTTTCTTTCAAAATCCAGTGCTCTATCATTTCTTTTTGAGTTAAGCCCGAATCTTTACAAAGCTGTGTCAAATCATCTTTGAGTTCACTCTGGATGAAAACATTAATCGCTTTATGTGTCCCCTTTTTCCGGGAAACAGATATACGTTGTTTCTCGGCTCCGGTTAACGGATTACCTTTTCTGTAAATGCGTTTCGGTGAGGAAGTTACTGCATTTTCGATCTGCGACATCTCGCCTCCTCAATACTCAAACAGGAATCGTTTCGCAGAGGATACTACAGTTTTTTGAAATCAGCGACTTGAGAATTGTGACAATGATCTGTGTTGGCGCACAAATCATGTCTGATTACGACCGTTTAATGTGATTTT
>OEQT01000183.1_pt1 | contig 16781 bp, 10 predicted proteins | sample 1539831 | NCBI WGS metagenome assembly OEQT01 (sample SAMEA3891243, study PRJEB23780) | metagenome | biome: terrestrial biome; feature: animal house; material: water of meat washing | place: Italy | collected 2015-05-12 | reverse complement strand
TCCTAGGGATACACCTACTACTAAACTCACTTTACATCATAATATCCGAGGTGCCGATTATTTTAATATCAACAAATTAGGAGATAAATGATGCTATCACCTGATTTAAGAAATAAATTAGTTCAACTCAGATTATCAGCTATGGTCAAAGTTTTGGATTTACATTTGGTTGACCCAAAATTTTTAGAATTAACGTTTGAGCAACAACTCACTCATATCGCCGATGCTGAAATTTCAGATCGTGCCAATAGAAAAATTAGTCGATTATTAAAAAATGCAAGCCTGAGATACCCTCGCGCATCAATAGATAATATTGACTATCACTCAGAAAGAGGCATTCAGAGACGCCAAATTTCAACATTATTTGATAATAAATGGATTCAGCATCGTCAAAATTTAATTATTCTTGGTGCAACTGGAACAGGAAAAAGTTGGTTAGGTTGTGCCTTTGCAACACATGCTTGTCGCCATCATTATAGCGTTTTGTATTTCAATACCAATACTCTGTTTGAGGCACTAGCTCTTGCTGTAGCTGATCGAACGCTACCGCAGTTAAGACGTAAGTTGATTAATACTAATCTATTAATTATTGATGACTTTGGCTTGGGAAGCATAGATTCGCATTTAGCATCCATATTTCTGGATATTATTGACTTACAGGCCGTAAACGGATCATTACTTCTAACAAGTCAGTACCCTACGTCTGTATGGCATAGTCGATTTGAAGATCCCACATTGGGAGATGCTGTTTTAGATCGGATCGTGCATAAAGCTCATCTTGTAGAGTTACAGGGAGAATCTATGAGAAAAAGACAAGGCAAAAATACAAATTAATTTTTAGGGAGACTGAAATATGTCTCCTTTATTTTATGTATGAAAAAATGGTCAGGTTAGAAAGATTTTATCTGGTCATATCAAAAGAGCATGAGTGGTCAGGTCAATAGATATTTTGCATTATAAATGGCTAATTGGCGAATTTTTTACAATTACCCTAAGTAACAGAGATAAAAAATTTACTCATGAAAACTGCCTCATTCCTATGTACAAAACATTTAATTTAATGAATACTTTAAATAAGTTTCTTAACTTTAAAGTTTATATTACTGGATAATAAAAAATTTATTTCTGCATGTTTATTCTTATCATAAACAGACTATTGTGGTTCTTATTTTCGTATTGAATTTGCCCTGCATGAGCTAAAACTATAGCATGAACAACTGAGAGACCTAAGCCAGTCCCACCAAACTCCCTATTCCTAGATTGCTCAACTCTAAAAAAAGGTGTGAATAGTTCATTTTGATATTGAACTGGAATACCTGGTCCATCATCTTGAACTTCCAATATCCACATATTTTCTTTCACAACAGATCTAATCCTAATTACTCCAGGATTCGCATATCGTATAGCATTATCTATGAGTGCAATAAGTATTTGTTCTATACGACGTTGATCGCAATAAATTAAATCATCTGATACCTCTGATAAGATTTCAATTCTTGCATTAGATAATTTTTCAGAAAACATTATTTTTATTTTATTTACAGATTCCTCAAAGTTCACAGGTTCTATTTTTAATTTAAGTTGTTGATTTTCAAACAAACTTAATGTTCTCAAATCTTCAACCAAATACGACAATCCTTCAACTTGATGTAGTAAGCTTTTCATTAGAGAATGATTCGGTTCGAATACTTCATCAACCACTCCTTGCAATCGACCTTGAAGTATAGTGATTGGGGTCCTCAGCTCATGCGCAATAGCAGCATTCCAAATATGAGCATTATTATTTGACACTTCAAACTTTTGCGCCATATCGTTAAAATTATTGATCAATTCTAAAATTTCATTAGAAGTGTATACAGGCTCAGGGACTCGGGTTGCTAACTCACCTTGGCTAATTTTTCTTGTAGCAATTGCTAAAGATTGTAAAGGCACAATTAAACGGCTTGCATGCTTCACACCTAGAAATATTGATAAAGCAGAGCCTATAAATAAGACTGATAATATCCATAACCAGTCTAAAAGATGGAACCAAGGCCAGCTATGATATAATTGTTCTAAAGTTACAAATTTTGATTTAAGTGCTATTCCATAAATTGCAATGCCTATAATGCAGGCGATACAAATAATGCTGAAATTAAAAATACACAATGTAAAAATCAGCTGCTTACTGACTCCATATTTATTTTTCATTAATTTGATCTAGGCGGTAGCCTACCCCCCGAATATTGATTAACATTTGGCAATCCATTTTTTCTTCAAGTTTCTTCCTTAACTTACTCACATGACTATCTACAGTGCGTTCTAAAGCATTACCATCTGGTAAACAATGGTTCATTAACTCACTACGCGTAAATACTTTATAAGGATAATCAATCATTAACACTAAAATTTTATATTCAGTCAATGTGAGATTTAGTAAAGTTTTCTTATTGAGTTGATGTATATAAACACTATGAACATCAGTATCAATTTCAATATTTTTGTACTTTAAATTTTTGTTGGGAATCTGAGTGCTTTGATTTGTCCGTCTAAGTACAGCATGAACCCGTGCAACAACTTCATTTGGGTTAAAAGGTTTGATCACAAAATCATCTGCCCCCATTCTCAATGCAGTGACCTTATCAACATCCTGATCCAGTGCTGTTAGCATAATTACTGGTGTTCGTTGATTGCTCTGACGTATTCTTTTTAAAACCTCCCAACCATTTAATTCTGGTAACTTTATGTCCAAAAGTATGAGATCTATTGATTGTGTTGCATTAATTTCTATAGCCTGTTTTCCATTCATAGCGCGAATAACTCGCATACCTTCTCGCTGTAAATAATGCTCAATGATATCCCCAATATCATACTCATCTTCAACAACAAGAATAAGTCTATCTTGAACATCTAAAGAGGAAGGGTTTTCAAAAATAGAGATGAAATCTTAATAATACTTTACTTATCATATCGTCATTTTTCTTGCAATCTCCACACTTTTTCCATCTTTTATCAACGCTTCTTCCACACTTATTAAAAATAATATAAATATCAAAACTCCAAGGTTTGAATAATATGCAAAAAAATTTATTACTCCCATTATGTTTGTCTGTCGCACTTGCTCTACAAGGCTGTGGTTCAGATGAGGCCGCTCAGAATGAAACGCCGACGAGTAAAGTCAGTGTGCTCAGCATTCAACCACAATCTGTAAACTTCAGTGAAAACCTTCCAGCACGCGTACATGCTTTCCGTGTTGCAGAAATTCGCCCACAAGTCGGTGGAATTATTGAAAAAGTATTATTTAGACAAGGAAGTGAGGTTAAAGCAGGACAAGCCTTATATAAAATTAACTCAGAAACTTTCCAAGCCGATGTAAATAGTAATCAAGCTTCACTCAAAAAAGCAGAAGCAGAAGCCGCCCGTTTAAGAGTTCAATTGGAGCGTTATCAACAATTGCTCCCAAGTAACGCCATTAGTAAACAAGAAGTTAGTAATGTTCAGGCTGAATATAATCAAGCCCTAGCTGATGTCGCTCAAATGAAAGCTTTGCTTACACGACAAAACCTGAACTTGCAATATGCCACAGTTCGGGCCCCTATCTCTGGCCGTATTGGACAATCTTTTGTCACTGAAGGAGCTTTGGTTAGCCAAGGTGATGCCAACACCATGGCAACGGTACAGCAAATCGATAAAGTCTATGTCGATGTGAAGCAATCGATCAGTGAATATGAACGTCTACAGGCAGCATTACAAAGTGGAGAGCTCGCTGTAAATAGCGAAAATACGGTTCGTATTACCAATAGTCACGGACAACCTTATAATGTCGTAGCAAAAATGCTATTTGAAGATATCAATGTTGATCCTGAAACAGGTAACGTGACCATTCGCATTGAAGTCAATAATGCTGAACGAAAACTCCTTCCGGGCATGTATGTTCGCGTCAATATTGATCGTGCAAGTGTACCTCAAGCATTACTCATTCCCGCACAAGCTATTCAACGTAATATTAATGGCGATCCGCAAGTCTATGTGATTAACGCCAAAGGCATGGCTGACATTCGCCCGATTGAGCTTGGCCCACAATATGAACAGTATTACATTGCCAGCAAAGGTCTGAAAACTGGAGACAAAGTAGTTGTCGAAGGTATTGACCGTATTCAGCCCAATCAAAAATTAGAACTGGCGACTTGGAAAGTTCCTACATCAACGAATAAAGCTGTATCTACTGAGGCTCAAAAACCCAATGCACAAGGAGCTCAATGATGATGTCACAATTCTTCATTCGCCGCCCTATCTTTGCATGGGTGATTGCGATTTTTATTATTCTCTTTGGTTTACTCAGTATTCCTAAGCTCCCGATTGCACGTTTTCCAAGTGTTGCACCACCTCAAGTTGTTATCACAGCGACTTATCCTGGTGCAACTCCAAAAGCCATTAATGACAGTGTCGTCACTCTAATTGAACGTGAATTATCTGGTGTTAAAGACCTGCTTTACTATAGTGCCACTACAGATACTTCAGGGATTGCGCAAATTACTGCGACCTTTAGGCCTGGTACAGATCCCGATATGGCTCAAGTAAATGTACAAAACAAAATTAAAGCTGTTGAAGCCCGATTACCTCAAGTTGTTCGTCAACAAGGTTTATTAGTAGAAGCGTCATCCTCTGGTTTTTTAATGCTAGTCAGTCTTAGCTCTCCAAATGGAAAATATTCAGAAATCGACTTAAGTGACTATTTGGTTCGTAATGCCGTTGAAGAACTTAAGCGTGTTGAAGGTGTTGGTAAAGTTCAGTCTTTCGGTGCTGAAAAAGCCATGCGAATTTGGGTCGATCCAAATAAACTGGTGTCTTATGTTTTATCCATTAGCGATGTCAACAACGCAATCCGTTACAATAATGTCGAAATTGCCCCAGGTCGTTTAGGGGATGTGCCTTCAGAAAAAGGACAATTGATTACGATTCCACTCTCTGCTCAAGGGCAATTAAATAGTGTTGAAGAGTTCAATAATATTAGTTTAAAAGGCAAGCTTAGTGGTAGTTCGATTAAATTATCAGATGTTGCTCATGTTGAAATGGGCTCACAAGCCTACAACTTTGCTATTTTACAAAATGGTAAACCAGCCACTGCTGCTGCCATCCAGTTAAGTCCTGGAGCTAATGCAGTCAAAACCGCAGATGGTGTGCAAGCCAAAATCGAAGAATTAAGAGCAAATTTACCAGAAGGGATGCAAGTCGATATTCCTTATAACACAGCACCTTTTGTTAAAATCTCGATTGAAAAAGTAATTTATACTTTACTTGAAGCCATGGTTTTGGTTTTCATTGTAATGTATTTATTCTTACACAATGTTCGCTATACACTTATTCCAGCAATTGTCGCACCTATCGCTCTGCTGGGTACTTTTGCTGTCATGCTCATTGCGGGTTACTCGATTAACGTACTCACTATGTTTGGTATGGTGCTCGCGATCGGGATTATCGTCGATGATGCGATTGTGGTGGTTGAAAATGTCGAACGAATTATGGCCACAGAAGGTCTATCTCCGAAAGAGGCGACCTCTAAAGCAATGAAAGAGATTACCAGTCCAATTATTGGGATTACACTGGTTCTTGCCGCAGTATTTTTACCTATGGCGTTCGCCAGTGGTTCAGTCGGAATTATCTATCGTCAATTTACAGTGACGATGTCCGTGTCGATTCTATTCTCAGCACTTTTAGCACTGATTCTAACGCCAGCGCTGTGCGCTACCATTTTAAAACCAATCGATGGTCATCATCAGAAAAAAGGCTTCTTTGCTTGGTTCGACCGCACTTTTGACAAAGTGACGACCAAATATGAAATGATTTTGGTCAAAGTCATTAAACATAGCATTCCAATGATGATTGCTTTTGTGGTCATCACAGGTCTCACTTTTGCAGGCATGAAATATTGGCCAACGGCATTTATGCCAGAGGAAGACCAAGGCTGGTTCTTAACCACATTCCAATTACCATCCGATGCAACACGTGAAAGAACGCAAAACATTGTTCAAGATTTTGAAGGTAATTTATCCGGAAAATCAGATATTAAGAATAATATTTCAATTCTTGGATGGGGGTTTGGTGGTGCTGGGCAAAACGTAGGCGTGTCATTCACGACACTCAAAGATTTTGATGAGAGAACAACGCCTTCATCTGAATATGCCAACTCATTAAATACCGTAATGGCAAAAAGCGGTGAAGGCAGTGTGATGTCGATCCTTCCACCGCCAATTGATGAATTAGGTACATATTCTGGTTTTAGTTTACGTTTACAAGACAAAGCCAATTTAGGTATGCCAGCACTCATCAAGGCCAAAGAGCAACTCCTTGAAATGGCCGCTAAGAATGAAAAATTCTATATGGTGTGGGCTGAAGGTTTACCAGAGGGTAATAGCGTTAGCTTAAAAATCGATCGGGAAAAATTAAATACTCTCGGTGTTAATTTTGCTGCTGTCTCAGATATCATCTCAACTTCTATGGGTTCAATGTATATCAATGACTTTCCAAATCAGGGTCGTATGCAACAAGTCATTGTTCAAGTCGATGCTAAATCACGAATGCAACTTGATGATATTTTGAATTTAAAGGTGGCAGGTGCAAGTGGGCAATTGGTTTCTTTGTCTGAAGTGGTTAGTCCTCAATGGAGTAAAGCACCTCAACAATATAACCGTTATAACGGTCGACCTTCATTAAGCATTGCAGGTATTCCCAATATTGGAACTTCATCAGGTGATGCAATGCGTGAAATGGAACAATTGGTTGCCAAGCTACCTAAAGGTATTGGCTATGAATGGACAGGAATTTCCCTGCAAGAAAAGCAGTCTGAATCACAAATCGCATTTTTACTGGCTTTATCGATGTTGGTCATTTTTCTTGTACTCGCTGCGCTGTATGAAAGCTGGGCTATTCCTTTGTCTGTCATGTTAGTCGTACCACTGGGTATTTTTGGTGCAGTGGTTGCCATTATGTCGCGAGGCATGATGAATGACGTGTTCTTTAAAATTGGTCTGATTACGATTATTGGTTTATCAGCCAAAAATGCCATCCTGATTGTTGAGTTTGCAAAAATGCTACGAGAAGAAGGCATGAGCTTAATTGAAGCAACTGTTCAAGCATCAAAACTTCGATTACGCCCAATTCTAATGACATCACTCGCCTTTACTTGCGGTGTAGTCCCATTGGTCATTGCATCAGGGGCAAGTTCTGAAACTCAACATGCTTTAGGTACTGGTGTATTTGGTGGCATGATTTCCGCAACCATTCTGGCGATTTTCTTTGTACCAGTCTTCTTCATCTTTGTATTAGGCACTGTGGAAAAACTGTTCTCTTCCAAAAAGAAAACCTCATCCTAATTTGAATTAATCGGAGGAAATATAAAAGTTTCCTCCGATGCCATTTATTCCTAAACACTTTTATTATTTGGAAAATACCATGTTTAAATCGACTACTTTAAATCGAGGACTACTGGTCTCCACACTTTCAATGGCACTCACTGCCTGTGTGAGTATGCAAGCTCCTCTACCCACAATCAAATCAGATATACCACAGAACTACGACAATACAACCAATGGAACCTCAATTGCAGCGCAAGGCTATAAAGAATTCTTTTCAGACTCACAGTTACTACAAGTCATTGAAATTAGTTTAAATAACACCCGTGATTTACGTACAGCGACTTTGAATATTCAGCGTGCACAGCAACAATATCAAATCACTAAAAATGACCAACTCCCTACGATTGGTGCATCAGGTAGCGCTGTACGACAGGTCAGTCCTTCTGTAAACCCCAATAATCCGTATTCTACCTTTCAAGTGGGATTGGGCGTAACTGCCTACGAATTAGATTTTTGGGGTCGTGTGCAAAGTCTAAAAGACGCTGCTTTGAATAATTACTTTGCCACTCAAAGTGCAAAGGATGCGACACAAATCAGCTTAGTCAGCCAAGTTACACAAGCATGGTTGAATTATGCTTTTGCAAATGCAAATTTAACCCTTGCTGAACAAACATTAAAAGCACAGCTTGACTCTTACAACCTGAACAAGAAACGTTTTGATGTGGGTATTGATAGTGAAATCCCCCTCCGTCAGGCACAAATTTCGGTTGAAACAGCACGCAATGATGTTGCGAATTATAAAACTCAAGCAGCTCAAGCACAGAATTTGTTGAATCTATTGGCGGGACAATCCATTCCTCAAAACCTACTACCCAATCATGCAATTAAAAACATCACCTCTGAGATGGCTTTCACAACAGGCCTACCGAGCGATTTACTTAATCATCGCCCAGACCTAAAAGTAGCCGAATATCAACTTCGTGCCGCAGGTGCAAATATTGGTGCTGCGAAAGCACGGCTCTTTCCCATGATTAGTCTTGCTGGGTCTGCTGGATATGCATCGACTGAATTGAATGACTTATTTAAGTCATGTGGTTTTGTTTGGTCAGTTGGACCGAGTATTGATATTCCAATTTTTGACTGGGGAACCCGTAAAGCCAATATTAAAATTTCTGAAATAGATCAAAAAATTGCACTTGCTAACTATGAGAAAGCCATTCAATCTGCTTTTCGTGAAGTCAATGATGCGCTTGCAGCCCATGCACATATTGACGATCGTTTAAGTGCACAGCGACGCTTAGTCTCAGCCACGGATACGACTTATAAACTATCTAGCGCCCGGTTTAGAGCCGGTATTGATAACTATTTAACGGTCTTGGATGCACAACGTTCTGCTTATGCAGCCCAACAAGGGCTACTGATCCTTGAGCAAACTAAACTGAATAATCAGATTGAACTATATAAAGCGCTAGGAGGTGGATTAAATAAAAAATGAATTAAACACTTTCAAAAATATTTTAAGGGCTAATCAAATACATGATTCGCCCTTGACTTAAATAGTTTCTAAAAACTAATTAATACAAAATATTCTGACCCTATATGTAATTAAGTAATTTTAGAGTTTTTAGCCATACCTTGCTTACGAGGTCTATCTATGAAAATACGAGTATTTATTCTGAACCAATATCTATTAGCATTCACATTATGCAGTATAACTGCTCTCAGCGGGTGCCAACTTGTCAGCCTGAAGCAACAAACCCTTCACACAACACTTGCTAATGAACGTAATAGCATACTTACGCAAAATAAATTGAGTGAAGCAAGCCTCAATATTCTATATATGTCGAATAAAGACGTTAAAACATGTATACAGGCCCCAAAAGAATGTATAGATACATTAAAAAAGATGCCCCAATTACAAGATGAACAATTATTATCTACTGCTAGTGAATTATATCTATCAAAAGCAATTGCTCTTTCAGAGTCTTATGAGTGTGAAAGTAACAAACTTATAAAAGCTAAAACAGAAGAAGGGCAAAAACATTTAAAATGTTTAGATGAACAACTTGATGCATTAGATAAAAGTATCCGTTATAGTTATGCTTTTTTGTTTAAAACATCACGTCAACCACAAGATCGTATATTTGATAATCGTCAAATTCAAATTAGAGATTTTTATAATCAAGCACTAACAGAACTAATTAACGCTTATAGTGTAAGAAGCGCATCTAATACTATCCCACCAAAAATAAAAATAGGTAAAAGCACATATTCAATTGATACTCAATCATATCAAAAACTACAAGATATGGAGCTTGAAAAATTCACATCAAGCTATAATATGAACTTTTCAGGTTTAAGAACCATTAATCGTCGTGATGGTTTTGGATCTGATTTTGTTGCAGTACTTTCCAGTAAAACTGATCCATCTAAAATTGAAAATAAGTATATTTTAGATCCATTAACATATAATTATCCAAATGAGGTTAATCCAAATATTCATAAAGCCAGATATCTATCATCGACTTTAATTGCCCAACCAAAAAATAAAATAGAAACATTGGATGAGGTATTAAATAGTCCAGATTTTGAAATAAAAATTTACGACCCTTACAACATAGCAAAAGTCAATATTGCGGGAAAGGATTATTCACTTGCTGCAAACTTCTCAGCTCCATATGGTTTATGGTTATCTGAAAATAATTTAAGCCTAACCGCTTATCTTTCTCTTATTGATTATAAACAAAAAGTGACCATGCCCCAACTATATATGCTTGAACCTTACAATCCAAACAAAAAAGTCATTGTATTAATACATGGCCTTGCTAGTAGCCCACAAGCATGGATTACCCTTACAAATGACATAATGGGAGACACAACTCTTCGTGAAAATTATCAAGTTTGGCAAGTATTTTATTCAACGAATATGCCAATCTTAGAAAGTCGTTTTCAAGTGTATGCATTATTAAAACAAACCTTTGCCACCCTTAATCCTCAAGATTCAGCCGCAAAAAATGCTGTACTTATTGGTCATAGCATGGGAGGAATCATCAGTCGTCTTTTAATGAGTAATGCTGATATTTCACAAGAGGCATTACCAATGATGAATAGTCACGAACTTGCTCGGATGAAAGAACATCCCGCAGTTGGCGAACGGTTAAAAATGACTCCAATTCCAAACTTTGACCGTGTTATTTTTCTTGCTACTCCACATCATGGAACAAGGTACGCAGATCGTTGGTTCACATTAACTGCTCGCAAGATTATTCGTTTACCTTCTAAATTCTTAACAACATTAACAGATACATTAAATAGTGATGATACTAACCTTAGAGATTTCGTTAAAATTCTTAATGATAATACTCTTCAAAATGGTCCAAGCGACCTCAGTACCAAATCAGAGTTTATGCAACTTACTACAAATATACCTCTTAAAGAAGGCTTAGCTTTTCATTCTATTATAGGCAATATCACAAAGAGTGATGATCCCAGTGTGATTACCGATGGTGTTGTTCCCTATACAAGCGCCCACTTAGAAGGAGCTATTTCAGAAAAAATATTTAGAGGCGGTCATTCTATTCAGGAAGAGCCTGAAACCGTTTTAGAGCTTCGTCATCTCTTACGTCAGCATTTAGTTGATCATGGCTTATATAAACCGAAAAACTGAAACTAATAAGTTTCCAAATATGAAATATACCCTGAACAGGCTAAAGTGTTATCATCCTAGCCTGTTATTTTAATCTACGATCACTCGCGCCTATCTAGCATCAAGGTATAAGCTGGCGTTTAAAAAGCTTAAAAGCACAGTGCCAGCGTTAAATGCCTAGGGTCTGTTGACATTTCAAGTATAGAATTTACCCGATAAAGGTAGCCAAATAAATATACAAGCTAATGCAACTGCCCCCTCATAGCTACACTTTAGCTTATCATATCGTGTTGCTATTCCTCTGAACTGCTTTAACCTACAAAATGCATTCTCAACTAAGTGTCTGATTTTATATAAATACCAATCCATATGATCATTATTTGACTGAGTATTTGATTTTCTTGGAATATTCGCTTTAGTTTTTTTCACAGATATTTGTTCTCTTAATGATTCAGAGTCATATCCTTTGTCTGCACAACATACTTCCGTTTCACTCAAATCAAGTTTTTCAATCATTTTGGGAGCAATCTTGACATCATGTATCGTTCCATCGGAGATAATAATTTCGATTGGATTACCATCCGCATCAACAGCTAAGTGTATTTTAGAACTATTTCCACCAATGCTTTTAGAAATATCCTGATCTTTTATTCCAGCAGAATGTTGGTGTGCCCGAACATGACTAGCATCAATAAAAACCCATTCCATATCAGCATTTGAAGAAATTAATTTAAATATTTTCATTAACTTATCATTTTTACACCAACGATTATATTTTTTAAAGATTGAGTTATACGAACCAAATTCTTTAGGCAAATCACGCCATGGGCAGCCTGTTCTTATTCTATAAAGTATTGCTTCGACAAAATTTCTCAAATTAGATTTGAAATAGATATCAAAATTTCGGAAAATAGAAAGTAACTTAGACCAGTGTTGATCATTCAGCATTGTACGAGGCATAGCGAGAAGTAAATTTGGTTTGGCGATTAAATTTTACTTTCTCGCTATTTTTTTGAACAGAAAATGTCAACAGGCCCTATTCCAAAAAAATAGAAAATTTATTTTTTCTGCATTTTGAATAGGTTCAGGTTCTACATATCCAATAATCCAAAATGGCGCTGTACTACAAATATCCTCAGGTATAAGTTTTTGCTGTGAAGCTGTTTCAGTACTGATAAGATATAAATTATCTTTTAGATGTACAACATGTCCTTTTGAGGCTTCTCGGATACAACGATCAGCATCTATATAGAAACATTTCATTGAGCATTCCTCCATTTTTTTTAACTAGGCATCCAATTTCCATAATCGTTAAATTATTTAACGCTGCAATTAAGCATTAGTTTGATTTATCTTCCATCTCCGATAGACGACTGCTAAAAATAAATCACTCAAAATTTTCTGGCAGGTATTATCTTTATAATTCTTATTACTAATTTTCAGACTTATCTCTTTTTTCTTTTTAGCCAATTTCAACTCAGTTTCAATCTCCTTCCATGAAAGTTTAGATATTTTTATTTTTTCATGAAAAACTTGCTTATAAATGACCTTTAACTCGCGACAGAATTTACCAAACTCCTGATGCTCTTGTTTGCTTTGAATATACACTTCCATACTTGCATCTATAAGATGTACACGGTGCTCAAAATAGTCAAGGATGGAATGATTTCTCATTAATATATTGAAAATTTTATAATTATTTTCAACTAGTAAATTACCTGTTCGATTTTTATCAATATACTTTAAGAGCTTGTCCAAAGCGTTATTTGGACCACAGGTTTCATCATGTTGAAAGTGACGATTTGCATAGAGTTTTTCAGCTAATTCATTCCCTATTGAACTGATTAAAGTATCCACCTCTCTACCTGATAGAGCGTTCAAAATATGATTGAAGCTTGCCATAAGCTGACGTCTTACCATGATGTCTTGATCTTCTTCGATCACCTCTTGCTCTGCGACATAAGTGATAAAACGATCTGGAAATATCATTTCTTGAATTATTCTCGAGCTTGAATTCAATTTTTCTACAATACTTTTTAGAGTAATTTTTTCTGTCACTTGCGATGTATTTAACTGTTTACTAAATAATTTAACCGGCAATAAAGCTCTGACTATTTTTGCAGATACTTTACTCTCTTCTATACATTGCGCATCAGCAACCAATAATGGTCCAAAATGTAAATAATGATTTACCGTCATTTCAATAGAAGAATGCCCCATAAGATGAGCAAGCTTCCTCCATACATCAGTACGAACATCAGCATGATCTAGACTGTAAAGTAGATAGCTTTTAATTTTGTGAACTTGTTCTGGTGAATAATCAGTCCAAGACCTGATCAATGAATCTGTTCCTTTCAAAATTAAGGAAAGATTAGTCGCAGCAGTGTGCCTAAAGCTGTGAAATGAATAGTCGTGTCCTTGGTTCAACAATAACTGATCAAATATCTTCTTAATCAATTGACTCACAGATCGAGGTGAAATACTCCCACCCTCTTCAGAGAAAATCAAACAATCTTTGGCACCTAATGTATTTTGATTAATAGGCACCTTCATTTTTTTGTTAATCAAATGAATAACTGACATTAACTCAGCTTTAGTCAGTAATTGATCCAGGCACATTCCCCGTTTTGCATTAGTGGTTTTAATCTGACGAGTATAATTATTGTGGATAAAAATTTTGCAAATTTCATGTTTTTCATTGATAAAATAATAATGAGGATCATAACCAATTGTTTTATATTTAAAATTTATCATAGCTAAATCACTTAACTTTAATCCCAAAATTTCATTGAGTCTTAGCCCCGTTCTATACGCAAGGGTACAAATGACTTTAAGGATATTCTTCTGGTCTTTGGTCAACTGAGTTTGGATAGCTATTAAATTTTTAAATTGATTAAACATTACTGGAGTAACATAGGACGTTCTACACACTTGCAAATCAGTTGATTGCAGTTGATCTAAATAATTAACACGAGGAGCACCAAAATTACGTATTAAGCTATTGTGAAATTTTTTTAGATTACTTACCGCATGCCCATAACTATTATGTTTAATCTCCCTCCCATTTTGTGAATGTTTTCTGTTTTTCTTGCTACGATCGCCAATGGATTTGACAGCCAAAATATGACTGTAGATCTCTTCAAATTCTTCTTCATCTATGACTTGAAGGTCTAAATCATTACTCACAACATATAGAAACAGTTCGTCAATAAATGATGATTTATAGGTATCTAAAGAACTCAGCTTAATACCTTTTTTATTTTTACCAGAGTCAATCGATTTTATTTCTTTCAGGCACTCCAAATACCAAGTAATCACCACAATCTGAACACTAACAAGAGCGATATCTTTTGACGAGCTATATTGCTGGGAAGAATAACTGTTTTGAAGCAAGCTAAGATCCTTTGAAAATTCAGCTATAACTTCACTCACACTCACGTTATTAACATCCAAGTTTCTTACTAAACTCTTTTTAATATCTGCGGCACAGTGATAATCAGTATTCAAATTTCGAATCTGCTCCAACTTAGCCTTCTTCAATTCCGTATAGTAAAAATTATCTACAACAGCTTGATTGATGCTCTTTTTTTTAGACGTCTGAGTACTGTGATGTTTATCAATTCCTTCCAGTGCTTTTAAGGATGAATAAGAAAGCGCCGAGTAATTAAAAACTCCCTTAGATAAAGCAATAAGAAAACCATCTAATGTATTTTTCGTTCCAAAATATTGCACGTAATCTAAATGATCAAAAAGCTTATATCTATTCTTTGAAAAAATTTTAATAACAGCATGTTCGTGATCTACATCTTGTAAGCCCGATAAGATTTTTTGATCTAACATTTCCCTATTTAGATTGATTATAGAATCAATCAATTGCACCAATTCTTGATCTACTTGTCTTTTTTCTGGTTGTGTTTCTAACTCAATCTCGTTTACAAGTCGAATCAACATCAAAAAACTCATTGGGGTCAGATAAATTTGTTTAACTTGGTATGATTTTTCATCATAAATTAAATTTGCATAAGACGAATTTTCTAGAGGATAACTATATAAGCAAGCAAATTTTGAAATATCTTTACCATATACAGATACAAGACCACCAGATAATTCAAATGGGGAAACTCTATCATTCGAATATGTTTCCCTCACTGATTTTAAAATTGAGAGCAAATCAGCTCGTGTCCGACATCCACAGTCAAAAATGAGAGCCAATAAGAACTGACGAAGTAGAAATTGTTTTTGTTCGAATGTCGCATACGGATTGAATTTACTTGTCTTAAGCCAATGCGGTAATTGCTTTTGCCAAAAATCATACAGCTTTAGCTTAAAATCATGTAATTCCCTTCCACTCTGCAGTTTAGTTTGCGTAGATTCAATATCTTTGATATTAGGTGGGAAAGAGCTGGTTTGAATCAGTGGTATATCATAATTACCAGCCAACCATTGTATCTTTGATTCAACCTCATGTTTATTTTGAACACATAAATCTGACCAATATTGCCATCCAGCTTTTAACTCATCAGCATCCAATTTTAGTGATTTGAAGTATTTATTAACTTTGGCTCTCGCCTTATATATCTTCTCTTTAATTTTATCGTCAAGCTTAAGCTTTAAATTATGCTCCACAACCTCTTCAACTAGCATATTTGAAATACTTTCAAATATGCTCTTTGCCATAGATTCCAATTCTTGCTTTAATTTTGAAAATCTCTCTAATTTTTCATTATTCATAAAGAAATCCCCACAGATATGAGTTCAAGATCTTTAAAAAGCTTGCTTAAAGCATCCTGAATTTGAGTTTTGTAAGCATATGGCTGTAAAGATGATGATTTAGAAAATCCAATTTCACCTTGTTGATCATGCGCATACCATGACTTGAAAACTGCATCTGGCAAATCAAGGGTATTTCTTACAAAATGTCGAATCCAATTGGGGTATAACGGCCCTATTTCAGGGAAGTTCTGTGCAAGGTAAGAAGCCACATCTTTCTGAGTTAAAGGACTTATTTTTATATTCATGAATCCTGCATTTTTCTTCCAATAATGAAGATAGTAGTTATCCTCACTTTTAGTTAACATCCCTGAATCCATAAGGTCTATAATGAATTTTTCATAAAGCTTTAATTCGTTAGCAAAAAATTCAGTCAGTGGTGAAAAGCGGCCATGACGTCGTGATTGGCTATTTTTATCATGAATGTAGACTATGCCTGTAATGAAGTCATAGTTCTCCTTGATACTCGATGCAGCAATTGCTGGGCGTGCTCCTGAGGATAAAAGACAACAAATCCAAATCCAGACACTGAAAGCATTAAATCGTTCTTCAATTGATTTCTTATCCCTCAATACCTCAATGACCTGGTTGTTCAGTGAATTTAAGAATTTTTTCGCCTGATTAAATGACCAAGCTCGCTGACTTCCTACACGTTCATCACTTTTAGCTTGAATGAATTGAGGACGATCTAGCACATGACTCTCATGTTTATTCTGAAACCAAAGCCATACGTATTTCTCATACGAATCATTTAACTGTTTATAAGAAAAACCACCGTATGCCAGATCAGGTTGATGTGAAACTTGTTTACCAATGAGAAAATTCTTTTGTAAATCATCTTCACAAATTCGATGTAAATGAAATGAAAGCTGCGAGGCGATATGAGTAACAGATAGATTTCCAATACAATAACCAAAGAAACACTCTTTCAAATACTGATTAAAATCGGTGTTTGTATAGCCACTTAGTTGCGCTTTTTTGATTCGATCAATCCACATTGCAGGAATTTGGAATGTCCAACTGGAATGTTT